>Ga0209085_1000508_pt1 | contig 28300 bp, 32 predicted proteins | sample C_131016_EF_Meta_FD_187310 | JGI IMG/M metagenome (GOLD analysis project Ga0209085, IMG submission 187310) | Freshwater microbial communities from Lake Croche, Canada to study carbon cycling - C_131016_EF_MetaG (SPAdes) (version 2) | ecosystem: Environmental > Aquatic > Freshwater > Lake...
CCTCTTCTCAGCCTTCCCGGTGGTGGGCGATTTCATCGTTACCCTGCTCTGGGGCGGCTTCTCGGTGGATAATCCCACGCTGAACCGCTTCTTCGCCCTGCATTACCTGATGCCCTTCATGATCGTGGGCGTGGTGTTCCTGCATGTGGCGGCGCTGCACATCACCGGTTCGAACAACCCGCTGGGCGTGGAGCCGAAGGGTCCTCAGGACACCATCCCCTTCCACCCCTACTACACCATCAAGGACACCGTCGGCATCGTGGTGTATCTGATGGTCTTCGCGGCGCTGGTGTTCTTCTCGCCGAATTACCTCGGCCACCCGGATAATTACATCCCGGCCAATCCGCTCAGCACGCCCGCGCATATCGTGCCGGAATGGTACTTCCTGCCCTATTACGCCATCCTGCGCGCGGTTCCGGACAAGCTGGGCGGCGTGATCCTGATGTTCAGCTCCATCCTGGTTTGGCTGGCGCTGCCCTGGCTCGACACTTCCAAGGTGCGCTCGATGAATTTCCGCCCTGTGGCGCGGATCTTCTTCCTGCTGTGGTGCGTCAGCTTTGGTGTGCTGATGTATTGCGGCGGCAAGCCGGCCGAAGAGCCCTTCGTGACGGTGAGCCGCATCGCCACCGCCTATTACTTCGCGTATTTCCTGGTGATCCTGCCGCTGCTGGGCCGTTTTGAGCGCCCGATGCCGCTGCCGGAGAGCATTTCCCGCGCGGTGCTGGGCATGAAGGCGATGGGCGGTGGCCCGCTCCCCGCCGGCGCTGCAGCGAAGCCGATGGAGAAGGCCTGAATCATGAAGCGTTTCCTCAAGATCGCAGCCCTTGCCGGGGCCGTTCTCATCGCGGCCGGGCCTTCGGGCGAGGCCGCTGGTGAGGCACATCACCCGCGTGATGCTGGTTTCAGCTTCGCCAGCCTCTTCGGCACTTTCGACCGTGCTGCCGCGCAGCGCGGCCTGCAGGTCTACAAGGAGGTCTGCTCCAACTGCCATTCGATGCGCCTGCTATCCTATCGCAACATCGTGGAGTTGGGCCTGACGGAGGCCGAGGCGCGCGCCTTCGCCGCCACCTTCACCGTGACCGACGGCCCGAATGACGAGGGCGCGATGTTCGAGCGCCCGGCCCGCCTGTCCGACCGGTTCCGTCGCCCGCATGCCAATGACGCGGCGGCCCGCCTGGCCAATAATGGCGCCCTGCCGCCCGACCTCTCGGTCATCGTCAAGGCCCGGCATGATGGCGCGAATTACATCTACTCGCTGCTGACCGGCTATGGCGAGGAGCCACCGGCCGGCGTGACCGTGGGCGACGGGATGAACTACAACCCGTATTACCCGGGCGGCCAGATCGCCATGGGTCAGGTGCTGAACGACGACCAGATCGAATACACCGATGGCACCAATGCCTCGGCCGATCAGATGGCGCGCGATGTCGTCACCTTCCTCGCCTGGGCCTCCGAGCCTGAGACCGAGGCGCGCCGCCGCATGGGCATCCGCGTCCTGGTCTTCCTCGCCATTGCCGGCCTGCTGGCCTATGGCGTGAAGCGCAAGATCTGGGCCGAGTTGAAGGCCAAGAGCGCCTGATCTTCCGGCGTAAACCGAAAAAGGCCGCCCCCGGGCGGCCTTTTTTTTGCCCGCCGCACCGCCTAAAACCCCCGCCATATCAGGAGCGCTTTTGCCATGGACAGCATCACCCCCGTCATCGGCCTCATCGGCGGATCAGGCCTCTACGACATTGATGGGCTGGAGGACCGGGAATGGCGCCATGTCTCCACCCCCTGGGGTGAGCCGTCTGACCAATTGCTCTTCGGCCGCCTGGCCGGGGTGCAATGCGTCTTCCTGCCCCGCCATGGCCGCGGCCACCCCAACCCGCCCTCGGCGCTGAATTACCGCGCCAATATCGATGCGCTGAAGCGCTCTGGCGTCACCGAGATCATTTCCCTCTCCGCCGTGGGCTCGCTGAAGGAAGAATTGCCGCCCGGCCATTTCGTGATCGTGGACCAGTTTATCGACCGCACCTTCGCGCGGGAAAAATCCTTCTTCGGCCCCGGCTGCGTCGCCCATGTCAGCGTCGCCCACCCCACCTGCCCGCGCCTGTCCGACGCCATCGAAGTGGCGGGGCGTGACCTCGGCCTGCCAATGACCCGCGGCGGCACCTATCTCGTTATGGAAGGCCCGCAATTCTCCACCCAGGCGGAGAGCCTTCTCTACCGCCAATGGGGCTGCGACGTGATCGGCATGACCAATATGCCCGAGGCCAAATTGGCCCGCGAGGCCGAGCTTTGCTACGCCTCCGTCGCCATGGTGACCGATTTTGACTGCTGGCACCCCGAGCATGACGCGGTGACGGTCGATCAGGTGGTCAAAGTGCTGCTCTCCAATGCCGATAAGGCCCGCGCGTTGGTCAAGGCGCTGATCCCCGCCATCGGCCAGCCGCGCGGCCTCTGCCCCGCCGGCTGCGACCGCGCGCTAGAATACGCCATCATCACCGCCCCGGAAAAGCGCGACCCCGCGCTGATCGACCGGCTGGAGGTGGTGGCCGGCCGCATGCTGCGCGCCTGACGCCGGCTCGCGGTTAGCCCTTCTGCACGCCCCCGCGCATGGGGATTATGGCTCGCGATATGTGCCGGAGGTTTCTCCGGCAGGCTAGGGGCTCTGCCCCTAGGACCCCGGCAAGAAACTGAGTTTCTTGCATCTTCGATCTGAAAGAGGACTTCGCATGAAGTGCTTGGACCTTACTGAGGAAAATCTCTATTTTAGAGCATCTTAATCCGCTCACAAAAAGCTAGAGCCTGTGCAGTGAGCCGTGGCGAACGGAACAGCCTCTAAGCGCTAGAAGGGCTGGACTTGGAAATATATCATTGAAGAGATTGGTGGGATGTCGCCCACGCTCGTCACTGGCGCGCTGCTGGGGCAGATGAAGCTGGTCAAACCCTTGGCCGCCAAGGCAGCAAAACTCTTCGGGCTCTCCGAAGCCGAGGAGCGCATGCTGAACGTAGTGCCCTATCGCGGCACCCAAATGCCCCCCACCGACCCGCTGATCTACCGCTTCTACGAAATAGTCATGGTCAATGGCCCGGCCTGGAGGGCCCTCATCGAGGAAGAATTCGGCGATGGCATCATGTCCGCCATCGACTTTGACTTCGATTTCGAACGCATGCCCCACGCCAAGGGCGACCGGGTGAAGATCTCCATCTCCGGCAAATTCCTGCCCTACAAATATTACGGCGCCGAGCAGGGCATCCCGGAATACGGCTTCAAGGAGGAATAAGTCCGCAGCCTTCAAGCGGCCGAAAACCTCTGCTAAGCCCGAAGCCATGAGCACAGAAACCTACACTGTCGGCATCGTCGGCCTTGGCGCCATCGGCATGCACCTCGCCCGCGCGTTGGACGCGGGCGTACCCGGCCTGAAACTCGCCGCCGTCGCCGTGCGCGACCGCGAAAAAGCCCTGGCCGGCATGAAGGGCTTTCGTGACCGCCCGCTGATCCTCGATATCGAAAAACTCCCGCGCGAATGCGACATCATCGTCGAGGCAGCGCCCGCTTCCGTCTTCGAACAGGCCGCCACCGCCGCCATCGAGGCCGGCTGCATTTTCGTGCCCAGCTCCTGCGGCGCCCTGCTGCCGCGCATGCACCTGGTCGAACGCGCCAGTAAAACCGGCGCCCGCATCATCATCCCCACCGGCGCCCTTCTCGGCCTCGATGCCGTGCGTGCCGCGGCCGAGGGCCATGTCTCCACCGTCACCATCGAAACCCGCAAGCCGCCCGGTGGCCTGGTCGGCGCGCCCTATCTCGAAAAAAACAACATCGACGTGCTGGGCGTGAACGAAGCCACCATGGTGTTCAAAGGCAATGCTTTTGACGCAGCCCAAGGTTTTCCAGCCAATGTGAACGTCGCCGCCGCCCTGGCCCTGGCCGGCATCGGGCCTGAGCGCACCATGGTCGAAATCTGGGCCGACCCTGCCGTCACCCGCAACACCCACACCATCCGGGTCGAGGCGGATGAGGTGCGGCTGACCATGACCATCGAAAATGTCCCCAGCCTGGAAAACCCCCGCACCGGCAAAATCACCCCGCTCTCCATCCTCGCCTGCCTGCGCGGCCTGACCTCGACCCTGAAGGTCGGCAGCTGAATCCGGGACAGGCGGCACAGCCGGCAGACGTCTCGCCCATAAGCTGAGCACCGGCCCGCACTACAAAGGGCCATGCTGGAAAGTGCCCTATTCGCCCTCGTCGCCCTGCTGGTGATCCTGGACCCGCCGGGCACGGCGGTGATCTTCGCCACCATGACGGCGCGCAACCCCCCGGCCGAACGCCAGGCCATGGCGATTCGTGGCTGCACCATCGCCTTCATCGTGCTCATGGTCTTCGCGCTGGCCGGCGGCTGGCTGCTGCGGGCGCTGGGCATCGGCCTGCCGGCGATGAAGGTGGCCGGCGGCCTGCTGCTGTTTCTGCTCGCCACCGATATGGTCATGGGCCGCACCAGCCTGCGCGCCAGCGATGACGAGCAGCGCGCCGCAGCGGCCACCGATGACGACATCTCGGTCTTCCCCCTGGCCATCCCACTGCTCGCCGGCCCTGGCGGGATGACCACAATGGTGCTGCTGGCCGAGCAGGCGAAAGGCTCCCTGCTGCAACTCGGCCTGGCCTGCCTGGCCCTGGCCGTGGCGCTGGGTGCCACCCTGGCCTGCCTGCTGGCCGCGCCGCTGATCACGCGCCTGCTGGGGCAGACCGGCGGGCATGTCATTGGCCGCGTGCTGGGCGTGCTGCTGGCCGCGCTGGCGGCGCAGATTGCCCTCGATGGCATCGCCCAATCGCTTCAGGCTTGAATTTTAGCGGTATTTCATCCTATAGGCGACCATCAACGGGAGAGCCGCGCCCGGTCCCCCACCCCCTTGGGTGAATTTGTCCGTAAACGACATGTTCTGCATCATCCGCCATCGGCGCGGATATTGGCGGCCTGCGCGGTGGCCCGGGTGCGGGCCATCTCGGCGGCCCAATAGCTGACCAGCGCCGCCGGCCCACGCTCCTCGGCCGCCGCCACATCGGCGCCCAACTCGCGCTGCCGCTCCAGATAGGCCGGGTTCGCCATCACCCGCAGCAGCGCGGCCGAGAGCTGCGCCTGCACCGCGTCGGGCATCGAGGCCGGCCCGACCAGCGCCGCCCAACTGCCCCCGGTCAGCCCGGCAAACCCGGCCTCGATCAGCGTCGGCACCTCGGGCATCAGCACCGAGCGCCTGGGCCCGGTGGTGGCCAGCACCCGCAGCCGGCCATCGCGCCACAGCGGAAAGACGGTCGAAATCTCGCCCATCACGCTGTCCATATTGCCCGCCAGCACATCGGGCACCGAAAGGCTGGAACCCCGATAGGGTACATGGGTCAGCCGAATTCTGGCCGCGACCATCAGCTGCTCAATAAGAAAATGCGTGGCACTGCCCTGGCCCGAGGAGCCAATGCTCACCCCCCCGCCCTGGGCGGCGGCCACATAGCCCGCCACGTCGCGGATGGGGCTTTCGGCCCGCACCGTCAGCGTCAGCGGGCTGCGGCTGACCAGGCCAATGGCGCAGAAATCCTGCGGCGCGGCATAGGGCATGCGCGGCTGCAGAATGGGGTTGTTCACCAGAGGGCCATTCGAGCCCAGCAGCAGCGTATGCCCATCCGTGGCCCGAGCCACCAACTCAGCACCCACCGTGCCACCAGCGCCGGCACGATTCTCCACCAGCACCGGCTGCGGCAGCAGCGCCGCCATATGCACTCCCAGCAGCCGGGCCTGCACGTCAGACGAGGTGCCGGCGGCAAAGGGCACAATAATGCGGATGGGACGTTCCACCTGGGCGAGAGCCGGACCGGCGAGGAGCAGGGCGGGGATGTGACGACGGCGCATAGGGGTGAGCTTGCGCGCCCCCCCGCCCCGCGCGCAAGCTCTGGACAAATCCTCGGAGGACGAGATGCGTCGCACCACAATGGCCCCGCTGCTGCTGGCCGCCGCCCTGATATCCCCCGCGGCCGCGCAGGTCAGCCGCTTCGAGATGCAGCCCGCCCGCCCAGCCTTTGGCGGCACCGCCTTCGGCGAGCGCGGCGGCTATGAAGTGCTGCGCGGCCAGGCCACCATCGCGCTCGACCCGGCCGACCCGCGCAATGCCGGCATCGCCGATATCGCCCTGGCCCCGCGCAATGCCGCCGGCCGGGTGGAGGCGGTGGCCGATGTGCTGATCCTGCGCCCGGCTGACCCCGCGCGCGGCAATGGCACGCTGCTGGTCGAGCCGCCCAATCGCGGCCGCGCCATCATCGGCCAATTGCTGAACGACACCACCGCCGAGCGCACCGGCCGCTTCGACGACGCCGCCGATGCCGGCAATGGCTGGATGATGCGGGCCGGCTATACCCTGGCCTGGATCGGCTGGCAGGGCGACCCGACGCCCGGCCAGGGCATGCGGCTGCGGGTGCCCGCCGCCCCCGGCATCACCGGTCAGGTGCGTGATGAATTCGTCTTCGACAACACCACCAACCCGGCCAGCGGCGTGCTGACCTATACCCCGGCCGAGCCGGCCAATCTGGCCATCACCGTCCGGGCCAAGACCACCGATGCCAGGCAGGCGGCCCCCGGCCTCGCGGTGCGCCTCAGCGCGCCCGGCCGGGTGGAAATCACCCGCCCCGCCGATATGGGCCCGGGGGCGATCTATGAGGTCACCTATCAGGCGCGCGACCCGGGGCTGATGGGCATGGGCTTCGCCGCCTTCCGCGATGTGGCGGCGGCGCTGCGCCATGGCGAGGGTGATGCCAACCCGCAATCTGGCCGCCCGGCGTCTCGCGCCGTCAGCCTGGGCGTCTCGCAATCGGGGCGTTTCCTGCGGGATATGCTCTATCAGGGTTTTAACGAGGATACCCAGGGCCGCGCCGTCTTCGATGGCATGGTGCCGCATATCCCCGGCAGCCGCCGCACCCACACCAATGCCCGCTGGGCCCAGCCCGGCCGCAACCCTTCCGACCACACCGACCGGCTCTTCCCGGCCGACCAATTCCCCTTCACCTATGCCGAGACCACTGACCCGCTGACCAACCGCACCGATGGGCTGCTGCGCCGCTGCGAGGCCAACCGCACCTGCCCGCGCATCATGCAAACCGATAGCGAGTTTGAATATTTCGGCGCCCGCGGATCACTGACCGTCACCGACCCGCGCGGCGGCCATATCGCATTGCCGCCCGGCGTGCGCGCCTACATGATGACCGGCCACCCGCATTACGCCACCGCCGATGCCTGGGCGGCGCGCGGCGCGGTCTGCGCCAATCCGGTGAACCCGCTGCAGGCCGGTGCCCCCATGCGGGCGCTGATGGTGGCGCTGGAGGCCTGGATGCGTGATGGGGTGGAGCCGCCGGCCTCGCGCACGCCCAGCGTCGCCAATGCGACGCTGGTGCCCGCCGGGCCCCTGGGCCGGCTGATGAACAATGACCAGGCCGCCGCCGGTGCGCCCAGCCTGGCCAGCGCCTTCACCGCCCTGCCGGGGATGGTGCTGCCCACCAGCCTGACGCCGGCGCCGCTGCTCGACACCACTAGCGACCCAGCGCGGGTGATGGGCGCCTATCCCATTCTGCTGCCGCGCGCGGATGCTGATGGCAATGCGCTGGCGGGCATTCGTCTGCCGGTGATCGAGGCGCCGCGCGCCACCTATACCGGCTTCAACCCCCGGGCCGCGGGCTATGGTGAGGGGGCGCTCTGCACCAATATGGGCAGCGCGCTGCCGTTTGCCGCCACCCGCGCCGCGCGCGAGGCGGCCGGCGACCCGCGCCCCTCGATTGAAGAGCGCTGGCAGGGCGATAGCTACGTCACGGCGGTGCAGTCCAGTGCGGCGAAGCTGCTGGCCGAGCGGCTGCTGCTGGCCGAGGATGCCGAGGCCATGGTCGCCGCGGCGCGGGCGGGGACGCTGGCGCGGCTGAGGTAACGGCGTCAGGCCGGGAGGCGGCGAAGCGCGCCGCCATTCGGCATGGCGGCGACGAGGGTCGAGATTCTGGCGCGGCTCAGAGAGCGTCGTCAGGCCGGGGGGCGGCGAAGAGCGCCGTCAGCTCGGCATAGTCGCGATAGCCGCAGCGGGCGATGGTCTGCGCGGCCACCGCGTCAAAATGGCCATTGTTCAGCACCGCCTCGGCGATATGCACGCCCACCACCTGGCCGATGATCAGCCAGCCACCGGTGGGTTGGCCGTCGAGATCGGTCATTTCCATGGCCTGTGTCACCCGGCATTCCAGCGCGGCGGGGCTGAGCGCCACGCGGGGCGGCTTGACCATGCGGCTGGGCGCTTCGGCGATGCCGGCGGCGGCGAATTCGGACACCCCCTCGGGCAGTGAGCCGGAGCTGGCATTCATCGCCGCGAAGAGCGGGCGGGTGGCGAGGTTGAAGACGAATTCACCCGTCTCAATGGCGTTCTTCGCGGAGTGTTTTAGGGTCTCCGAGGTGAAGGCCAGCAAAGCGGGCCGGGTATGGACCAGGTTGAAGAAGCTATAGGGCGCCAGATTGGGCCGCCCCTTTGTATCGAGGGTGGAAATCCAGCCGATCGGCCGGGGCGCGACAATCGCCTTCAGCGGGTCATGCGGCAGGCCGTGGCCGTGTTTCGGTTCATAGAACATGCGTCACCCCAGGAGCAGAATGCCAAGCACCGCGCCGCCACCGAGCATCCAGAGCGGCGAGGCCTTGGTCAGAAACACGAAGCCCGCCGTGGCGGCGGTGAGGCCCATGGCCACCAGCGGCAGATTGCCCCATGTGGCCAATGCCGTCTCCCCCAGCAGCAGGGCGGAGGCGGTGACGAGGCCGAGCGCCACCGGCACCATGCCGCGCTCAATGCGCCGGAGCCAGATGGCGCCGGTCAGCCGGGCGCGCATGGTGGCAAACCCCAGCGCGAGCAGCCCCGCAGGCCCGCACATGGCGATGGTGGCGCCGAGCAGCCCGAGTGGCCCCGCGACATGCCAGCCAAAGACGCCCACCACCAGCACATTGGGCCCGGGCGAGGCCTGGGCCAGGGCATAGCTGCGGGCGAAGGCGGCATCATCCATCCAGCCATGCTCATCGACGATCAGCCTGTGCATATCGCCCAGCACCGCGCTGCCGCCGCCCACCGCGATGATGGAGAGCTGGGCCAGGCCGGCCATCAGCGCGAGGAGGTCGCTCATCGCCGCGCCTCCAGATAGGCGGCGAGGATGCCCAGCGGTGCGAGGCCCAGAATGATCCAGGGCAGCGGCAGCCGCCACAGCGCGAGGCCAAGCGCGGTCAGCCCGATGGCCACCATCGGCGCCGAGGGCCGGGCGCCGCGCACCAATTTGAACGCCGTGCCCAGCATCATGCCCGCCGCCGCCGAGGCCACCCCGGCCAGCGCGCCGCGCACCACGCCCAGATGGCCGAAACGGTCATAAAGCAGGCAGAGCATGGAGAGGATAAAGAGCGGCCCGGCAAACAGCCCGGCCACCGCCGCCGCCGCCCCGCGCACGCCGCAAAAGCCGTGGCCCACGATGATGGCGGTGTTCATCGCATTGGGCCCGGGCAGCACCTGGCCCAGGCCCAGCCGCTCGGCGAATTCACGGTCAGTCAGCCAGCCGCGCTTTTCCACCAGCATGCGGCGCGCCCAGGCATTGGCGCCGCCGAAGCTGGAGATCCCCACCTGAAAATAGGCGGTGAAGAGGTTTTTCGCGCTGGGCCTCACCGGGGCAGCAACTGCTCCGCCAGGGTGGACCAATAGCTGGCGCCGGTGGCCAGCACCTCATCGTTGAAATCATATTTCGGGTGGTGCAGGCCTGGGTCGGCATCGGTGCGGCCGGCGCCGATCATGATGTAGCTGCCGGCTTTGGCCTCGAGCATGAAGGCGAAATCCTCGCCGCCCATGGTGGGTTTTTCCATGTGGATCACCCGTGCCTCGCCGGCCACGGCGCGGGCGGCTTTGAGGGTGAGCTGGGTGCTTTCCGGGTCATTGATGGTGGCCGGGGTGTAGCGCACAAAACTGCATTCGGCGCTGGCACCAAAGGCGTTGGCGATGGTGGGCACGAGGTGCAGGAAGCGGGCCTTCAGCAGCTCCCCCACCTCGGGCTTGAACCAGCGCGCGGTGCCCTGCATGTGGACGCTGTCGGGGATCACATTATGGGTGAAGCCGCCCTTGATGTGGCCGATGGTGATGACGCCCGCCTCCACCGGCTCGACATTGCGGGCCACGATGCTTTGCAGGCCCTGGACGATGGCGGCGGCCACCATAATGGGGTCCACGCCCTCATGCGGCATGGCGCCATGCGCGCCGCGGCCCTGCAGGCTGATCTCCAGATTGGCCACGGCGGCCATGATCGGCCCCTCGCGCCAGGCGAATTGCCCGGCGGGCAGACCGGGCCAATTGTGCATGCCAAAGACGCGGCTGACCGGGAAGCGCTCAAAAATACCGTCATTGACCATGACGCCGGCGCCGCCGGCATTCTCCTCGGCCGGCTGGAAGATCAGCACGACCGAGCCTGAGAAATTGCGCGTCTCGGCCAGATAGCGCGCGGCGCCGAGCAGCATGGTGGTGTGGCCATCATGGCCGCAGGCATGCATTTTGCCCGGGGTTTGCGAGGCCCAGGCCGCGCCGGTCAGTTCTTCCACCGGCAGGGCATCCATATCGGCGCGCAGGCCGATGGCGCGGCCATTCGGCCCGCCCTGGCCATGGATGACGCCAATGACGCCGGTGCCGGAGAAGCCGGTGACCACTTCGTCACAGCCGAATTCGCGCAGCCGCTCGGCCACGATGCCGGCGGTGCGGTGCTCCTGGAAGCCCAACTCCGGGTGCATGTGGAAATCCCGCCGCCATGCGGTGAGTTCGGGGTGGAATTCGGCGATACGGTTGATCACAGGCATGGGGTTGCTCCGGCGGCGCTTGATGGTGGGGTTATGATAGCCATCTGCATGGCCTGACAAGAAAGGTTTCGAAGGATGATACTCAAGGCATTGGCTGCGCCGCTGATGGTGGCGCATGTGGTGGTGGGCAGCGCCTTCACCGCAGGCGCCTTGGCCGGGGCGGCGGGCGTGGTCGGGATTTGCGCGCTGCGCCGCCGGCTCAAGGAGAAGAAGGCCGAAACATCTGGCGAAGGCCATCTGCCAGCGGCATAGGCGCAACCCCCAGGGCCTCGCGCATCATTGTGATGTCGAAGGCCTTGTCCTCAGTCAGGCGGCGGATTTCGTCGGGGCCGATGCGCGGCAGGCCGGGCAGGTGGGTGAGGGGGCTGGCGGCCATCAGCGCCCAGGCTGGCAGCGGCAGCACCGGGCGCGGGCGCAGGCCGCAGGCGCGGGCGATGGCGGCGCAGAAGGCGGCATAGGTCATCGCCTCGGGGCCGGCGATGGTGATGGCGCCTTGGGCGGTGCCGCGCAGCGCGGCCAGCACGCAGGCGCTGACATCCGCTTGATGAATGGGCTGCACCAGGCTGGCGCCGCCATTGGGCAGCGGCAGGATGGGCAGGCGGCGCATCAGCGCGGCCAGGCGCTGGACGTTATTCTCGCCCTCGGCGCCATAGATCATGGTGGGGTGCAGCATCACGCCACGGCGGCCGCTGGCCAGGAAGGCGGCCTCACCCGCGCGCACGCCATTGCCATGCCCATCGGGCCAGCGCGAGAAGCGCCGCGTGCTGCCCAGGAAGACCAGCCGCGCCCCGGGCGGGCTTGCGGCGATGACCGCGCCGGCATGGCGGGCATGGGCGGTGGCGATGATGTGCGTGGCATCCGCCAGCGCCCGGCGCAGCGCATCGGGCTGTTGGAGATCGGCGATGCGCGGCGCCATGGGCAGGCCGGTGGCCGCCCAGCGCTGGGCATCGCGCACCACCGGAATAGAGCCCGGCAGCGCCCGGGCCAAGGCCGCGCCCGAGCGCCCGGAGGCGCCGATGATGGCGACGCGTTCAGCCACCATCGGCACGCAGGAAGCGCAGATCGGCCCCATCCGGCGCCTGCATCACCTGCTCATGCACCAGCCTGTCCCAGCCGCGCTTGGGGGCGGGGGCCGGGGCCCAGGCGGCGCGGCGGGCGGCGATTGTGGCTTCATCCACCAGCAGGTCCAGGCTGCGGTGTTTGACCGAGAGGCGGATACGGTCGCCGGTTTCGGCAAAGGCGAGCGGCCCGCCGGCTGCGGCTTCGGGCGCGATATGCAGCACCACGGTGCCGAAGGCGGTGCCGGACATGCGGCAATCGCTCATGCGCACCATGTCCTTCACGCCCTGGCGGCCGAGTTTTTTCGGGATGGGCAGGTAGCCGGCCTCGGGCATGCCGGCGGGGGAGAGGGGGCCGGCGTTTTTCAGGATCATGATGGTGTTGGCGTTCACATCCAGCGCCTCGTCATCAATCCGCGCGGCGAGGTCCTCGACGCCGTTGAAGACCATGCATTCGGCCTCATGCTCGAAGAGCGATTCGGTGGCGGCGGAGCGTTTGAGGATGGCGCCATCGGGGGCGAGCGAGCCAAACAGCGCGACCAGCCCGCCGACGGGCGAGACCGGGTTTTCCCGCGCCTTGATGTACTGACGGTCAACGAAATGCGTGCCGTCGCCGATGCGCTCCGCCAGCGTTTTGCCATAGACGTCGCGGGCGCCGAGATGCAGCAGGTCGCGGATTTCCCACAGCAGGGCGCGCATGCCGCCGGCGAAGTGGAAGTCTTCCATATAGCCTTCGCCGGTGGGCTTGAGGTCGACCAGCACCGGGGTTTCGTCGCTCATTTCATCGAGGCGCTTGAGGTCCACCCGCAGCCCGGCGCGGCCGGCGATGGCGGCCAGATGCACCAGCGCATTGGTGGAGCCGCCCAGCGCGAGCAGCACCCGCATGGCGTTTTCCAACGCTTCGATGGTGAGGATTTCCGAGGGGCGGACTTTTAGGCCCATGGCGAGGCGGCCGGCTTCCTCGGCGATGCGCAGACGGTCGGAATGCACGGCGGGGGCGCTGGCACCTTCGAGCGGCATGAAGCCGAGGGTCGCAACCAGGCAGGCCATGGTGCTGGCCGTGCCCATCACGCCGCAGGTGCCGGCAGTGACGGCGAGGGCGTTTTCGACCTCATTGATCCGCTCTTCGGAGACATCGCCCGAGCGGTAGCGCGCCCAGTAGCGCCGGCAATCGGTGCAGGCGGCCAGGCGCTCGCCCTGGTAGCGATTGGCGCTCATTGGGCCGGTGACGAGCATGACGGCCGGCACATCGGCCGAGACGGCGGCCATGAGTTGCGCCGGCACCGTTTTGTCGCAGCCGCCGACGAGCACGACGCTGTCCATTGGCTGGGCCGCCACCATCGCCTCGGTGTCGAGCGCCATGAGGTTGCGGTAATGCATGGAGCAGGGGGTGAGGAAGGGCTCGCAAAGGCTGATGGTGGGGAAGGCCATGGGCAGGCCGCCAGAGAGCATCACGCCGCGCTTCACCGCCTCGATCAGATCGGGCACGGAGCGGTGGCAATTGTTGAGGTCGCTCGCGGTATCGACGATGCCGACCACGGGGCGCGAGAGGGCGTCCTTGGAATAGCCCATGGAGGCGGCGAAGCTGCGGCGGAGGTAGAGGGCGAATTCGCGGTCGCCATAATTGGCGGCGTTGCGGCCTAGGCCGTGCGGGGCAGGGGGTGGTGTGTCGTTCATGCGGGTATTTTGGGGCAGAAGGCGGGGTTCGTCACCCTGGTGGGTGCTGGGGGGCGCATTGCGCTGATACAGGGCAGCGTTGCCTTGGAAATAATATTTTTGGAATATAGTTTTATCTTTGGCTGGGGGGCCGGCCTGATGACTGGGTGAGGCGCGCTCTTTCACGGACCGCCGGCAGACGGTCTCGGCCCTCGCCCGCTACGAACCAAACGGGCTGCTGACCTTGCAGCGCGTGGATTGGGGGGCTGTTCGTTGAACCCATGGCGCAAATGACGCGGGCTGCATCCGGTGCAGCGCTGGGCGTTGCGTATCATGGCCCTGGTTGTGTTCCTGCATGTTGCGCCAGTCTGGCCCTATATCCCGGGCTGTCTTGACGAGGCGAGTGTCTTTCAACCGCCGCGTCTGCGGCCGGAGGCCTTGGCTGAGACCTCTGCCACCATGTCCAGCACCTGGTTGCTGCATGTCGTCTTCGCCGGCCGCATTTGGGTGACACCGGCGCATAGCATCGACATCGAGGGGCGGTGGTCGTGGGGCGCGCAGGATATGGAGCGTCTGATCGTGCGAAGCATCGCCAGCGGCGTGATGGTGGATGGCACGCGCTTCGAGCCGCCGGCCGCTGTGATCCAGACGCTCGTCAACCGTCGCCAGGAGGCGCGCGAAACCCGCCGTCACGACAACAACCCTTATTTGCGTGAGGGCATGGAATATGACCACCGCCCTGTGCAGCGCGCGGCATTCCTGCCGGATTGATCGGCAGCCCAGGCATTGCGGTATTATGTTACCACAGCAAAAAATCCCAGTTTCCGCTTGACCTGCAGGCCTGCGCCCGGCATATCGCGCCATCCTATCTGCTCAGGCGAAAGTTCAATGCTTCAAACCCAGACCACTTCCATCAAGCCGGCCGATGTCCAGAAGGGCTGGATCTTGGTCGATGCCGATGGCCTCGTTCTTGGTCGGCTCGCGACCATCGTGGCCAATCGGCTGCGCGGCAAGCACAAGCCCACCTTCACCCCGCATGTCGATTGCGGTGACCATGTGGTCATCATCAATGCCGACAAGATCCGGGTGACGGGCAATAAGGCCGAGCAGAAGGTGTTTTATTGGCACACCGGCTTCGCTGGCGGCATCAAGGGCCGTTCGCTGGCCGAGCGCCTGGCCGGCAACCACCCCACCTCGGTGATCGAGAAGGCGGTTGAGCGGATGATCACCCGCGGGCCGCTGGGCCGCAAGCAGATGAAGAACCTGCATGTCTATACCGGCGCCGAACACCCGCATGCCGGTGCCCAGCCGGTGGCGCTGGATGTCGGCGCCATGAACCGCAAGAACAAGATTGGTTGAGCGTCCGATGAGCGAACAAGTCTCCTCCTCCCTGGCTGACCTCAAGACGATGGTCGCCGGCACGCCGGCCGCCGCCGTCATGGAAGCCGCCATTAAGCGCGAGCCGAAGCGCGACCCACAGGGCCGCAGCTACGCCACCGGCAGCCGCAAAAACGCCGTGGCCCGCGTCTGGGTGAAGCCCGGCAAGGGCTCCATCACGGTCAATGACAAGCCGGCCAGCCAGTATTTCGCCCGCCCCGTGCTGCGCATGATCATCACCCAGCCCTTCCTGGTGGCCGATCGCTATCAGGCGTTTGACGTGGTCTGCACCGTGGTCGGTGGCGGTCTCTCCGGCCAGGCCGGCGCCGTGCGGCACGGGATTTCCCGCGCCCTGGTGAATTACGAGCCCGATCTGCGCGGCATTCTGAAGAAGGCCGGCTTCCTGACACGCGACAGCCGCTCGGTCGAGCGCAAGAAGTACGGCAAGATGAAGGCCCGACGTAGCTTCCAGTTCAGCAAGCGCTAAGCCCTCGCGGACGGGCTTTGCGCCCGCCGCATGGCGAGACATCCACAAGGGCGGGTCCGCGAGGGCCCGCCCTTCTTGCTTTTGCACCACCATCGACCCACCATCCCGACCGAGGAGCAAGCCATGACCCACAGCGTCTTCATCGACGGCGAAGCCGGCACCACGGGCCTACAAATCCGCGAGCGTCTCGCCCACCTGCCGCATATCGCGCTGCGCTCGCTGCCCGATGCGCTGCGCAAGGACGAGGCCGCCAAGCGCGCCCTGATGGCCGAGGTGGATGTGCTCATCCTCTGCCTGCCCGATGTGGCGGCGCGGGAGAGTGCCGCGATGGCGGCGAGCCTGGGGCAGCGGGCGCCGCGCATCATTGATGCCTCCACCGCGCATCGCATTCATCCGGATTGGGTTTATGGCCTGCCGGAAATTTCTCCGGCGCAGGCGGCGGCCATTGCGGCCGCACCGCGCGTCTCGGTGCCTGGCTGCTACCCCACCGGCCCCATCCTGTTCCTGCGGCCGCTGGTGGCGGCGGGGATCATCCCGGCCGATTTCCCGATCAGCGTGAATGCGGTTTCCGGCTATACCGGCGGCGGCAAGGCGATGATTGCGGAATACGAGGCCCGGCGCGGCAATGATTTCGAGCTCTATGGCCTGGGCTTTGAGCACAAGCATGTGCCGGAATTGCAGCATTATTCCGGCCTGACCCGGCGGCCGATCTTCATCCCCAGCGTGGCCGATTACGCCCAGGGCATGCTGGACAGCATCCCGCTGCATCTGGATGCGCTGCCCGGGGCGGTCACGGTGGCCGATATCCTCGCCTGCCTCGCCGCCCATCACGCCGGTAGCGAGTATGTGCGGGTCATCAGCGGTGACGCCAAGGACCGGCTGGAACCGCAGGCGCTGAACAACACCAACCAGATCGAATTGCGGGTCTATGGCCATGAGGGCCTGCGGCAGGCGCTGCTGGTTGCGCGCTATGACAATCTGGGCAAGGGCGCCTCGGGGGCGGCGGTGCAGAATTTGGGGCTGATGCTGGGCGTCGCCGTTGAAACGAGGTTGGCAGCATGAATCACGGTCCGCTTTATCCCTTCGAAGGCAAGCTGCCTGTGTTGGATGCCACCGCCTGGGTGGCGCCCACCGCGGCCTTGATCGGCGATGTCACGATCGGCCCAGAGTCCAATATCTGGTATCATTGCGTGTTGCGGGGCGACACCAATTTCATCCTGATCGGCACGCGGACCAATATCCAGGATGGCACGATCATCCACGTCAATGCCGCCCATCAGCCCACCCGCATCGGCGATGATGTGACGGTGGGCCATGCCGCCATCATCCATGCCTGCACCCTGGAGCACCGCGCTTTTGTCGGCATGGGGGCCACGGTGCTGGATGATGCGGTGGTGGAGGAGGGCGGCGTGCTGGCCGCGGGCTCTGTTCTGCCGCCGGGCAAGCGCATCGGCCGGCTGGAATTGTGGATGGGCAATCCGGCCAAGCTGGTGCGGGTGCTGACACCCGAGGCGCGGGCCGGCTTTGACCGCACGGCGACGCATTATGTTGAATTGTCGGGCCGGCATCGGGCATCCCTGGCCTGACTTGGCACCAGGCGGCCGCGTCACCACATCGGGGCAAGAAGAGGAGGAAGAGCTTCATGCGCGGCTTCGTCGTCACCCTGGCACTGCTGCTACCCTTGATGGGCTGCGGGCCGCTCTCGCCCAGCGCTTCGCTGCCCTATGACGCGGCACTCGGCGCCGCCGACCCCACGCGCGGGGCGATTTTCAGCAGTGCCTATGCCTTCAACAATCCTGGTGGCCTGGCGAACCCCGCCATCGCCGCGCGGGCGGCGGCCAATGTTGAATTCCTCGCCGTCAGCCTGCCGCATGATGTGCGCTATGGCTCCAGCCCCACCGTGAACCTGCAATTGGCGGCGGCGCGGCAGGAGATGCATGGCGCGCTTGGCATTGCCGAGGGCGCCAATCCGCAATTGGTGGTCAATGCTCTCTACGCCGCATCGCGCGCGCTGGGCGCTGGTGACAATGCTGCGGCCGAGAGCGCTCTCTTGCCGGTGGTCTTCACCAATGGCGGCGAAACCCTGCGCCGCCTCGCCGCCATGGGCCGCTTGCCCCGCACGGCGGAGGCCACGGCGATGGCCGAGCGCGAGCATCTGCGCATCGAGCAGGAGCGCATCAATTCTCAATCCAGCGGCGATAGCAGCGGCCGGAACTGAGCCGATTTCAAGGACACATGTGATGCGCCTGAGCCCAGCCCTTTTTGCCCTGCTGGCAACCCTCGGTGCCTGCGATGAAGTGCGGCAGCGGCCTGTCTCCCCGCCGGCGGGGCTGGATGCCGGTGGCGATCCGATACGCGGCGGGCCGGAAGCGCTGGTGCGGGCCTTTGGCGATCGCGGCCGTGGCCTCACGGGCCGGCCGGCCGAAATGGCGCTGGCCCTTGCCCGGCTGGAATACCTCACCGATGCGATGGAGCGTGAGCGCGCCCTCACGGCCGTGCCGCCGAGTGTGCGGTTTGAGATGATCGGCGCCCGGCGTGAGACCCGCGCCGCGCTTGGCATGGCCGATACGGTGCCGCCGGCCCGCGCGGTTGAAGCGCTGCTGGCCACCAGCCGCGCCCTGCAACATGGTGACGACGCCGCGGCCAATGCGGCCATCGGCCCCGTGGTCAGCCCGGAGGGATTGCCGCCGCTGGGCCGGCTGGCCGATATGGGCGGGCTGCCGCAGGCCGCCATCGCCACCACCACCCTGCGTGACGAGATCCAGCGGTTGGATCTTGAGAATGGCTGGGGTGCTGTGCCCATGCTCAACTCAACAGGCTTTAGCGGCATGACCACCAGCGGCTTGGGCGGCAATACCGACCGCTGATACGAGCATGTTCAAGCCTTGCGGCTTCGCAAGGCGGCTCGGACAAAGCGGCAAAACAGCACCTCAAGCCGTTTCAGCCTGTTTGCTTTCGGTAAAACGGGCCTAGTCCCGCAGCAATGGGCAGGTCAGGCAATGCGGGCCGCCGCCGCCCAGGGTGAAGAGTGACAGCGCGGGGTCGAGCACCGTCAGGCCCTCGGCGCGCAGGGCGGAGTTGAGGCGGGTGGATTCGCGGGCCGAGATCACCTGCTCCCCGCCGAGCGCCAGAATATTGCAGCCCAGGCGCATCGCCTCGGCATAGGTGACCGGCAGCACGCGGATGCCATGGCCGGTGAGCCAATCGATAAAACCCGGATCGAGCACCTCGGTGCAGGCAACGGCGAGGCCGGGGGCGGCCATGCAGAACAGCACATCGAGATGCAGGAAATGCTCGTCGAAGCGCTCCAGGCGCACCTCCCAGCCCTCGGCGCGCAGCCAGCAGGCGAGTTGGCTGGCGCCGGCCTCATCGGTGCGGCCGCCGCTATGGCCGATGAGGGCGAGGCCGGGGCGGATAATATGGATATCGCCGCCCTCCAGCGTGCCAGCGGAGGAGAGGCGCCAGAACTGGCCATCGTGAAAGCGATGCAGGGCGGCGTATTCGCCACGGCGCTGCGGCCGTTCCAACTGGCAGAGCACTGCGCCCCAGGGCGTCATCACGCTTTGGTCGCGGGTATAGGCCATATAGGGCAAATGGGGTTCGGGGGCGAGCATATGCACCCGCGCGCCTCCCTGCTGCAGCGCATCCACCAACTCGGCATGCTGGGCGGCGAGTTGTGCGGCGGTGGGTGGCTGGCCGCCCTCCTCCAGCACGCGGCGGACGATGCTATTGGTGGGTATCCACCGGTAATGCGTGGGCGGGCAGACCAGCACCTCGCGCAGGGGACCCGTTTCGGATGCGACATTCCACATCCCGCCACGTTAATCTCCGCATGGTGGCGCGCCTATACGCCGGCGTTGCATTCCAGCCCCGCGCCTCGCTAGCCTGCCGCAAAACGGAGGAAACCCAATGCGTATCCTGTGGCTGGCCATGCTGTGCATGGCGGTGGTGCTTCCTGCGCATGCGCAGGCGCCGATCACCCTGATTGTCAATTTCGTTGCCGGCGGGCCGTCGGATCTGATGGGCCGGCTGCTGGCGCCAGAATTGTCGCAGCGCCTGGGCACGCAGGTGCTGATCCGCAATTCGATCGGTGCGGCGGGCGGCATTGGCGCGGCGGAGGCGGCGCGGGCGCGGCCGGATGGCACGACGCTGCTGCTCAGCCCGATCGGCGCCATGGTGATCCAGCCGAATTTCCGCGCCGACCTGCCCTATCGGCCGAGCGACCTGACACCGATCTGCCAGATCGCCGATACGCCGGTGGTGATGATGTCCGCCCCTGGTGGCCCGCGCAGCCTGGCCGAGGTGGAGGCGCGGGCGCGTCAGGCTGGTGGCGCTTTCAATTACGGCTCCACCGGCCCCGGCAGCATGCCGCATATCGCCACCGTGGCACTGGCCCGCAGCATGGGCGTGGCGATGACCCACATCCCGTTTCGCGGCAATGCTGAGGCCATCGTCTCGCTGATGCGCGGCGATACCTCGATCTTCGCCGATCAGCCCGGCACGCTGCGGGCCAATAATTTGCACCCGGTGGCGATCTTCGCTGAGAGCCGGGTGGCGGAATTTCCGCAGACGCCGACGCTGCGCGAGCAGGGCCATGATCTGGTCTATTCCATTTGGTCGGGCATTTACGCGCCGGCGGGCGTGGCGCCGGAATTCATCGCCCGCGTTGATGCCGCCTGCGCTGAGGCGTTGCGCGTGCCGGCGGTGGTGGAGGGTTTTTCTCGCCTGGCCACGCCCATCATCTATCGCAATGCCGCCGAGTTCGCCGCCTTCAACCGGGCGGAGCTGGAAAAATTCCGCGGCATTATTGCGGCGGCGGGAATCCGCCCGGGGGATTGATGCGCCGCGCGGTGGGTCCTAGCGTCTTGCGCAGCGTTCATTGATCAGGAGAAAGCGCATGGCGAATAAAGTGAAAGAAATGTGGGCCGCCAATAAGGCGGTGGTGAATGGCTGGCTGGCCATCCCCTCGGCCTTTTCGGCCGAGATGTATGCGCAATGCGGCTGGGACAGCGTGACGGTCGACATGCAGCATGGTGTGCAGGATTATCAGAGCTGCGTGGCGTGCTTTCAGGGCATGCAGCCGCACAATGTCACCCCCATGGTGCGCGTGCCATGGCTTGAGCCTGGCATCATCGGCAAGGTGCTCGATGCCGGCGCCTATGGCGTGATCTGCCCGATGGTGAACACCGCCGAAGAAGCCCGCGCCCTGGTGCAGTACAGCAAGTATCCGCCTAAGGGCACGCGCAGCAACGGCCCGATCCGCGCCGGCAGCTATGGCAGCTCGGGCAATTACCAGAAGACCGCGAATGACGAGATTCTGGTGATCCCGATGATCGAGACGCAGACTGCGCTCGACAATCTGGAAGCCATTCTCGATGTCCCGGGCATTGATGGCATTTATATCGGCCCGTCTGACCTGGGCTTCTCGCTCGGCATGGAGCCGAAGCTGGACCGCGAAGAGCCCGAGATCATGGCGATCTACAAGCGGCTGCTGAAGGAGACCAAGAAGCGCGGTATCGCGGCTGGTCTGCACAATGGCACCGCCGCCTATGCTAATAAGATGATCAAGATGGGCTTCAAGCTGGTGACCATCTCGAACGAGGTTGGCCTGATGCAGGTGGCCGCCAAGGCCGCCGTGATCGAAGCGCGCGGCAGCAAAGAAGCCCGCGGCAGCAAGAAGTAAGCGTCTAGAGCCTATTCCGTTCGCCATGGCTCACGGCCTAGGCTCTAGTCTTCTGTTTTTAGAGCATCTTAATCCGCTTAAACGTTTCCGTTTGAACGGATGATGCTCTAGCAATGGTGCGGGGCGGCTAGCCGCCCCGCACCGCTTGCCAGGCCAGGAAAAAGGCCAGCAGGCCCAAACCCACCGAGGCCAGCACATAGCCAGCGCCCAGCCAGGGCGAGCGTTCGAGCAAGAGGCCGGTCTCCAGCGAGAAGGCGGAGAAGGTGGTGAAACCGCCCAGCATGCCGGTCACCAGAAAGAGCCGGAAATGGCCGGAAACGCCCAGCCCGGCCAGCACGCCGATAACGCCGCTGCCCAGAATATTCACCCCCAGCGTGCCCCAGGGAAAGCCCGGCGTGTTCATCGCCAGCCCAATCCAGTAGCGCAGCACCGAGCCAAGTGCGCCGCCCAGGCCCACCAGAAATACGCTCATCGTTTTCTCCTCGCCGCGTTCCAGCGGGCCATGCGTTCGCCTATCGCGGCCTCGGCGCCGCGGTCGCTCGGGGTGTAGAAGCTTTGCCGCGCCATGCCATCGGGGAAATATTTCTGGCCGGAGAAGGCCTCTTCCGCGTCATGGTCGTATTGGTAGCCGGCGCCATAGCCGAGTTCTTTCATCAGCTTGGTCGGCGCATTGAGGATATGGGCGGGCGGCATCAGCGAGCCGGTTTCCTTCGCCGCGCGCATGGCGGCACCAAAGGCTTTATAGACGGCGTTGGATTTGGGCGCGGTGGCCAGATGCAGCACCAATTGCGCCAGTGCCAATTCACCCTCGGGGCTGCCCAGGCGCTCATAGCCCTCCCAGGCGGCGATGGCGAGCGGCAGGGCGCGCGGGTCGGCCGCTCCCACATCCTCGGCGGCGAAGCGCAGCAGGCGGCGGGCGATGTAGCGCGGGTCCTCGCCACCGGTCAGCATGCGGGCGAACCAGTAGAGCGCCGCATCAGGGTCACTGCCGCGCATGGATTTGTGCAGGGCGGAGATGAGGTTGAAATGCTCCTCCCGGTCCTTGTCGTAGAGTGCGGCGCGGCGGGCGAGCAGGCTTTGCAGTGCTGCCACATCCAGCGCCGCGCCGGGCGGGATGGCGAGGAGTTGCTCGGCCAGGTTCAGCAGGTAGCGGCCATCGCCATCGGCCATGGCGCACAGAGCGGCGCGGGCCTCTTGGGTGAGGGGCAGGGGGCGGGCTTCCAGGGCTTCGGCCCGGCCGAGCAGGCCTTCCAGTGCCGCCTCATCCAGCCGGGTCAGCACCAGCACCTGGCAGCGTGACAGCAGCGCGCCATTCAGCGCGAAGCTGGGATTTTCCGTGGTGGCGCCGACCAGGGTGATGGTGCCATCCTCGACGAAGGGCAGAAACCCATCCTGCTGGGCGCGGTTGAAGCGGTGCACCTCATCGACGAAGAGCAGCGTGCGGCCGCGGCGGCGCCCGGCCTCCTCGAAGGCCTTTTTCAGATCCGCGACGCCTGAGAAGACGGCGGAGATGGCGTGGAAATGCAGCCCCGCCGCCTCGGCCAATAACCGGGCGATGGTGGTCTTGCCCACGCCGGGCGGGCCCCAGAGGATCAGGCTGGGCAGCGAGCCGCGCGCCAGCATCGCCCGCAGCGCCCCGGTGGGGCCCAGCAGCGCCTGCTGGCCCACCACCTCATCGAGGTTGGCCGGGCGCAACCTGTCGGCCAGCGGGCGGGGGCCGGCGCGCGATGGCTGCACAGGCTCGGCTGCTGCGCCGAAGAGATCGCTTTCCAGGTGACGTGGTTCGGCCATGGCGGCATCATGCCGCAAAATTGGGAGAGAGACATGCTCACACGCCGCACCCTTGTTCTGGCTGCCCTGGCCACGCCTGCCTTGTCGCAGGCTTGGCCGGCGCGGCCGCTGCGGATGATCGTCTCCTTCCCGCCCGGCGGCAGCACCGATGTGGTGGCGCGGCTCATCACGCCGACCATTGAGCGCGTTCTGGGCCAGGCGGTGGTGATTGAGAATCGTGGCGGCGCCAATGGCGCGCTGGGGGCCGCCGCCGCCGCCCAGGGGCCGGCCGATGGCTATACTTGGCTGCTGGATGCCGGGGGTGCTGCGACCAACCAGTTCCTGATGCGTGGCCTGGGCTTTGAGTATGAGCGGGCCTTCGCGCCGGTGACGCAACTCACCCTGCTGCCCTCGGTGCTGATGGTGCGCGCCGATAGCCCGCACAACACCCTGGCCCGGCTGGTGGCGCATTTGCGGGCCAATCCGGGGCGGGAGAGCTATGGCTCTTCGGGCACTGGCACCGGGGCGCATCTCTCGGGCGCGCTGCTGATGCGGCGCGCGGGCACCGAGGCGCAGCACATTCCCTATCGCGGCGGCGCGCAGCAGATGACGGCGATGCTGACCGGCGAGACGCTGTTTGCCTTCTCGACGCTGGCGGTGCCGGCGCCACTGCTGGCCGAGGGGCGGCTGACCGCCATTGCGGCTTCTTCTGCTGAGCGCATCCCGGGCTATGACAATGTCGGCACCGTGGCCGAGCAGGGTGTGCCGGGCTTTGACATGGTGGATTTCCATCAGATTTCGGCGCCGATCGGCACGCCGGCGGCGATGATCACCCGCATGGCCGAGGCAGCGGCGGAGGCGATGCACAGCCCGGCCTTGGCTGCGCGTTTTCAGCTGCTGGGCCTGATCCCGCGTGCGCGCGGGCCGGAGGATTTTGCCGCTTTTCTGGCCCAGCAAAGGCAGCGCATGGGCGAGGTGATCCGGGCCGAGGGGCTGGCCGCCTAGTGTCACCGCATTGACCCTCGCCTGCGCACTGGGCGCGGCGTAGGGTCGAGAAATGTTTCGCCGTTCCCTTCTGGCCATGCCGCTGGCCGGCGCCGCCCGGGCGCAATGGGCGCCCTCGCGGCCCATTCGCCTCATCATCGCCTTTCCGCCGGGGGGCAGCACCGATGTGCTGGGGCGGCTGATCGCGCCCTTACTGGCGGCGCAGCTGGGCCAGCCGGTGGTGCCGGAGAATCGCAGCGGTGCGGCGGGGGCGGTGGGCTCGGGCTTCGTGGCCAGCGCGCCGGCGGATGGCCATACGATTTTGCTCGATAGTGGCGGGCAGGCGGTGAACCCCTATCTCATGCGCGGCCTGGGCTTTGATTATGTGACCGGCTTTGCCCCCATCACCCTTCTGGCGACGCTGCCGCTGGTGCTGGTGGTGTTGGCTGATTCGGGCATCACCACGCTGGCTGAATTGCTGGCCCGCGCCCGGGCCGAGCCGGCGGCCTATGGCAGCGTGGGGGTGGGCAGCCGCACCCATCTGGCCGGCGCGCTGCTGCTGCGCCAGGCCGGGATTGTTGGCACCCATGTGCCCTATCGTGGTGGGGCTGATCAGATCACGGCGCAGTTGCGCGGCGAGACCTTGTTTGGCTTCTCCTCGGTTGCGTTGACTGCGGCGCTGTTGCGCGAGGGGCGGCTGCGGGCGCTGGCTGTCTCCTCGCCCTTGCCGGCGCTGGCGCTGCCGGAGATTGCCCCGGTGGCCACCCAGGGTTTTTCGGGTTTTTCGATGATGGATTGGCTGGCGCTGCATGCCCCGGCGCAAACCCCGGCGCCGGTGGTGGCCCGCCTGGCCGAGGCCGCCGCTGCTGCCATGGCCGAGCCGGCCATTCAGTCGCGCCTGGCTGATCTGGGCCTGCAGCCTGAGGCGCGCGGCCCCGCCGCACTGGCCGCCTTCCTGGCGGAGGAGCGCGCTTTGATGTCCGGTCTGATCGCGGCGGAAAATATCCGGCTGGATTGACGAAGCGGCCTGCCGCATAGGGGGGGGATGATCACCCGCCGCAGCCTCGCCCTTCTCAGCCTTGCCTCCCCCGCCTTGGCGCAAGCCTGGGCGCCCAGCCGCCCGGTGCGCATCGTGGCAGGCTGGCCCGGCGGTGGCGCGGCCGATGCCTCGCTGCGGCTGGTGGCGCCGCATATGCAAACTGCGCTGGGGCAGAGTGTGGTGATTGAAAATCGCTCGGGCGCATCGGGTTCGATTGGCGCTGCGGCGGTGGCGCAGGCGGCGGGTGATGGGCATACGCTGCTGTTTGATGCGGCGGGGCAGGTCTCCAACCCCTTCCTCATGCGCGGGTTGTCGTTTGATTATTTGACCGCCTTTGTGCCGGTGACGGTGTTTGCGCTGCTGCCCAATTTGCTGGTGGTGCGCAGTGAGACGCCGTTTCGCAATGTGGCTGATCTTGTGGCCCATCTGCGCGCCAATCCGGGGCGTGAGGCCTATGCCAGCACCGGCATTGGCATTGTCTCTCACCTGGCCGCGGTGATGTTCACGGCGCGGGAGAACCTCAATGTGACACATGTGCCCTACCGCGCTTCGTCGCAATCCATCCCGGGGTTGCTGGCGGGGGAGACGCTGTTCACCTTCAACACCACGCCGCTCGCCGCCCCGCAGGTGCGCGATGGCAAGCTGCGGGCGCTGGCGGTTACCACGCCGCATCGCATTCCGGCCTTTCCTGAGGTGCCGACGATGATCGAGCAGGGCTATGATGGGTTTTCGATCAATGAATGGCTGGGCCTTTTTGCCCCGGCCGGCACGCCGGCCGCCGCCGTGCAGCGCCATGCCGATGCCGCGGCACTTGGTTTGGCGGACCCCATGGTGCGCGACCGCCACGCCCTGCTGGGTATGGAGATCGTGGCCGGTGGCCCGGCTGCCATGGCGGATTTTCTGGCCGAGCAGCGCGCCCGGGTGGGCCGGTTGATCCGCGACAACAACATCCGCCTGGAGGGGTAGCGCGCCCCCTGCGAAACTGCTTTACGCGGCGCGTCACAGAAATTTCACGGGGACTCACATGCGCCTGGTCACTTTTTCTGACGGCAAAGCCACGCGCATCGGCGCATTGCAGGGCGATGCGGTGCTGGACATCACCGCCGCCGACCCCGCTTTGCCGAAGGATATGCTGGGGCTGATTGCCGGCGGTGCCGCAATGCTGGCCGCCGCGCGCGACGCTGCGGCGCGCGCCCCCGTGGTCGCTGCTGCGCGGCTGCTGGCGCCCATCCCGCGCCCGCCGAAGAATGTCTTTTGCGTGGGCAAGAATTACCATGAGCATGCGAAGGAATTCGCGGGCTCAGGCTTTGATGGCGGCGCGGCCAATGTGGTGCCGCCCTTCCCGGTGGTGTTCTCCAAGCCACATACCAGCATCATCGCCACTGGCGAGGATATTCTGGCCGATATGGACCCGACCGGCGGCCTGGATTTTGAGGGCGAGCTGGCCTTCATCATCGGCACGGGCGGGCGGGGGATTTCCAAGGCGGATGCCCTGAACCATGTCTTTGGCTATACCATCGTGAACGACGTCACCGCGCGGCATTTGCAGAAGCGGCACTCGCAATGGGTGCTGGGCAAGGGGCTCGACACCTTCTGCCCGATGGGGCCGGCCATTCTGACGGCTGATGAGGTGCCTGATCCCACCAAGTTGGAACTCACCACCTGGGTGAATGGCACCCGGCGGCAGCATGCGCCGGTCAGTGATCTGATCTTTGATATTCCCACCCTGATCGAGGCGATTTCGGCCGCCATCACGCTGGAGCCGGGTGATGTCATCGCCACTGGTACACCAGCGGGCGTGGGCATTGGCCTCAACCCGCCGGTGTTTATGCAGCGGGGCGATGTGGTGCGGATTTCGGTGACTGGGATTGGCGTGCTGGAGAATACCGTCCGCTAGGCGAGGCGCGCGCCCCTACTCTCTCCCTCCGAACGTCCCGGCCGCCTTCCAACCCAGTCAAACCCTACTCTCTCCCTCCGAACGTCCCGGCCGCCTTCCAACCCAGTCAAACCCTACTCTCTCCCTCCGAACGTCCCGGCCCCTCCAATCGCAAAACAGGCTGCACAAAAACATGCGCAATCCTCGCCGTATTATGCTGGTTCGTCGCCGTTTATTGGCGGGGGTTGCGGTTGCGGGGGGTGTGGCCTCGGGTGGTTTGCAGGCGCAGGCTCCTGCCTGGCCGGGCGGGCGGAGCGTGACGATGGTGGTGGGTTTTCCGCCCGGTGGGCAGGCGGATGTCTCTGGCCGGCCCTTTGCTGCGGCGCTGGAGCGGGTGATCGGCGCGCCGGTGCCGGTGGTGAACCGGCCTGGGGCCTCGGGCGGGCTGGGCAATGCCTTTGTGGCCCGCGCGCCGGGCGATGGGCTGACGGTGTTGATGGCGCTGAGTTCCATGCTCATCCTGCCCGAGGCCGACCGCATCCATGGCCGCCCGGCGCAATACGAGATTGAGCAGCTTGCCCCCATCGCCCGGGTGACGGCGGACCCGACGGTGCTGGTCGTGCCCGCCAGCGCGCCTTGGCGCAACCTGGGTGAGTTGGCGGAGGATGCGAAGCGCCGCCCTGGCGCCATCAGCTATTCCTCGGCGGGTAATTTCTCGGCGCTGCACACGCCCATGGCGATGTTCACCGCCGCGGCGGGCATCGACATGCTGCATGTGCCCTTCCAGGGCGGTGGCCCGGCGCTGACCGCGCTGCTGGGCGGCACGGTGCAGGCCTTGGCGAGTGGCACCGGGCCGGTGATGCAGCATATTCAGGCCGGAAGGCTGCGGGCGCTGGCCACCACCGGCGCCACCCGCGTGCCCGGCCTGCCCGATGTGCCGACCATGGCCGAGGCGGGTTACCCGGATGTGCTGTATCTGATCTGGGCCGGGCTTTTCGTGCCCGCCAGCACGCCGGCCGCACTGCGCGAGCAAATCCGCGCCGCCGCCGCCCGCGCCGCCGAGGATGTCGATGCGCAGCGCGCGCTGAACACCGCCGGCAGCCCCCTGGCCTATCTTGATGGGCCGGCCTTCGAGGCCTTCATCCGCGAGGATGCGGCGCGGCTGATCCCGGCTGTGCGCCGCATTGGCCGGGTGGAGTAGCCTTTGCCGCCTTGATGGCTGACACTGCCGCCAGCATTGCTCAGGAGAAGACCATGAACGCCGAAACCCCGCTGGCCAAAATCACCGCCTGGCTGGCCACCCAGCAGCCCGCCATGCTCGCCGCCCTGGAGCGCATGGTGAACACCGATGGCGGCAGCTACGACAAGGCCGGCGTCGATGCCGTTGGGCAGCAGGTGCGCGAGTTTCTGGAAGGCCAGGGCATCGTGGTTGAGGCGGTGCAGGGCGAGCGCCATGGCGATTGCCTGCGCGCCTTTGTCGGCAGCGATGCCGCACCGGCCGGCAATGCGCCGCG
>Ga0209085_1000510_pt1 | contig 28235 bp, 28 predicted proteins | sample C_131016_EF_Meta_FD_187310 | JGI IMG/M metagenome (GOLD analysis project Ga0209085, IMG submission 187310) | Freshwater microbial communities from Lake Croche, Canada to study carbon cycling - C_131016_EF_MetaG (SPAdes) (version 2) | ecosystem: Environmental > Aquatic > Freshwater > Lake...
CACCAAACTTCTTCGATAAAACCGTCGTGATCGCCGCTGTCAGCGTCGTCTTGCCATGATCCACGTGTCCAATGGTGCCCACGTTCACGTGGGGCTTGGTACGTTCAAATTTTCCTTTTGCCATTTTTATTTCCTAAAGAACATTCCCGTGTGATGGTTTAAAGTTTGCACATAACTGCTTTTTCGTTGAGCACGGGAACACAACGGCGCTATGTCGCAGACTGTTTTTTATTTTGACCTTGCTGCAACAATTGCTTCAGCAATATTTCTTGGAGCTTCAGAATAATGTTTGAATTCCATGGTGTATGTCGCACGCCCTTGGGACATCGATCTCAATGTCGTAGAGTAGCCAAACATTTCAGAAAGTGGCACTTCGGCTTTGATTGCTTTTCCGCCACCGACCATGTCTTCCATACCTTGAACCATCCCTCGTCTTGAAGACAAGTCGCCCATCACGTTTCCAGCATAATCTTCTGGTGTTTCTACTTCTACAGACATCATAGGCTCAAGAATCACTGGACTTGCTTTTTTACAACCCTCTTTAAATCCAAAGATGGCAGCCATCTTGAAAGCCATTTCTGAGGAGTCAACGTCATGGTATGAACCAAAATGTAGAGTAACTTTAACGTCTACCACTGGATACCCTGCAAGTACGCCAGTGGTCAAAGCCTCATTCACACCTTTTTCAACAGCAGGTATGTATTCGCGAGGAACCACACCACCTTTGATTGCATCAACGAACTCAAAGCCTTTTCCAGCTTCATTGGGTTCGATTTTGAATACAACGTGTCCGTACTGCCCTTTTCCACCAGATTGACGAACAAACTTACCTTCCGCATCGTCGATGCTTTTGCGAATCGTCTCTCTGTAAGCAACCTGAGGCTTGCCTACGTTCGCCTCTACACCGAACTCACGCTTCATTCGATCTACGATAATCTCTAAATGCAACTCACCCATTCCGGCAATGATTGTTTGCCCAGATTCCTCATCTGTTTTAACTCTAAAAGATGGATCCTCGGCTGCCAAACGCTGTAAAGCGATGCCCATTTTTTCTTGATCTGCTTTTGTCTTTGGCTCAACCGCCTGTGCAATCACAGGCTCAGGAAAGACCATTCTTTCCAACATGACAATGTTATCTGGATCACACAAAGTTTCACCAGTTGTTACGTCCTTCAAACCAACACAGGCAGCGATGTCACCCGCACAAATTTCTTCTACCTCTTCGCGGTTGTTTGCATGCATTTGAACAATACGTCCAATTCTTTCCTTTTTACCTTTGATCGGGTTGTAGACGGTGTCTCCTTTGTTCAAAACACCAGAATAAACCCGAATAAACGTCAGTTGACCCACAAAAGGATCCGTCATCAATTTAAAAGCCAAGGCTGAGAACTTCTCTTTGTCATCGGCTTTTCTCGTGACAGGATTTTCAGAATCGTCTGTTCCGCCAACAGGAGGAATGTCAATAGGAGAAGGCATGAGTTCAATCACTGCATCTAACATGCGCTGTACGCCTTTGTTCTTAAAAGCTGTTCCGCATAGCATTGGCTGAATTTCACTAGCGATTGTTCTCGTTCTTAAACCAAGCGTAATTTCTTCTTCAGTCAAGTCACCTTCTTCAAGGTACTTGTTCATCAATGTTTCAGAGGCTTCTGCAGCAGCTTCAACCATGTTTTCGCGCCATTTTTTGGCCTCTTCAACCAATTCGGCAGGAATTTCTTCATAATTGAACTTCATTCCTTGAGAAGCTTCATCCCAAATGATGGCTTTCATTTTGCGTAGATCTACCACACCCCTAAAGTTCTCTTCTGCGCCAATCGGAATCACAATTGGGACAGGACTTGCTTTAAGTCGCAATTTCATTTGATCGTAAACTTTAAAAAAGTTAGCGCCTGTTCGGTCCATCTTGTTCACAAAGGCCAAACGTGGCACCTTGTATTTGTTGGCTTGACGCCACACTGTTTCTGATTGAGGCTGAACACCACCAACAGCACAATAAACCATGCATGCACCATCAAGCACGCGCATTGAGCGCTCAACTTCAATCGTGAAGTCCACGTGGCCTGGGGTATCAATGATGTTGATGCGATGCTCAGGAAAAGACATGTCCATGCCCTTCCAAAAACAAGTTGTCGCTGCAGATGTAATTGTAATTCCGCGCTCTTGCTCTTGTTCCATCCAATCCATGGTCGCCGCACCATCGTGCACTTCACCAATCTTGTGATTTACACCGGTATAGAAAAGAATGCGTTCCGTTGTCGTTGTCTTTCCTGCATCAATGTGTGCAGAAATACCAATGTTTCGGTAACGCTCAATAGGGGTTTTGCGGGCCATGATAGGTGCCTTTTAATTGAAATACAAAATGAATATAGGAAGAACCCAAGAAGTTAAAGGGCCTCTTGAGTTCCGCCTAGATAGATTAAAAATTAGAAACGGAAATGTGAGAATGCCTTATTGGCTTCTGCCATGCGATGAACTTCATCTCGTTTTTTCATGGCACCGCCACGACCCTCAGAAGCTTCTAAAAGCTCATTGGCCAAACGCAAAGCCATCGATTTTTCGCCACGTTTGCGAGCCGCTTCTTTGAGCCAACGCATAGACAACGCTAATCTACGTACTGGTCTTACTTCTACTGGAACTTGGTAGTTTGCACCACCAACACGTCTTGATTTCACCTCAACCATTGGCTTGACGTTGTTGATTGCCACATTGAACAATTCAAGTGGATCTTTTCCAGATTTTTGTTCTATTTGTTCCAAAGCACCATAAATAATGCGCTCAGCAACAGCTTTTTTACCACCCTCCATGATCACATTCATAAACTTAGAGAGTTCTACATTGCCATATTTGGGATCAGGCAAAATTTCACGTTTGGGGACTTCACGACGACGTGGCATATCATTTCCTTTTATTGCTTCAGTTGGGTCTTTTAAGGACACCTTGGGAGATCAATCAGTAACTCCCACTTACTCGACTCTTCAATAATTTGAAAGAGTCACTACGTCTTCAATCTATCAGCCAGATAGAAAAAAGACACCATTTGTTTTACGCCTTCTTAGGACGCTTTGCACCATACTTAGATCTAGATTGCTTGCGGTCTTTAACACCTTGCAAATCTAATGATCCACGCACAATGTGGTATCTAACACCGGGTAAGTCTTTAACACGACCACCACGCACAAGAACCACAGAGTGTTCTTGTAAGTTATGTCCTTCGCCGCCAATGTATGAAATGACTTCAAACCCATTGGTTAAACGAACTTTAGCCACTTTTCTTAAAGCAGAGTTAGGCTTTTTTGGCGTTGTCGTATAGACACGCGTACAGACTCCTCTTCTTTGAGGAGAATTTTGCATCGCAGGGCTTTTAGACTTGGTCTTTTCGACCTCGCGCCCATGACGCACCAATTGGTTAATGGTTGGCATTTTAAACGTCCCAAACGTTAATTTCGTGAATAAAAAAGCTTTCCGGAAATTCTGGAAAGCCTTCTATTGTATCAGTTGACCGATTTATAAGCAAGTAGGCGTTTCTTCGCCTACTAAGGTTTGCGTTATTTAATCCACAGCCTAAGGGCATCCCAAGCGCGGCCAAAAACTGAGGCCTGCTCGATTTGCTGTAAAGCCTCCAGCTGTATAGTACTAAAGTTTTCGTTTCCAATTTTTAGTTTCATTTTAGCGACGATTTCCCCCCTCTGTACCGGAGCGACCAATGGATCGCGGTATTCAATTTGTGAGCTCACCATTGATGCTTGTCCTGCAGGTACAGCAATCACTATGGGCTCTGTTTTGCCGATTGACAACTCATTTTCTTTACCCTTCCAAACTTTTAACTTAAAAACAGCTTGGTTTGCATTGAATAAGTTCAAGCTTTCAAATGCAGTAAACCCCCAGTTCAACAACTTTTGTGACTCAACCGCTCTAGCATTCTCACTGCTTGCACCTAGAACAATCGATAAAAGGCGTCTCCCGTTGAGCCCAGGTACATCTCGCTTTGCCGTGGCAATCATGCAAAATCCAGCAGCTTCTGTATGGCCGGTTTTTAATCCATCAACGCTTGGATCCCTAAAGAGCAACAGATTTCTATTTGAGTCATTGGCGGTGGGAGTTCCGGGATACCGGTATTTTTTTATGGCGTAGTAGCTGACATACTCTGGAAAATCATGCATCAACCGTATGGCCAATATAGACAAGTCATTTGCCGTTGTGGTGTGACCTGGTGCAGTAAGGCCTTCTGGGTTTTTATATACCGTAGACAACATACCCAAGCGTTTTGCTTGCTCATTCATCATCTGAACAAAACGTTCGACACTCCCACCAACACCCTCTGCCAAAGCAACGGTTGCGTCATTACCTGACTGGACAATCATGCCTTTTATCAGGTCTTCAACTGGCACCGTCATCTTTGGATCGATAAACATTCGAGATCCGGGCATTTTCCAAGCCAGTGGAGACACGGACATTGTTTGTTTAAGATCAATTTTTTTAGCTTTCAATGCATCAAAAACCACATATGCAGTCATCAACTTGGTTAAAGATGCTGGCTCAACTGGCTCAGATGACAAGCGCTCTGCCAATACTTGATGAGCAGAAACATCAACTAATAAGTAAGATTTGGCGGCAATTTCTGGAGGACTGATTGTTTGCGCATCTGTTAGACCGTAAATAAAGCCCGTGAGAAAAAGTAACAATTTGATCGAGTTTATATTTATTTTTTTCATTTAGTTCGTTTATGGCTCAATGGAGTTGATATGCCTAAGTATCAGCCCTTTCAACAAGGGTAATTGTCCGTGAAAAAAGTGTCCTGTTTGTGGAATGACAGTAACCGGCATCGTTTGATTTTTAGCCCAAGCCATGACATGGTGAAGCTCTACAGTTTCATCGTCCTCACCGTGAATGACCAATGTATCAAGAAGGTATTTTGAATCAATCGCAGGCGCATTGAATCTAGATGACGCCAGACCAATCAAGACGACTTTTTTTAAGTCTCGCGTATTTTTTATCAACTCTACTGCTCGACACGTTACAGCCGCACCGAAGGAAAACCCCCCCAAACATATCTGTGCGTTAGGGGCCAGCTCTTGAATCACATTCAAGAGGTCCTCTGTCTCTCCATCGCCATTGTCAAATTGACCCTCACTTTGGCCAACTCCTCTAAAATTGAAACGAACCACGATCCATCCAGCAGCGGCAAAGGCTCTAGACATTGTCTGAACTACTTTGTTTTCCATTGTCCCACCATGCAATGGGTGTGGATGGCTCAAGATTGCAACGCCTTTAGGCTGAGTACCTATTTCTAACCTTGGGGGATCTGTGATGGTTTCCAACAGTCCATTCTGAGTTTGTATGAGTTTTATTTGTGAGCGGGAATTCAAACGTTCAACGTCCTATATCTTGTGGCAATAACAATCTTTGTACCTTCTGATTTGAAACTAAGTGACTTTCAACAATTTCATCAATGTCACTTTCGTCCAAATAGGTGTACCAGGTTTCTTCAGGATAAATAACCAAGACAGGTCCGCCTGCACATCGATCTAGACACCCCGCCTTGTTTATCCTCACACCACCTGGACCTGACAACCCGAGTTCTTTGACTTTATTTTTACAATGGTCAAAGCCTTCTCGCGCTTTATAAAGCGAACAAGATTGCTCACTTTCTTTTCTTTCGTTTAAACAAAAAAAGACATGGTGTTTGTAGTAGGCTGGATTGGACATGCTAACTCTTTAGTGTTGAAAATTTACCTTTGATGTGTATACATTCTATTAATTCTTTGATCTGAAAGTCTAAACAAGATAAGTATAAAAACAACATAAGGCCAAAACCAACAAACCCATTGAGTTAAACCAATATATCTTGCATTTTTACCCTGCTCCCAGATATGTATGCTTTGAGCTAAATATACATCGCTATTGATTCCATTGGTTAACAGCAAATGAATGCCAAGAACACCAAGTAATATGATTTGAGTTAAAGTGGTCCTTGCCTTTAATAAAAGCAAGGACATGCAGACACCCAAAACAACTCCAATCAAAACCACTATCGAAAACCAAGAAAAAACATGCACAAGCCCAAAAGTCAAAGTTGAAGATACCATCAAGACCGCTAAACCCATGGTCGTTAATCCAAGGATCAACCAAAGGCGATGTACAAAAACTGGAACAATGCTGTAACTCAATAAAATAGGTACCATCAATCCAGTCATGACACAAACAACTGACTCCATAAAGCCAAACTGGGTCTTCGTTGAATAATCAACGCTTAATAATTTCTCAAACGGTGTCCCTACCAATAATTCCGCTAAGCTAATTTTTAGCCTCCAAAAAATGTCTCCCATTAAAAAAGGGGTCGTTGGGGGATAAAAAATAGCCAAGGGCCAAACGCAAAGGCAAGCCAACGGTCCAACTGATTCCTTGATCAACCATCTAGATCTGATTTGATTCCACGTATCGATAAGGTGATGTTTTTCAAAAAAGCATGCAATAGCAAACCCAATCAATGTTCCTAAAGCGTTGAGAAATAGATCCACAGTCGAAGGAACTCTTGACGGGAGATACGTTTGTAATGACTCTAAGATTAATGATAAAAAAACACCAATTATCCAGTTGTAACTTAGCCGCTTCTTATTTTTTTTATTGACCCTTAAATCAGCTAAGGTGAGAACAAATCCAAAAGGCACATAACCCAATAAATTTATAAATACATCATTGGCCGTCCAATAAAGCGGTAAGGGAGCCCATAAAAACTCCCATGGACGAATGTCCTGATTTCTCCATCCAGAAAATGGATACAAGCTGGCATAAATAATAACCGCAGCATACATCCAAGAAATTGGAGTTGCAGAGGTTTTAATTTTTTTCATTCCTTAATCTTTGATTTATATTTTTTCACCAAACGGTTAATGAGCAAAAAGGCCACGACCACCAACAATAAAGTACCCAACAGATTTTGAATAAACTCATTTAAATCACTTGGCTTATGAACGACCAGTGCAACGATGAACACCATCAACACAACGGGTGCTTCATTGAACCATCTAAACCAAATGTGTGAATGCTGACTATTGTTGTTTTTTATATTTCCTAATATTTTGTAACAATAAAAATGATATGCAAGGACCAAAACTACCAACCCCAATTTCACATTCATCCAAGCTTGGCTAGTAGAGTAACCAATTCCATAATAAGCCCACAACATTATTCCTAGTAATACACTTGGCACCATCAAAATAGACATGAACCGTAAAAGTTTTTCAGCCATTAGGATTAGTCTTTCTTTGGTCCCTACCTCACTATCGCTCAACATTGCCAAGTTGACAAAGATTCTGGGTAAATAAAATAGTCCAGCAAACCAACTTGCAACAAAAATAATATGAAATGTTTTGATCCAAAGCAATCTGTTCTCCTTAAAAAAAGGTTGACTTTTATACTGTAAGTATTAAATTACCCTTTAAGGGATTTATCCATTAACCTCTAGTCTACTTTCTGTTACAAATCAATGCTCCTTTAATACATAATTTATTTTATGAATAATTTCAGCTCATTTCCTTCAACTCGCATGCGACGTCTTCGCCGCGATGACTTTACCCGGCGCTTGGTTCAGGAAAATTCTCTCACTCCAAATGACTTGATTTACCCGGTTTTTCTCCTTGATGGAGTAAATCATTCCCAAGCCATAAACTCCATGCCTGGCGTAGAAAGGCTTTCACTGGATCTTTTGTTTTACAAGGCTGAGGAGTGCGTCAACCTTGGAATTCCTGTCATGGCCTTGTTCCCTGTTATTGAGTCCTCTCTTAAAACTCCAGACGGTCTAGAAGCCTTGAATGAGAATGGACTTGTACCAAGGGCTGTTCGCGAACTTAAGCGTCGCTTCCCCGAGCTTGGCATTATGACGGATGTTGCTCTTGACCCTTATACAAGTCATGGCCAAGACGGCTTGTTAGATGAAACCGGCTATATCCTTAACGATAAAACAGTCACTATTCTTACTTCCCAAGCATTAATTCAAGCCAATGCTGGAGTTGATTTTGTTGCTCCAAGCGACATGATGGATGGAAGAATTGGGTCAATAAGAGCTACTTTAGAGAAAAGTGGAAACATTCATACCAAAATCATGGCTTACAGTGCAAAGTATGCAAGTGCTTTTTACGGCCCTTTTAGGGATGCTGTTGGTTCTTCTGCTAATCTTGGAAAAAGCAATAAAAAAGCTTATCAGATGGATCCAAGTAACTCCAATGAAGCAATTCGAGAGGTTGCTCTTGACTTACAAGAAGGTGCTGATTTGGTGATGGTCAAACCAGGAATGCCTTACCTCGATATTGTACAAAAAGTCAAAGAGGCATTTAAAGTACCAACTTTCGTGTACCAAGTTTCTGGTGAATATGCAATGCTAATGGCCGCAGCTCAAAACGGCTGGCTTGATAAGAATGCAGTAATTTTAGAAACTCTTTTGGCGTTTAAGCGCGCAGGTGCTGATGGAATATTGAGTTATTTTTCCATCGACGCGGCAAAGCTTCTTAAAAAAGAATAACTTCTTTAGATAAAGTTCAAATCAATCTTTTTTTAAGAGCTTATGCCTAAGCGCTTTAAAGATTTTTTTGGAAAAAATCCAGTGTTCTCTTCAGTGCCACCTGCGCTGACTCTTCGTGGAAGGCTGCGCGATGATCACAATTAAATCCGTGATCCGCTGCATATAAAAATACTTCAACATTTGGATGCTTGACTTTAAACGCATCTACAGTGTCCATCGTGATCCAGTGATCTTTTTCAGCAAAATGGGCCATGGTTGGGCATTTCGGTATTAAGGAAAGCGATGGTTCAATGGTCATTCCGCCGCCATAGTAAGGAACTGCTGCGTCTACCCCATTAATTTTTGCAGCTGCTCTCCAAGTTAATAACCCACCCCAACAATAGCCAACAACACCAACCTTAAGCCCGTTGGTTTGAGCAACCGCCCACTCAACACTTGCCTGAATATCTTTTAACACGCCTTCTTCTGGAAGCGCTTCTACAGCACTTTTGAGCTCAACGCCAGCTTTCATATCATCTGGTGTATATCCTAAATCAACATCCTTTTTGATTCTTGAAAAGGTCGCAGGAGCAATTGCTAAATATCCTTGTCCTGCATAAGCATCAACAACTGCTTTGATATGGGCATTTAGGCCAAATATTTCTTGTAAAACAACTATACAGCCCTTTGCATCAACGCTAGGGTAAGCTACGTAATTATCGTTTTTAAACTGGTCTTTGGCTTCTATCTGAATTATTTTTCCCATTTTTAATCCTTTAAAAATATTTTATAAATTGGTGACTTTAAATACAGCCTTACTGGCCATTAGATTTTTAAAGTATTTTATTTTATTTTCGTTTTGAAGTCCGAATGCTTCAATCACTTTAAGTTTCTTTTTTCTGGCTAGATTATAAAAATCATCAAATGTTGCAACCCTGATATTTGGTGTGTCATACCATTGAAAGGGTAAGTGTTTTGTCACTGGCATTCTGCCTTTTAAAACACTTAATCTATTTGGCCAATGTGCAAAATTAGGAAAAGTGACCAAGCCAACTTTTCCAACTCTTGTTGTTTCAGTTAACATGGTCTCCGCATTCTTTATGTTTTGCAGTGTGTCTATTTGAAGTACGACATCAAACGACTGATCTTCAAAAAGATTTAATCCTTCTTCCAGATTCAATTGTAAAACATTTACTCCTCTTTTGATACAAGCCAATACATTTGCATCATCAAGCTCTATTCCATAACCTGAGCAATTCCTCTCTTTAATTAAATACTCAAGAAATAATCCGTCTCCACATCCAAGATCCAAGATCCTTGATTTTTGAGGAACCATGTCTCCTATTATTTCTATGTATTTTTTCAAACTCAATTTGTTCTCACTATTTAATTTGCATGAAGTAGTTTCTAATTGCACTCATATATCTTTGGTCGTCCAATAAAAAAGCATCGTGTCCGTTTGGTGCGCTGATGTTTAAATATGTAACTTGTCTTTCGTTATCTAATAAAGCTTTTACCAGTTCTTGACTTCTATCTGACGAAAATCTCCAATCGGTGGTAAAACTTATGATGAGAAATTTAGCTTTTGTTTCTTTAAAAGCTTCGCTTAAGTTTCCATTGTAGTTTTTAGCTGGATCAAAATAATCTAAAGCTCTTGTAATTAAAAGATACGTATTGGCATCAAAGTATTCAGAGAACTTATCTCCTTGATACCGAAGATAGCTTTCAATTTCGAACTCTATATTTTGTGTTGTATACAAATATTTTTGATCTTTGATTTCATGCTTGTTTTGAACATCCCTTTTCAGAGTTCTTCCAAACTTTGTGTTCATCACATCATCACTCAAGTAGGTAATATGCCCAATCATTCTGGCAATTTTTAAACCTCTCTTTGGCACCACGCCATGTTTATAATAATTTCCGTCATGAAAATCAGGATCTGTAACAATTGCTCGCCTAGCTACTTCATTAAATGCGATATTTTCTGCATTTAAATTTGGCGCACTAGCAATAACAATTGCATTTTTGACTTTTTCCGGATATTGCAATGTCCAAGACAAAACCTGCATACCACCTAAACTTCCACCCATAACAGCTAGCAAACTGTTAATGCCTAAACGACTAATCAATCTTTCTTGAGATTGGACCCAGTCTTCGACAGTAACAACTGGAAAATCAGAACCATATTTTTCATGGGTTTGAGGATTGATGTGCATGGGTCCCGTTGACCCAAAACAAGAACCCAGATTGTTGATACAAATTACAAAAAAATGATTTGTGTCAACAGGTTTATCTGGCCCAATCATATTTGACCACCAACCCTCACTGCCCTCTTGCCCTTCATAAACTCCCGAAACATGATGCGAAGCATTTAATGCATGGCATATCAAAACTGCGTTTGACTTTTGTTCGTTCAATTCACCATAAGTTTCGTAAGCCAACTCATAATTCGCCAACATGGCGCCACTTTGCATACCCAGCGGCGTGTCAAAGAACATTTTTTCAGTTTGAGCTATTAAAATCATTTCAAATAATTGATTCGTGCATTCATTTGGCGGTTTTTAAACCGATCAAGAGCATTTCGCCCTCTTGAATATTACTTAAGTACTATATATTTCCGCTCTTTTATTCTAATTTTATACTTGAGCTAGCTACACGATTCTTTATAACTGCCCTTAGCGTGTGGTATTTACACACACTTTAACAAATAATCAAGTCTTATTTGCATCATTCTGACATATTGATACATAATGATTAAGCAATTTTGTCAGCTACTTTGTTGACTTTTTTGCATGTTTGGTGATCGGATAGTTTCGTGCCCCCGTTTTTTTGTGACGACGTGCCCTGGGACCCAATCGCTTTGTTTTTGTGTTTATAGGAGTCCCTTTCATGGGCAACAAGCTTTACGTGGGTAACCTGCCGTACTCGGTGCGAGACAGTGATTTGGAACAGTCTTTTGGTCAATTTGGTGCAGTAACAAGTGCTAAAGTTATGATGGAGCGCGATACTGGACGCTCAAAAGGATTTGGATTTGTAGAAATGGCCAGTGATGCTGAAGCCTTAGCGGCTATTGAAGGCATGAACGGTCAACCTCTTGGCGGACGCAGCTTAGTCGTTAACGAAGCACGTCCAATGGAGGCACGTCGCCCACCAAGATCTGGTGGCGGTGGATTTGGTGGAGGCGGCGGTGGTGGCTACGGCGGTGGCGGCGGTGGTGGCTACGGCGGTGGCGGTGGCGGTGGCGGTCGTCGCGAAGGTGGCGGCGGATATGGTGGTGGTCGTCGTGAAGGCGGTGGTAATGACGGTAATTTCCGTAGCCCTTACGGATCATAATCTCCCTAAAGATTCGTAAAAAAGCTCCCTGTTGTTTTATCAGGGAGCTTTTTTTATGGCTGTCGAGAGATGATGCTACCCTTTACGCGACCTTTTAAGATCAAAGATTGCTCTAAATTATCGTAATTCATGGACAACCCTTCGAAATAACTTTCTCCCCTCTTAATTTGAACAGGCAGATGTGTTTTGATTATTTCATCATCCATCATAAAGTCTAAATATTCACTTCTTAGCTCAAAAAGTTTCTTTTTTTTATTGTCTAGTTCTACAAGTTTATCTTTGGTCAATATCACATTTCCAATCATCTGAAGTTCAGAGCCATCTGCATTTGAGATTGCTCGACTTGACGTTGCCGTCGTTTGATGTTGATTCAATGCCAAGACTTGCACCTGCGGTACTTCAATCTCTAGGGTTTCATTATCTGCAAAATGCCGGGCTCTCTGCCCTAAAATCAAAGACTGCAACTGACCATTTTTTCTGTATGTTCTTACAGAAAAATTGTTCAATTCGTAATCAATTTCATGTTTTTGTACAAGCCTTGTTTTATTCACCTCTATTTCTGGCGTATTCTTAATTAACCAATAAGACAACATGGCCAAAACACCCATCAAAATCACAGGTATATATGCTAGTCCTTTATCAACTATTCGCCTGGTTGTCTTCAATCGACTCAGTTGATTTGTTTGCAAACTCTCCAATTTACTCAAGTTCATTTACATACTTTTTTAAATAAACTTCATAAAACCCATTGGCTTTTAAAATAATATCGCACACCTCTCGAACTGCACCTTGTCCTGATAAGCACTGGGTCACAACATCCACATTTTTTCTCACCTCTTGATGCGCATTTGCAGGAGCAAAAGAAATTCGTGCTTTTAATAACATAGGCAAATCAGGCCAGTCATCTCCCATCGATGCCACCACGCTCCAATCATGACCTAAACGCTCCATTAACTGCTCAGCCACCTCCACTTTATTGTGAACCCCAAGAAATACTTCAGTAAAGCCCAGGTCCGACAGTCTAGTTTTTAGTGCTTCACTGCTTCTTCCCGATATGACAACTGGCTTGACACCACTTTCCATCAAAAACTTTAGCCCTTGTCCGTCTAAAGTATTGAATCTTTTTAAGTTTTCACCATGTTCGGAATAATAAATACCACCATCGGTTAAAACGCCGTCGACATCTAAAAGCAACAACTTTATTGATTCCGCTTTTTTGTTAAAACTCAACATATTTTCACTTTAAATAACTTTATTCTTCATCAAGTCATTGCTATTGACAGCGCCAACTAACTTACCCAGAGAATTAACTACAAATACACTTGTTATTTTGTTAACTTCCATTAACTCAGCGGCCTCTACTGCCAAGGCATTTTCTTCTATAACTTTAGGGTTTCTTACCATGACATCCTTTGCTTTTAATTGTCTTAAATCGCTTCCCTTCTCCACCAGTCTACGTAAGTCGCCGTCTGTAAAAACACCTAAAATTTTCATTTCCGAATCAACTATCGATGTTGCACCTAAACCCTTCAAACTCATCTCTTTCATCATTTGAGTAAATTGTGTGCTCTCTTCTACATACGGAAGTTGATCGCTTTTTCGCATGATATCTGAGACCAAAGTGAGAAGCTTTCTACCCAGAGAACCCCCTGGATGGGATCTTGCAAAATCAGTCTCCTTAAAACCTCTTGCGTCTAGTAATGAAACGGCTAAAGCGTCTCCTATCGCTAATTGAACAGTTGTTGATGCAGTAGGGGCAAGGTTCAAAGGACAAGCTTCTCTGTCGACACTACTTTGTAAAAACCAATCTGCATGCTTAAATAGTGTAGATTCCACGTTGCCTGATATTGCAATTATTTTTACACCTATTCTTTTCAAAACTGGCAAAATCGATGTTAACTCTTCACTTTCTCCGCTATTGGAAATAGCTAAAACAATATCTTCTTTCAAGATCATGCCTAGATCGCCATGGCTTGCCTCTCCGGGGTGAACAAACATAGCCGGTGTTCCAGTCGACGCTAAAGTGGCAGCAATTTTTTTTCCTATGTGGCCACTTTTACCCATACCCATCACAACTACCCGGCCTCTTATCGCCAAAATAGCTAAAACAGCTTCAATCCAAACTTTATTTATTTTCGATACTGCATTGGATAATTCTTGAGACTCAATGATCAAAGTGTTTTTTAACATTTTCTCAATTTGAGAGTAGGAGGGGTTATTTATCATTTCCATGCTTATTTTCCTATACAAAATTTAGAAAATATTTCACCTAATAAATCCTCTGCTGTAAATTCTCCTGTGATCTCTGATAATGCGTTTTGTGTCAATCTCAGTTCTTCTGCTATCAACTCTAAGTTTAAAATTTGATGATCAAGTATATCAATTGCAGCCATTAAATGATGTTTTACCTTGCTGATGGAGTCTAAGTGTCTTGTCCTTGCGATATGAACATTCTCACCACTGTCTTTTGACCAGCCTATTACTTCTAATATTTTCTCCCTTAGTTGCTCTACGCTTTCTTTATTCTTTGTACTGATGACCAAAGAATCAACTTTGTAATGCTTTTCTATTTCAGCTTTATATTCATCTATTTGCCCTTGGGTTTCCATCAAGTCTGATTTGTTCAACACATGGAGAACCACTGAATTTCTATTGCGATGATCGTTTATTTTTTTTAGTATTTCTATATTGTTATTTTTATATTTTTCTATCTTGCTTTTGGTGAGGTCGTGTACAAAAATAATTAGTTCAGCAACAATAATTTCTTTCCATGCTTTTTCTATGCCTATTTTTTCCACTAAATCTATGTCAACACTTTGATTTAAATTGATACCAGCTGTATCAATCAGATTTAATGGGATACCGCGCATTTGTAGGCTTTGTTTAACAATGTCCCTGGTCGTGCCTTCAATGCTTGTAACAATTGAAACTTCTTCATTGCATAGCTCATTCATGATCGAACTTTTACCGGCATTTGGCTGTCCTGAAATTACCGTATTCACACCATCTCTTAGTAAAAGACCATTTCTTGTTTTACTCAGTAGTTTATTTGTAGTTTCTATTTGAATGTTTATATTTTGTTTTATTTTTAGGATTTCTATTTCGCCGATTTCCTCCTCCGGGAAATCAATATGTGCCTCTAAAAATACTCTTGTACGTGTTATCTCATCGAGAAGTTTTTTAATTTCTTTAGAAAACTCTCCAGACAATGACCTTGATGCACCTAAAGAAGCTTGCTCTGTGCTCGCGTCTATCAAATCACTGATCGCCTCTGCTTGTAACAAATCAATTTTGTTATTGTAAAAAGCCCTCTCACTGAATTCGCCAGGTCTTGCCAATCTTAAGTAAGGCAGTACTTCTAACTCTTTATCGCAGCTTTTATATAGCGTTTTACCTATTTTTAAACAATAATTAATTATTCTTTGTAGAACAATTGGCCCGCCATGGCCTTGAATTTCTAAAATGTCTTCCCCTGTATAACTATGAGGGCGACAAAAATATAACAAAATCACTTCATCTATCAGTTGACCGTCTGTGTCTTTTAATTTTACGAACTTGACTTTTCTATTTTCTAATAAGGTTGGAGAAATATAACTGATAAAATTTTTTAATGAGCCGCCGCTTATCCTTACTATTCCTACTGCTCCCTTACCCGGGGCAGAAGAAATAGCAATTATAGGATCTGTACGATTGTGCATTCGTCATTCTTTAATTGTTCACACCTAACTTTTTATTGATTAGCCATTGCTGTGAAATCGATAAGATATTGTTCGTTAACCAATAAAGGACCAAACCGGACGGAAAGAAAAAGAACATTACGCTGAATGCAAGCGGCATTATCCACATCATTTTTGCTTGAATCGGATCTGGTGGCGTCGGATTAAGCCAAGTTTGAAGCAATGAGGTCAATGTCATTAAAAGTGGCAAAATGAAATATGGGTCTGGAGTTGACAAGTCTTTAATCCAACCAATCCAGGGAGTATTGCGCATTTCGACTGTTGACAATAGTACCCAATAAAGTGCAATAAAGACCGGTATTTGAACCATGATTGGCAAACATCCACCCATAGGATTTACTTTTTCTTCCTTGTAAATCTTCATCATCTCCATTTGTATTTGCTGTGGCTTGTCCTTCAGTCTTTCACGCATTTCCATGATTTTCGGATTGATGGCTTTCATTTTTGCCATACTTTTATAAGCTTGAGCATTTAACCAAAAAAATGCTATTTTTAGTAAGACAACCAATGCAACAATAGACCAACCCCAGTTATCTAAGTTGGCATTTATTTTGTACAAAAGCCAATACAAGGGCTTGGCTAGGATCGTAAGCCAACCATAATCTTTGACCAACTCTAATCCTGGGTATAGATTTTCTAAATTCTTTTCTTCTTGTGGGCCTGTATAAAATCTTGTTTCAGATTCGATTTTTTCACCAGGTTGCAAGTTTTTGATATCACTTATCATCCCAACTGAATATAGGTTTGTATCAATCTTTTTTGTATAAATTTCTCTTTGTCTCTCGTCATTGAAAATCCAAGCACTAGCATAATAATGCTGGACCATCGCTACATAGCCATAATTTGATTTGTTTTGAATACTTACTTTGTTATTTTCAATTTCACTAAATTCTATTTTTTCGTATTTCTTTTCTTGCGTATAAATCGCTGGTCCTGTAAATGTTGAATAAAAAGATGACTCTCCTTCAGGTTTGTTTCCATCTCTTATGATTTGTACGTACAATTTTGGAGAAACTGTTTCTTTCGTTTGATTTATAACTGTATGTTTTATATCAACGTAATATTGATCTGCCGCTAGTGTGAACGTCTTGATGAGTTTTACACCATTCTCCAGATCTGTTGAAAATTCAATAACTTGTTCTTCATTTGTATTTTCAGACGATTTATTTTTCGTCAGGATCATTGCGGTTTTATGGTTAGGGAACGATACATTACCTTCTGCACCAATCAATCCACTCTGAGCCAAGTATGTTCTTTGCTTTGAATGATCCAACAGTGAAATTGGTTCATTGTTGTTTTTAACGTCTGTTTGACTCAAAAACCTACTTTTAGTTATTGTGCCCCCGTCTGAACTTATGGTTATTTCTAGATTCTTATTTTTTAATATATAAGTATCTTTCTTCTGACTAGCGGAGTTATCAACTTTGTTGACCAAGTCAATTTTGTTGGTTCCAGCATCGGGTTTGCTGATGGGTATTTCTGCCTCTGTATTTGAGTTATTTTTAATAATTGCGGCGTTTGGAGAAGCTAGGTTTTCTTTTTGTGGGAAAAACATTGGTTTTTTCCCGTTAAAAACTTGCCACTGATCCCACAATAAAACCATCGAGAAGCCGAATATCACCCAAAGAATTGTTCTTTTAATATCGTTCATTTTTTACTTTATGTTTTTTTTGGTACAAAATCTATCCCACCCTTATTGAAAGGATGACAGCGACATAGGCGTTTTATTGTTAAATAGGTCCCTTTGGTCGCGCCATGTTCTTCGATCGCCTCGATGGAATAAGCCGAGCAAGAAGGATAAAAGCGACAAGAAGCGGTTAAGAATGGCCTGATTAGCCACCTGTAAAAATAAACAATTGCTAAAGGTATGTATTTGATCATTTGCTTATCATTTTTTCAAACAATACAATTAAATCATTTCTAATTATTTCTTTGATGACATCTGAGTCTGCGCTTTTAGTAAGAGTACTTTTTATTTCCTTATGTAGTCTTATTACATAAGCTTTATCGCTGGACAGCGTCGTTTGCTGTGAAACGATCGACCTAATTTGTCTTTTGATTGAATTTCTCGTTACTGCTCTTTTGGCACACCTCTTGGGTACTAGAGCACCAAATAAGATGTTTTTCAACGGATCTTGAATGCCCTTTATATGGCCGACAAGATACCTCTCGCAAGAATGTAGAGAAAAATAAGCTGTGCGAGAACTTTTTTCACCAGACAAAACAATCTGAAAATCTCTCCATGTTTTCAGACTGTTCATTTACAAATGCAGGCAGCCTGTTATTAGACGGCCAAGCGCTTGCGTCCCTTTGCGCGACGAGCATTGATCACCGCTCTACCACCACGGGTTTTCATTCTTACCAAAAAACCATGGGTTCTTGCACGTTTTGTTTTTGATGGTTGATACGTTCTTTTCATTTTTTAAGCCCAGTATTGATGACTTCCCGATTAGGGAAACCTTGTATTATCGCAAAATTTTCTACTTTTGTAACTCTTTTTTTTTGCCTTCATAAACTCTTTGCACAATAAAACTTTAGTATTGCTTCGCTATCCCTTTTTACGACCCCATTTTTCTGTGGATAATTTATTAATAAACCCTTAAAAAAACACGGTAAACTACAGTCTATCCACAGATATTAAAACAATGACATTGGGCGCATCTTCATCTTCCGACTCAAAAGACTTTGAATTTGATTCAAACTCAACCTTATGGCAATTATGTCTAGAACATCTCGCTAACGAGTTACCTGAGCAGCAATTCAATACTTGGATCAAGCCACTTAAAGCTGACGTAGCTCTTGATGGAACCAAAATAGTTGTTTGGGTTGCTAATCGATTTAAGCTCGATTGGATTCGCGCTCAATATTATCAAAAACTCAGCTCTCTTTTAGAGCAACTCAATGGGCAACCGATCAAATTGGAGTTATCTCTTTCTGCAAAAGACATTCCTCAAAACCACTTTATACCAGTTACAAAGCCAGAGTTTGATCTTCCTGTTGAAAGCCGAGGAGTTCAAGAAGACTTCCAAGTCAATGGGCATAAATCCAGGCTAAATACAGCTCTTACTTTTGAAAACCTTGTTGAAGGTACGGCCAATAGGATGGCTAGAGCGGCTGCAATGCATGTAGCGACCATCCCTGGTCAACTTTACAACCCACTTTTTATATATGGGGGGGTTGGTCTAGGTAAAACCCACTTGATCCACGCTGTTGGCAATAAGCTTCTTGCAGACCAACCCGATGCAAAAGTTTTGTACATCCATGCAGAACAATTTGTATCAGATGTTGTCAAAGCCTATCAAAGAAAAACCTTTGATGAATTTAAACACCACTACCACTCTTTGGATCTTCTGCTGATCGATGATGTCCAGTTTTTCGCAAACAAGGACCGCACACAAGAAGAGTTTTTCAATGCCTTTGAGGCCCTACTTGCCAAAAAATCGCACATTGTGATGACCAGTGATACGTATCCTAAAGGTCTCAATGACATACATGAAAGACTGGTCTCACGATTTGATTCAGGTCTAACTGTCGCAATTGAACCCCCTGAATTAGAGATGCGTGTAGCAATCCTGATGAGCAAAGCTAGAAACGAGGGTACAGAAATGCCCGAGGAAGTTGCTTTTTTTGTGGCAAAGAATGTTCGCTCTAATGTACGTGAACTTGAAGGTGCTTTAAGGAAAATTTTGGCCTATTCAAGGTTCAATCAAAAAGAAATTAATATTCAACTTGCTCGAGATGCTTTAAGAGACTTGTTGTCTATTCAAAACAGACAAATTTCTGTTGAAAACATACAAAAAACTGTTGCAGACTATTACAAAATTAAAGTTGCTGATATGTATTCTAAAAAGCGGCCGGCTTCAATTGCAAAACCCCGCCAAATTGCTATGTATCTCGCAAAAGAACTCACCCAAAAAAGCTTGCCTGAAATAGGTGAACTCTTTGGCGGACGTGATCACACAACGGTACTGCATGCAGTTAGAAAAATTGGTTCTGAACGGCAACAGCTCAATGATCTGAACCAACAGCTCCATGTTTTAGAACAAACCTTAAAAGGATAAGGCTGTGAATATAAAAAGAACAACTGCCTACTTATCAACAGCTATTACTAAAATTCAAAAGTTATTCAACTAAACCCGTCTTATTAAATGCTTCAATTTTCTATGTTAAACATTCGCCAAGCTCTTGATTCTTCTAAAAATTTTGGGTTTATCCACAGAAAAGTCATTTGCTTATCTACTACTACTATTTATTATTAATACATTAAGAGGTTAATGTGATCATATTAAAAACAACTCAAGAAAAAATTCTTTCGATACTTCAATCGGTCAGTGGGATCGTTGAACGTAGACACACCATGCCCATCTTGGCAAACATTCTTATTCAAAAAATTGGAAAGAATGTTCACTTTATGACAAGTGATCTTGAAATACAAATAAAAACTTCAAGTGATTTCAACGGCGTTGATGGCGATTTTTCAACAACCATTGGCGCTCGAAAAGTTATTGATATTTTGCGGTCTATAGATTCTGATCAAAATGTTTCTTTCGAATCCAATAAAGACAAAGTTGTTTTAAAAGGTGGTAAAAGTCGTTTTACCTTGCAAACAATGCCTGCTGAGGACTTTCCAAGCTTGAAAGAAACATCTCCTTTTGGAGCTAGTTTTACACTGTCGCAAAAAACACTTAAACAATTAATGAACCAAGTTTCATTTTCGATGGCTGTTCATGACATTCGATATTACTTAAATGGTATTTTATTTGTTGTTGAGAACAACGAACTTCGTTTAGTCGCAACTGATGGACACCGCTTAGCTTATTCAAGTTCAAAATTAGAAAGTGAAATTCCTAAACAAGAAGTGATTCTTCCGAGAAAAACTGTTCTTGAACTGTCAAGGCTACTTCTCGACAACGATGAGACTATTTCCATTAGCTTTGCCACAAATCAAGCGAAGTTTGTTTTCAACGAAATAGAGTTTGTGACTAAACTTGTTGAAGGAAAGTTTCCAGATTACAACCGTGTCATACCTAAAAAACAAAACAATACCGTTTTAATCGATAGGGTTAGCCTACTTTCTTGTCTGCAGCGTACAGCGATTTTGACCAGCGATAAGTTCAAAGGTGTTCGAATCAATATTGAACCCAATGTTTTAAAAGTCACTTCCACCAATGCTGAACAAGAAGAAGCATCTGATGAAATTGAAATAGATTACAGTGGCGAAAAAATAGAGATCGGATTTAATGTTACTTATCTAATTGATGTTTTACTTAACATGCAGCAGAAATCTATTTGTTTTGATTTACCTGATTCAAGTAGCTCTGCTTTGATTACTATTCCTGAAGATACTTCTTTCAAGTATGTTGTGATGCCAATGAGAATTTAATTTAATTATTTTTTGCATCACTTGAGAAAAATTTATGACTGAAAACAACGATAACTTAAATTCAACCGGACATCCAGATTTATATGGCGAAGGATCCATTCAGATTTTAGAGGGTTTAGAAGCTGTTAGAAAACGGCCTGGTATGTACATTGGTGATACATCAGATGGAACAGGATTGCATCACTTGGTCTTTGAAGTTGTTGATAACTCAATCGATGAGGCTCTTGCTGGGCATTGTGACGATATTGTTGTCACTATTCATAGTGACAACTCTATCAGCGTAACTGATAACGGTCGAGGTATTCCAACAGGCGTTAAATTGGACGATAAGCATGAGCCCAAAAGAAGTGCTGCAGAAATCGCATTGACCGAGTTGCATGCTGGCGGTAAATTTAATCAAAATAGCTATAAAGTTTCTGGCGGTTTACATGGAGTTGGCGTTTCTTGCGTAAATGCTTTGTCCAAATGGCTTCGTTTAATTGTTAGGCGCGATGGCAGTGTCTTTAATTTAGAGTTTGCAAAAGGTGTTGTCCAAAATAGGATTGTTCAAGTTCAAGATGGAGTTGAAGTTTCACCTATGAAAGTCATGGGTTTAACAGAAAAAAGAGGGACAGAAGTTCACTTTTTACCTGATACTGAAATTTTTACTCAAAACACTGACTTTCATTATGAAATTTTAAGTAAGCGCTTAAGAGAATTAAGTTTCCTTAACAACGGAGTGAGAATTCGTTTGATCGATGAGCGTTTTGGAAAAGAGGATGATTTTTCTGGTGCCGGTGGCGTACAAGGTTTTGTTGAATTCATCAACTCTGGAAAAAAAGTTCTTCATCCAACAGTTTTTTACGCAACGGGTGACCGGCCTGCTGAGTCTTATGGTGGTATTCCTGGTACCCATATCGGTGTCGAAGTTTCAATGCAGTGGAACGATGGTTATAGTGAGAATGTTTTATGTTTTACCAACAACATTCCACAAAGAGATGGTGGGACTCATTTGACGGGTCTACGTGCAGCAATGACTCGCGTCATCAACAAGTACATTGATGAGCATGAATTTGCAAAGAAAGCTAAGGTTGAAGTCACTGGTGACGACATGCGCGAAGGTTTGTGCTGCATCTTGTCAGTGAAAGTACCCGAGCCAAAATTCAGTAGTCAAACAAAAGACAAGTTGGTTTCAAGTGAGGTCCGTGCCCCTGTTGAAGATATTGTTGCAAAGGCTTTAGGCGACTATTTGCAAGAGCGACCCAATGACGCAAAAATTATTTGCGGAAAAATTGTGGATGCTGCCCGTGCCAGAGAAGCAGCACGTAAAGCGCGAGAAATGACCAGACGAAAAGGTGTTCTTGATGGAATGGGCTTGCCGGGTAAGCTTGCCGATTGCCAAGAAAAAGATCCTGCACTTTGTGAAATCTACATCGTTGAGGGAGACTCTGCTGGAGGCTCTGCCAAGCAAGGTCGGGACCGTAAGTTTCAAGCCATCTTGCCCCTGCGTGGAAAAATTCTCAATGTTGAAAAAGCAAGGTACGAAAAACTTTTAACGAGCAATGAAATTCTTACCTTGATAACTGCATTGGGAACAGGTATTGGAAAAGCCTCTTCTGAATCCGGGAAGTCTGCAACTGATGATTTTAACGTTGATAAGCTTCGATACCATCGTATCATTATCATGACCGATGCTGACGTTGACGGAGCGCACATTCGTACCCTCTTGTTAACGTTCTTTTACAGGCAAATGCCCGAGCTCGTCGAGAGGGGGCATATTTATATTGCTCAACCACCCTTGTACAAAGTTAAGGTTGGAAAAGAGGAGCAATATTTAAAAGATGCTCCCGCATTGGATGTATTTTTGTTAAAGGTTGCTCTAAAGGATGCGGCTCTTTCAACCGGTGGTGATGATCCACAGATCATCAATGGCGAAACATTAGAGGCTTTGGCAAGCAAACACCAAATTGCGGAATCTGTGATTCATCGCTTGAGTGGTTTTATGGATGCTGAAGCTTTGCGAGCTATTGCTGATGGTGTCTCCATCCAGTTGGACTCTCTTGAACAAGCTCAATCCTCAGCTGCACTCTTACAAGTCAAGTTGCGAGAACTTGGGAGTGGCGCTGAGGTGACTGGTGAGTTTGATATCAGAAGCGACAAGCCAATTCTAAGAATCAGTCGTCGTCATCATGGGAATGTTAAAAGTAGCATCATCACGCAAGATTTTGTTCACGGTGCTGATTACGCTGCCTTGAATGAAGCAGCTCAAACCTTTAAATCCTTGCTCCAATCTGGTGCGAAGATCACACGTGGTGAGGGCGATAAGCAGAAAGAAGAGAAAGTTTCTGATTTCCGTCAAGCCATGCGATGGTTAATTCTTCAAGCTGAGCATGTGACTTCAAGGCAGCGCTACAAAGGTTTGGGAGAAATGAACCCATCACAATTGTGGGAAACAACCATGGACCCTACGGTACGGCGATTGCTCAGGGTTCAAATCGATGATGCAATTGAAGCTGACCGAGTTTTTACCATGCTGATGGGAGATGAGGTTGAGCCTAGGCGTATTTTTATCGAGTCCAATGCTTTAAGAGCGGCCAATATTGACATCTGATTTTTTCTTGTCTTACATCAGCTGCGAAGTCTCTTTCGTCTTTAGCTGAAACTCACCGCTTTGGTATTCTTTGATCGTTGCGATAATTTCCTCTCTTGTATTCATGACAAAAGGGCCGTACTGTTCTATGGGCTCATTCAAGGGTTCACCAGCGATTAAAATCGCCTTCGCCTTGAGTTTGCTAAAGGCTTTTATGAAGTCACCCTTGTTGTCCAAGATGGCCATATGGCCTTCAGTGACCGTCATGCTGTGACGCTCATCGCCAATCTCGATCGACCCCTCATACACATATAAGAACGCATTTTTAGACCGATGTATCGAATAGACGAATTCAGTCTTATGCTCTTGAGTGTTTTGAAAGTGTAGATCTAAAAACTGCGGCAAGGTATAAGGTTTTTGTACTGCACCTTTGATGTTGTCGTATTCGCCAGCGATGATTTTGATCAAGAGACCTGTCTTTTCTATGTAGGGTATGTCTTGACCTTTAAAGTCTTTATAGCTTGGTGGACTCATTTTGAGGTGAGAGGGTAAATTCAGCCAAAGTTGAAACCCTTTCATTGAGCCGTTCTCTTGTTCTGGCATTTCACTGTGTATCACACCTCGAGCGGCGGTCATCCATTGAACGCCACCATTTTCCAACAAGCCCTCATTGCCGGCACTGTCTTTGTGACGTAACTTGCCCTCAAGCATGTACGTGACCGTTTCAAACCCACGATGTGGATGGCTCGGAAATCCTCCGACGTAGTCCTCCGCGTCATCACTACCAAAGGCGTCAAGCATCAAAAAGGGATCGAGTCTTTTTTGCAAGTCTTGTGTTAACAAGCGTGTCAGCTTCACGCCATCACCATCTGAAGTTTTTTGCCCCTTGATCAGTCGTTCTACTTGGCGTGTTTCCATATTATTTTGATACGATCAAGCAAGCATTTGTTCCACCGAATGCAAATGAATTGCTCATTACGTGGTCGAGTTGAGAGATCTTTTTATTTTCAGCGGTCACCAAATTGAGGTGAATGTCTTGGTCTATTTCCTGTTCAATCGAGTTGATCGGTAACATTTTGTTTTCCAGTGCACTTATACATGCGAGAAGTTCGATCGCACCGCTAGCGCCTAACAAATGGCCATGAAGTGATTTCGTTGAGCTCACAAGAATGTTTGCACGACCAAAAACACTTTCTATCGACGTAGCCTCTGTCATGTCGCCAATTTGTGTACCTGTTGCATGTGCATTGATGTATCCCAGATCGTTGGCCATCAACTGAGCGTCATTCAGGCATGCGATCATGACTTTGCGTTGTGTAGACGTTTGAGGATGGGTCATATGATGCCCATCACAATTGGTTGAGTAACCGCTCAGAAAATACTTTTTACCTACTCGTTGGTTTTCTTTTTCAAGAACAAACACCGCCGCCCCCTCACCCATTGCAAAGCCACTTCTATTTTTTGAGAAAGGTACATGATTAGAGATCTGTCTATTCTTAACTGTAGCGAGCACTCGTAATCCATGCCACGCCATCAACATACCAGGCGTCAGCATGGATTCGCTTCCCCCAACAATGGCCACATCTAGCATTCCTGCGCGGACGGCTTTCATGCCTTCTCCGATAGCAATACTTGATGAAGCACAAGCGCAGGTATAGGTGATGCAATTGCCTTGAGCGCTTGTTTTGATTGCAATTTCAGAAGCCGGAGCATTTGGCATCCCAGTCACCACGCTGGTGGGTCTTATTCGAGCGTTCAAGCCGTAGATCAATTGACTTGTTTGATCAAAACTAGATGCACCCCCCATTCCTGAACCCCAAAATACACCGACGCGATCTTTTTCAATATCTCGTAAATCTATCCCGGCGTTGTTCAGGGCTTGATCTAGGCTCTTCAGAGCCATCGCCGTTGCCCGATCTGCTGGCAACTTTGAGGGTGTCAGGTAGTTTTTTTCATCAAACACACAAGGTGCTACCGGCACTTCAAATGCATGGTGACCAGGAACAATTACTTCTAATGGTTGTACTGCAGAGGTGTTCTTGTAGAGTGACTGTTCAAACTGTTCTAAGCTCTCGCCCATGGGCGTTACGAAGCCATAACCTGAGATTTGAACTCGTGTTTGACTCATTTCTATATCTTTGAAGTCGTTCTTATTTCGTCAATGATTGAGCAAACTTGTTCCAGTGTTATGTGGCCCTGTCTTGGATCAAGTCTTTCTTCGGGAATTCGAATGTTGAAGGCATCCTCTACAGCAAAAATAAACTCCATCAAAGTCAAAGAATCCAAACCCAACTCAGTCAAAGCTGTATCAGGTGTTACGGCGACATTGCCGTGGAATTTGTCGAGGAGTAAAGTATGTAGTGTTGTGTAGGTTTGTGAAGAAGACATGTGTCCTGGCTCTCTTGATGAGCTTATTGTAAATCTTTTTCTTTTTAACCTCTTCTCATCTAACGCTTTTAACAACAGCTAAGGGTTAGATGTTGATTCTCGTGCTTGCCTTATGGTGCTTGTTTTTATCTACACTGCTAAAATCAGTTTTATTTCTAAGACCCTTTATGTCGTTGGTTGAGCGATTTGACTCTTTCGCTTAGAACAAACTGTTTTTTAACTTGTCATGGACTATCCTAAATTTTTTGACGTTATCGTTGTTGGCGGAGGCCACGCCGGCACTGAGGCTGCCTTGGCCAGCGCTCGCATGGGTTGTCAAACCCTGTTGCTCACGCATAATATCGAGACACTGGGCCAGATGAGTTGCAATCCCTCGATTGGAGGAATTGGCAAAGGCCATTTGGTCAAAGAGGTTGATGCCATGGGTGGTGCCATGGCCTTGTCGACAGATTTAGCTGGCATACAGTTCAGAATCTTGAACAGCTCCAAGGGCCCCGCTGTTCGTGCAACACGAGCTCAAGCAGATCGGATTCTCTACAAAGCAGCGATACGCGGACTTCTAGAAAACCAAGAGAACCTGTATATTTTTCAGCAATCGGTCGATGATTTGATGGTGCAAGGCACGCGAGTTGTCGGTGCGGTGACACAATCAGGTATTCGTTTTACAGGTAAAACGGTGGTGTTGACCGCCGGTACATTCTTGAATGGAAAAATACATGTTGGCTTGAGCAATTACGCTGCCGGTCGAGCGGGAGATCCCCCGGCCCTTTCTTTGAGCGAGCGACTGAAAGAATTGAAGTTGCCACAAAAAAGGCTAAAAACAGGAACCCCGCCACGCATCGACGGTCGAACGATTGATTATGCTAAGTGCACCGAGCAAGCTGGCGATGGCATGCCTGGTGGCTTGCCCGGAAGCGTCCCAGTGTTCAGTTTCATGGGTCAAGGCATTGTTCATCCCCAACAAATTTCTTGTTGGGTGACGCACACCAATGAAAAAACCCATGACATCATCCGTTCTGGTTTTGATCGAAGTCCCATGTTCACTGGAATAATTGAAGGCGTCGGACCACGGTACTGTCCCAGTGTAGAAGACAAGATCAATCGTTTCGCTGACAAGACGAGCCACCAAATTTTCTTAGAGCCCGAAGGTCTCACGACGCATGAGGTGTATCCCAATGGCATCAGCACCAGCCTTCCGTTTGATATTCAATACGACCTTGTCAGATCCATGGTTGGTTTAGAGAATGCGCATATTTTAAGGCCAGGCTATGCCATTGAATACGACTACTTTGATCCCAGAGAACTTTTGACCAGCTTTGAGACGCGATCCATCGAGGGTTTGTTTTTTGCCGGTCAAATCAATGGAACAACAGGTTACGAGGAGGCTGCGGCTCAAGGTTTGTATGCGGGTATCAACGCAGCCTTGAAAGCAAAAGACCAAGCGCCGTGGACACCTAAGCGCGACGAGGCTTATTTGGGCGTCTTGATAGATGACTTGATCACCAAAGGCGTGACCGAGCCTTATAGAATGTTCACCTCTCGAGCCGAATACAGGCTTCAGTTAAGAGAAGACAACGCCGACGCTAGGTTGACCCAACAGGCCAGGGCCCTGGGCTTGGTGGATGATAAAAGATGGCAAGCTTTTGAGCTGAAGCAGGAGGCTGTTTCACGTGAAACACAAAGACTTCGATCACAATGGATCAACCCCAAGAACATTGAGCGACAAGCTTGCGAGCGTGTTTTGGGGCACATGATTGAGCGAGAGTACAATTTAGCTGACTTGCTACGTCGTCCTGGGGTGATGTATGCCGATGTGGTTTCGTTGGACGCGGATCGATTCACAAGTCAAGAGTTACTGGCTTTGCAAAGCCTAGACCGGCAGGCCGTCATTGAACAAATAGAAATCACCGCAAAATACGCCGGTTACATTGATCGGCAGCAAGAGGAGGTTCGCCGAGCAAGTCATTTTGAAACGCTTTTGTTGCCAACCGACCTAGATTACACATCGATCACGGCCTTGAGTATTGAGGTTCGTCAAAAACTGCAAACACAAAGACCTCAAACGCTGGGTCAGGCATCGAGGATTTCAGGCGTCACGCCCGCGGCAATCTCTCTTTTGTTGATTCATTTGAAGCGGCACAGGTACCGTGGCTTTGAAGACAGCAAAGCGTCAGAAGAGTTGACAAGCTCTGTGCTGTGACACTTTGTCGAACACCAAGCGAATGACTTTTCTCAACCAGTTGGGCGAAAATGGGGAGCGGCTTGCACGTGGTGCGATAGAGTTGGGTTTGAGCTTGAGCTTTTTGCAGTTAGAACAATTGGCCCAGT
>Ga0209085_1000512_pt1 | contig 28174 bp, 27 predicted proteins | sample C_131016_EF_Meta_FD_187310 | JGI IMG/M metagenome (GOLD analysis project Ga0209085, IMG submission 187310) | Freshwater microbial communities from Lake Croche, Canada to study carbon cycling - C_131016_EF_MetaG (SPAdes) (version 2) | ecosystem: Environmental > Aquatic > Freshwater > Lake...
TACAATTTAGAGTCAACAGGTCTTAGAGATGAGAGATTATTAGTTTTAGTTCTCTTAATAACATTTGCTTATGTAGTGGGCGTAGCCGCCCGAAGGGTAGCAACCTTTCAAGGGGATACTATACAACAAAAGGGAGTGACTAATTATATAGGAAGAACAAAAGAAGATGAACGCGCTACCAGAAGACATAGCCGTTTTTACATAGGTTTGCATGGTAAAGAATGGCTAGAGGCTCTGGATATCTTTAAGGTAAAAAGTGTTGTTCTCGCGAAGCGAGTACTATTAATGTCATTATCTCCTCAAAAATTGAAATATTATCAGAGAGGTAAGAGGGCTGCATCTATTGCTGCATCTGCTTTATAAGCTTTATGTCGCCCCTACAGGATGTGGGATAGAGGTCTACATTCGTTTAAAATGGTGAAGACAACGCAGAACCGAGGTAGTCACTTTTTGGGACGAGTTCCTAAGAATGTGAAGTTTGAGGTAGTGGAAACCTTGGAAGATGGCTCGTTTTTAAGTTGGATTGCCCCAGATGGGCAGTCGAAGAAAAAGGGAGCACAGAGAATACCAGTTCGAGTGATTGAATATACTATCGCGCAAGAAAGGACTGGAACAGACCTACCGCTTAATTACCGATTTAATGGACATCACTAAGTTTCCTGCCTTATTACTGGCACAGGAATATCATCAAAGGTGGGAGGTAGAAAATACGCTCGACGAGTTCAAAACCCATCTCAATGGGCGTAAAACACCCATTCGTTCCAAGTCGCCACGCGGTGTGGTTCAGGAAATCTATGGTTGGCTTTTAGGACATTGGTTGCTCAGCGCTCTTTAATGTTTCAAGCGGCTGAGCAACAGGGCTTATCTCCTTTACGGTTAGGATTTACAGGCACTCTCCGTGTTGTCCGCCGCGCCGTTCCACAATTACTGACCTACGGTCAGAAAAACAACAATCCACCCCAGAGGAAATACCCCTTTTTTTAGCTGGTTGATGGCAGAGATTTTAGACTGTAAGATCCCCCCGAGGATTGTTAGAAGCAATCCCAGAGTTGTTAAGAAAACTAGAGCGAAGGGGACTGCAAGAAAGCGAAAGCATAGAGGAAATAGTTCTAATATCGAAACCCGAACTTTTGCTATTTACAGCACCGCTTAAAACTTAACCGAACGGTATTGGGAGCGGGGCTCCGAGAGAGCCCGGGTTTTGGTTTTAAAGTTGTGGCTTAATAGATTAAAATTTGCTGTAAGACAAAAAAGCCCACCTCTAGGCTTTCTCAGGATTGAGCTACTAGAGATGGGTCAGTTTAGGAAAAGCTAAAACTAATTATTGTGCAGGGCTAGGAGAAGGGTGGGACATACTGCTACCATTAGTGGTTGGTTTAGTGGTTGGTTTAGTGGTTGGTTTAGTGGTTGATTTAGTGGTTGATTTAGTGGTTGATTTAGCTTTAGGGCTTGTTGTAGCTTTAGGAGATGGAGAAGCCATTGTCGTATCAGCCAAAGCAGCTAAATTAAGGGAAGAAAAAGACATAACAGCTAACATAGCAATGGATAAAGCTTTTAACATGGGGTGAACTCCTCTTGGCAAATTCAATTGTTCATTCATTCAATAATTTAATAATAGAGAAGCCTTATGAACTTAATATGACAAACTTTTGTCAAAGCAATGGATTTTTGTTTAGCTCACAGAGAGGAACAATTGTTCCCAATCTTTAGCCAAAGCACCTGAGTTAGTGACTATTTCTATAGTTTTGTTAAAAGCTGACGGGTGAAATAGTGATTCTACGCAGGCTTGAGCAACTTTGACGCGAGGAATCCTCCCTTCAAATAGCGTATCTGCGGATGACATGACTACCGGATCGGTATTATCATCGTTGGATAGTCCACCTGGACGAATGATAGTGTAAGTCAGTCCACTTTGTCTAAGATAGTTTTCCGCTTGTTGTTTCCAATACAGAACTAACCAAAAAAGATTGAGAGGATGAAAAAATTTAGAAACACATAGTGAGGAGACCAGAACAAAATGTTCAATCTGTTTTTCTTTTGCCAAATCTACTAAATTTTTTGTTCCTTGATAATCCACTTTAAATGGTTCTGTAATATCCAAGCTCGGTTGTGCTCCTGTTGCACAGATCACTATAGTAGTATCATCGAAAGCTCTCGCCAAAGAAGTAGGGTCTAAAACATCTCCGACGACTGTCACAGGTCCAGGTGGTAGTAAAGATAAACCTTTAGTGGGATCTCGAACCAGAGCCACTACTGGAATCCCTCGTTTAATTAGTTCATTGACCACAGCCAGTCCAGTTTTTCCCGTTGCTCCAGCTACTAGAACTTTCATATTAGTTATGTTTTGAAGAAATCAGAATAATATAAATTATAAATCTAGAAAATGAGCAATGCTCATCTCTGCCAAAAGGGGGCTTAAGTTATGCAATCTCAATCTATTGACCATCCATCTCTTACGAGAGGAACAGAAGTATTATCAGGAAAGGCTGTAGATTTTCAAACCTGTTTTCAAGGTTATATGGAAATGCACAGTGACCTAGAAACAGTGGGTAATTATTTAAAGGCTCATCAAGGTTGGTTTCGTCGCTGTGCTCAACCAATGAAAACACAGTCTATAGCTCAGGACGGTTATATAATAGTTGTAGGGCGTTTTGGGGCATTTGGCTATGACGTAGAGCCAAAAATGGCCGTAATTCTTCATCCGCCGGACAATCATGTTTACTTAATGAACAGTATCCCCATTCCAGACTACAAGCCACCTGGTTATGATGTAGACTATAATGCTAGGATGGGGTTAGAAGAGGTGGACTTTGAAACAGTACTCGCTGCTCAAGATCCAGGATATCTCAAACAATGGAAATCAGGGGTACCTTCAGTTGTGACCAAAGTGAATTGGGTTCTTAACTTAAAAGTATCTGTTCAGTTTCCTAAATTTATTTATCGACTGTCATCTAATCTAATTCAAAGTACTGGTGATCGTCTACTAAATCAAATTATCCGATCTGTCTCTCCCCGTTTAACTTACAAAGTACAACAAGACTTTCACTCTTCTCACTCTCTTCCTCTACCTCCTAAATATAGTAGAGGACTCAAAATAATGACAGAGAGACCGGAGGAAGAAGATGAGTACTTAGAAGAAGAAACCTAATTCTATTACCTATGCTCATGCGCCATCTGAGCCTAATACTTGCTATGTGGCTATTTTGTCCTATTCTGAGAGCAACAGCCCAACAAGAAAACTTCTTTACAGGCTCTCCTCCTACTTTTAAGGGGGAGGAAAGTCCCTATAAAGAGGTGTATATTCCCAATACTCACTACTACTTTAAATTTTCTCTCTCCGAAAAAGCCAATACGCCTATTGCTCAAATACTCATTCAACCACAACCCAATATAGAGGAAATTGCGTTGGTTTTATCCGAGACCAAAGCTTTTCTAGGTACTCCCAATAACAGAGGAAGTCAGATAGAAATTGCTACAGTCACTCAAGATCCTAATTCCCGTTTAATTACAGTCTCTTTTACTGAAGCTATTAAACCAGGTACAGATTTTACTGTCGCTCTACAAACTAAACAAAATCCCTCCTACCAAGGAATCTATCAATATACAGTCTATGCTGTCCCCATAGGAACCAGTCCAGTCCCTATGGATCTCGGTGTGGCTAGGTTCCACTTCTATTCATGGGGAAGGTAAGGATAGGGTTACCGGTCCCACCCTTTAAACTAAGTCAGGGAAAGCTTCCTGCACGCCAGGATGAACTAAACGATAATCCTTAACATTTAATCCCTTAGCTAAAGAGGGATCTTCGACTAAGGCTGCCAAACCGTGCTTAGCTAACTTCAAAACATAGGGTAAAGTATTATTGTTGAGTGCTTGGGTGGCTGTCCAAGGTACTGCCCCTGGCATATTTGGCACTCCATAATGCACTACTCCTTCAGTAACATAAGTAGGTTGAGAATGAGAAGTGACTCGTAAAGTTTCCACACAGCCACCCTGATCTACTGCTACATCGATAATGACTGAACCTGGGTTCATTTTACTGACAAGTTTTTTAGAGACTAAAGTAGGCGCTTTGCGACCAGGGATTAGAACAGCTCCTATTAGTAAGTCAGCTTCAGGGACAATAGAGTCTATCTGTGCCGAGTTGCTATAGAGAAGCTCTACACGTGAGCCAAAAAGGGTTTCTAAGTAGGCTAAACGGTCTAGGTTGACATCCAATATGGTCACCTTGGCACCCAGTCCAACGGCGATTTTAGCCGCCTCTGTGCCAACAATTCCTCCACCGAGGATGACTACCTGGCCTGAGGCTACCCCAGGGACACCACCTAATAAGACTCCTCTACCTCCTTGTTGTTTTTCTAAAAATCTTGCGCCAAACTGCACAGATAAACGTCCCGCTATGATACTCATAGGAGTTAAAAGAGGTAATCGTCCATCTGCTAACTCTACCGTTTCATAGGCAATAGCGTTGATCCCTGACTCTATTAACCTCTCGGTCAGTGCTCGATCGGCGGCTAGATGAAGATAGGTAAAGAGGATTCCTCCTGCTTGCAGATAAGCATATTCAGCAGGGAGAGGTTCTTTGACCTTGATTACCATTTCTTGCTGCCATACTTCTATTGCACTCTCAACAATAGTGGCTCCAGATAGTTCGTATTCACGATCTGGGAAACCAGAGCCAAGACCAGCTTGAGTTTCTAAATAAATTTCATGTCCTTGCTGCTTGAGAATCTTTACACTGCTTGGACTTAAACCTACCCTGAACTCTTGGTCTTTTATTTCTTTGGGAACACCTATTTTCATTATGTTTGAGGCGGCAGATAGATTGCCACTTGTTAAAGATTATTGCAACTTGTTCAATATTAAACCGTGTAGAGAAAAAAATCTTAAAAAAATCTTGAGCTAAAATGTAAAATTTATCTTAAGATGTTGAGATAAGAAGCAAAATTGACTAGCCTACTTTTTATAAGACATCTCGGAGGAAATTTATGGCATTGGTACCTTTAAGACTGCTACTAGACCATGCAGCAGAGAACAATTACGGAATTCCCGCTTTTAACGTAAATAACCTAGAACAAATTCTGTCTATTTTGCAAGCTGCAGAAGAAACAGATAGTCCCGTTATATTACAAGCATCGCGTGGAGCGCGCAAATATGCGGGAGAAAATTTCCTACGTCATTTAATTACCGCCGCCATTGAAACCTATCCACATATCCCCATTGTAATGCACCAAGATCATGGGAATAGCCCAGCTACCTGTTACTCAGCAATTCGCAACGGTTTCAGCAGCGTGATGATGGATGGTTCACTCGCCGAGGATGCTAAAAGCCCTGCTACCTATGAATATAACGTCTCCGTAACAGCAGAAGTTGTAAAAGTAGCTCATTCTATCGGCGTAAGCGTAGAAGGTGAATTAGGTTGTCTAGGTTCTTTAGAAACTGGCAAAGGCGACAAAGAAGACGGACATGGGTTTGAGGGAACCCTCTCCAAAGAACAGTTACTCACAGATCCAACCGAAGCAGCTGACTTTGTAGAAAAAACTCAGGTTGATGCACTAGCAGTAGCTATCGGAACTAGTCACGGTGCTTACAAATTCAGCCGCAAACCCACAGGCGAAATTTTAGCCATCAGTCGTATTGAAGAAATTCACCGTCTTCTCCCCAATACTCACCTAGTTATGCACGGCTCTTCTTCTGTGCCACAAGATTTACTAGAATTAATTAATAAGTATGGTGGGGAAATTCCTGAAACCTATGGTGTACCAGTTGAAGAGATTCAAAAAGGCATCAAGAGTGGAGTTCGTAAAATCAATATTGATACAGACAACCGTTTAGCTTTCACTGCAGCTATTCGGGAAGCGGCAGCAGCCAACCCAGCTGAGTTTGATCCTCGTCACTTCCTGAAGCCATCTATTAAGTATATGCAGAAAATCTGTGCTGCTCGTTACCAAGAGTTCTGGACTGCTGGTAACGCTAGCAAAATCAAACAAATTGGTTTAGATGAATATGCAGCTAAATACGCTAAAGGCGGAGTATATGCTGCTAAAAAAGCTGTGGCTGTTTAAGTCTTAGCTATATTTTAAGTAGGGGGAATTATTTCCCTCTATTTTTTTTGTGATGATAGAAGGTCGCTAATAGTACCTCGATTACCTCAGAAGTCTCTCTCATCGAGTCCTGGAACAGTATAAACTTCTCCGTCGGGCAGAATGACTCCAATACTGTACTGATTGCAAACACTATTAACATTAATCTTAGCTCCAGTGAAGTCGCTCTTAATAAAAGAAGTGTCTCCAATGACAACATTACTCAGATCAGCTCTTCTAACGGTAGTTTCTTGGAAACCGGCAAGACTCAAATCCGCTCCTCTGAGAGTAGCATCATCCAAGTTACTCCCATAAAAGTAAACCCTAACCAAAAGACTATTGTCGAAGTTACAGAAGCGCAGGTTGGCGTTTTGAAATCTAGTCCCGTCCAAGTTAGCACCCTCGAAACAAACTCCTTCCAAGTTGGCATCATCAAACATAACATCAACTAAGTCAGCACCAGCGAGATTAGCTCCTGTCAAAATAATTCCAGTCAAGTCCAATTTACACAAACTGCTGTCACTCCAGTCAACCCCAGAGAAGTCCCTTTCTCCACTTTTAAACCGCTTCTCCAATTCTCTTCTGTCCAAAACTCAATTTAAGGGACTTGAAACAGCAGCCAACAATTCTTCCCGCGACAAATTCGCTAAATTAAACAATATTTTTGTACACTCTGTAAGGGGAAGCTGCATCAATTTGGGAATCAGATTAGATAATTCTTCATCTAAAGTGCCGAATTTTTGTTCTAGTAGAAGGGTAATCATCAGAGATTGTTCTTCGAGTTTGCCTTCGAGTTTGCCTTCGAGTTTGCCTTCGAGTTTGCCTTCGAGTTTGCCTTCTAGTCGCCAAGCTTCTCTTTGTTGTTCATAAGCGGGTGATAAGTTCATAATCAACTCCTGTTCTTCTTCATTCCTATTCTCTTTTAATTCTAAAGTTTTGCGCCAAGAAGCCAAAATCTCTAACAGGTTATCTTTAAAAGGATTACTTTCTGTTGAGTTAACCAACTCCTCAACTGCTCGTTTCTGGGTGTCTCCTTTACCTAAAACCCTCAACCAGAGGGTATCTGGAGTAACAGGGAGTTGGTTAATAGCTATAATGGCTGTTTTCTGAAAAGAAGGCAGAAAATAAACACCTTCTCCCCATTCTTCGTTGACTTCGGCGCTAAAACCGTTGGTCATGTGGCTTTCTGGTCATTTAATTATTTTAGGCGGCGATAGACCGTCACTAAGCCATCTTTATCTCCCACATTTCCAGGAAAAAGCACAACAGGTAAATTAGGAAACAAGGGATGATCAGGTTCTGTCCGCACTAAAGAACAACCTGGTAATATTTGACCTAACAGACGTACAGTACGTAAACTTAAACCCACACTGAGAACATCATTAGAGGTAATGCCACCTTTACTGATTAAAAAGCTGATCTCATTCGGTAATCCTTTGACAATATCCATCAAAAAATTAGAAACAGTAACCCCAAAAGCTAGACGTGCTTCTATATTCACAAAAGTCAATTCACTGCGACTGGTATATATAACAGGAGTAAGTCCTTGACTGTGATAGTCTTGTATTGTTTGTAGAGTATTGGCTAAAAGACTATCTCTTGAATTTGGATCATCTCTTAACAAACTAACCTCAATTTCGATAGCAGCAAGATCAGGTTCTAACAGCAGTTCTTCTAACTGTTGAGTAGTTTTTTTGACATGAGAACCAACTAAAATAACCCCCGGTTTAGATGTTCTTTTATACTGTGACATTTGGTCTGCTGGAACAGGTTGTGGACCTAGTTTAGCCAAGGACGTCAAAATACTAGCCGCACTCCGCAATAAAAAGCGTTTGCCTGAACTAGCAGCCTTTAAGAGATCCTTAGCTAGGAGATCAAAGTCGGCTTGTGTTTCGCCATCCACCACAACACAGGTATTATCAGAAAGCTCCATTAGGCGCTCAAAACATCCTTTTCTAATATCCTTCAGTAGCAAACGCTCTACTTGCTCTGCTTTAATACTTCCTTTGGTTTTCTCTTCTACATAGTCAGGTAGATAACTGTGACTATAGGCAAAAACCGAATCTTTAGCAAATTCTGTTTTTTCAACTGGTGTAGGCACTCCCTCAATGATTAGATAATGGATAGAATCACGAGTGATCCGTCCACCTTCAAAAAAAGCAGGCAGTAAAAAATGAGCATCAAAACCCCCTAATTCTGCAGAGATGACAGTAGTTTCTAGGGGATAATGTCCTCTTAAAGTAGAGTCAGAGCGACTGACTAGTAAGAAATCTTGGATCTTTTCTTGGGCTAGAGCTAATTTTAGATTGTAACAAACTTCTTTAACTACTTCGGCTGCTTCACTAGGATTTAAAGCGCGAGTATTAGTTAAGACAAAGAAAATTTCCGCTTGATCCCTCAGTCCAAGGCTTAATGTTTCTCTATCCCAACGTAGTAACAGAAGACAAGAATGTACGGTCTGCGATCCCGTGGGATCATCATCTAAAACAATAATTTTCAACTAGATAACCTTTTAAAATCTGTTTAACAGCAGTTTTTGAACAGTTAAGCCACAAAACCAAGGGGCGAGTACGCATGGATTTTGGCTTTTGAGTTGTAGCTTAATAGAGCAGAATTTGCTTTAAGAAAAATTATAGGTGAAATATCAGCTAAATTTTTAATTTAGATTATTATTAGAACCGTAGATTTTCAACAACCAATTATGAATAACTTTCAAAAGGCATCGACAAGACGTAATTTACTGAAATTAGGCACCCTAGGTACTGTTGTCGTAGGATTACCTCTTATTGCTCAGAACATTGTTAGAGCCCAAAAGTCATCTACAACAGATCTTGAAATCCTCAATAAAGCTCTTTTTTACGAACATCAGGCGATCTGGGCTTATGATGTGGCTGCAGAAAAATTGAGTCAAAGTAATATGGGGAAAACAATACTTAAAGTAGCACTGGCTAATCAAGCTGATCACAAACAACACCGCGATTTTTTAAGCAGAGTAATTCTAGAGTTAGGTGGTATTCCAGTTAAAAGTCAAAAAAATTCTTATTTAGAAACAATCAAAGCCTATACCAATAGAAAAGAAGGCAATTTTGACAATGATGTTAGTATTGCTCAACTTGCCCTCGCTTTAGAAGTAGATGCAGCTATTGCTTATGGAGTTGAGTCCTCTAAGTTTCAAACACCTGATCTAATTATGGCTGCGGCAAGTATTGGTTCAAATGAAACAGCACACGCGACAATCATTCGCTCAACTTTCAAAATATTGGGTGTTGACCTGAGAGTTGTGGCAGAGCCTTTTATCAATTCAAATACTCGTAATTCTTGGATTTTGAAGACAAGCTAAGCTAAAACGCACTGTAGCAGGCGTAGGGGTTAGGGGCTAAATTTTAGCTGATAAGTTATAGTTTAGGTGGAGGTTTACTGTCCTTTTTCTTATAAAGTAATAGGAAATACAGATTAGATTGAACAATCATGAAAAATGCTCGTTCCTATATAGTAGTATCTATTGTAGCGGCTGTTTTAACAATTATCTTGAAAACAGTTGCCTACTTTTTAACAAATTCTGTAGGGATACTTTCAGATGCGTTAGAATCGAGTGTGAATGTAATTGCTGCTTTAATTGGGTTTTGGGCGCTGAGTTTCGCGGCACAACCTCCCGATCTGCAACATCCCTTTGGGCATTCTAAAGCGGAATACTTCAGTAGTGGGATTGAAAGTATTTTAATTGTTCTAGCGGCTATAACTATCCTGATAACAGCAGGAGGACGACTTTTTAATCCACAACCCTTAGAACAGGTTGATCTAGGAATAGCTTTATCTGTAATATCTTCTGGGATCAATGGAGGGGTAGCTTGGCTTTTATTTAAGGCTAGTAAAAGACTGCGTTCAATTACTCTGCGTGCTGATGCACATCATTTATTGGCTGATGTCTGGACTTCTCTAGGGGTAATCATAGGTATTGTCTTGGTTAAATTAACAGGATGGTTGATCCTAGATCCTATCATTGGTTTATTAATCGCTGTACAGATTATTCGCACTGGGGTAGGGTTACTAAAAGAAACTGCTTCAGAACTACTAGATCGCTCCTTACCTACTTCTGAACAAGGAGAAATTAAAAACATTTTACTCTATTATGAAGAGCAAGGTCTTCAATTTCACGCTTTACGTACTAGAATAGCTGGGGCAAAAAGTTTTATTGATTTTCATGTTCTAGTACCTGGTCAATGGACAGTTAAAAAAGGACATGATCTATGTGAAGAGATAGAATTAGCCATTATCAAGGCTTTGCCTGGTTCCGAAGTGATAACCCATCTAGAACCAATAGAAGATCCCATCTCCTGGGATGATCAGGGTAGAGTTACCCCTTCAGTAATTGATTCTTGATAAAATTCAATACGACCCCGTCCTGCCTTTTTCGCTTTAAACAGTGCCTGATCAGCCATATTAATAAAATCCGTCACTTGCATGATCGTGTCAGGTACTTTAGTATTAATACCCATACTCAGGGTAAGATAGTCGGAAACCGAAGAGTTGGGATGGATAATTTTCTCAGCCGCTATTGTATATTGAATTCTGCCAGCCAAAATTATCGCTCCTTCTTGGGGGGTATTAGGAAGCACTAAGACAAATTCCTCACCTCCATAACGAGCTACTAAATCTGTCGATTTGCGTACTATATAATGAAGAATAGAGGCAACTTTTTTGAGGCAATCATCCCCCATTAAATGACCTAATTTATCATTATAGAGCTTAAAAAAATCCACATCGACTAAAATCAAAGACAAGGGAATCTGTTCTCTTCTTGCTCTTTCCCATTCCTGATGAATATATTCATCAAATTTACGACGATTAGCAATACCCGTTAAACCATCTAACCAGGCTAATAATTCTAATTTTTTATTGGCTTCAGTTAAAGCATTTTCTGCCCTTCGACGTTCAGCAATTTCATTTTCAAGCAGCTCATTTTGCCTTTGTAATTCTTGATAAAGACGCTTTTGATTTAATTGATTTTCAATACGAATTAAAACCTCTTCTAACTGGAAGGGTTTTGTAATATAGTCAATACCTCCCACTTGGAAAGCCTTAACTTTATTGAAAATTTGATCGGAGGCACTGATAAAAATAATTGGCGTTGTGCGGTATTTTTCTTTGGACTTGATTAAGTTACATACTTGATAACCATCCATTTCTGGCATATTAATATCTAATAAGATTAAATCTGGGTTAATCACATCTAAAGCTTGTAAGGCAAACTTCCCACTAACAGCTTTTTTGACTGTATAGCCTTGGGAGCTCAACATAGTAGATAGTAACCTTAGATTGTCGCTAGAATCATCCACAATAAGAATGATCTCTTGTTTGGTACGAAGAGGGATATTATTCATTATTAGCAGTTAAATTGAGAAGTAGATCTAAACGGAAATTGTCCACCAAATTATTGAGGTTTTGAATGAGGTTTTCTTCAGTAGCAGGAATTTGTTGAATTAACTCAGCAATTAGAGCTTCATCCATGGTTAAAGATGCTTGGTGTAATTGATTAATCCAAGTTAGGGGCATTACCTTAAGAGAATCAGGAGTTAAGACATATTGTGTAGAGGAATAATCACTAAAAGAAGGACTTTGATACCGATAACAATATTCAATATTCAAATGTTGTGCCATTTTTTCAAATAAAATTTCCTCTCGATAGGGTTTCGCTATATAGTCATCACAACCCGCTTCTAAGGTGGCTATTTGGGCATCAGAGAAGGCATTGGCTGTTATAGCAATAATTATAGTCTGGTCGCCTCCTGGCATGGCTTTAATGCGTTTTGTCGCCTCATAGCCATCCATCACAGGCATTAACATATCCATCCATATTAAATGGGGTCGCCATTTTTTCCACATAATGATCGCCTCTTCCCCATTGTTGGCGGTGCGTACCTCAAAACCAATAGGAGAAAAGAGTTTCAGTAAGAGTAACCGGTTTTCTTCTACATCCTCAACCAACAGAATTCGATAGGTATGATGTCCTGGTTGTAAACCGATTACCTGTTGGGTCGGTCTAGTACGCTGAGGCAGGATTACTTCAGCTAAACGTACCTGAATATCAAAGGTAAAAACTGAACCTTTTCCTAGTTTACTACTAACATTAATATTTCCCCCTAAGAGGTTGATAAACTGCTTACTAATTGGTAATCCTAAGCCAGATCCCTGCATGGATTGACGACCTGATTCTGTTTGAATAAAAGCTTCAAAAATGGTAGGTAGTTCATTTTCGGCAATGCCAGGTCCTGTATCAGAAATTTCAAAGACAACCTGAGTTGGTTCTGAACCCGCAAAAACTCGGAATTTTACCCAACCTTCTTGCGTAAATTTAATCGCATTTTCTAGGATATTGATCAAAATTTGTCGTAATTTATTTTCATCTGTGATGACTACTTTAGGTAAATCAGCCGCAAATTCCAAAATTAGTTGCAAATTTTTGGCAGAAGCTTTAATATGCAACATTTCAGCAATAGATTCTATGACTTGATAAAGCTCAAATTGATTTTCATGAAAAGTCATTTTACCTGCCTCAATTTTGGACATTTCCAAGACATCATTAATTAATGAGAGTAAATGTTCTCCACTGCGATTAATAATTTTTAAGTATTGTTTTTGTTCAGAAGAAAGTGAGCCTTCCCGATCCATAATTTGACTAAAGCCGAGAATGGCATTGAGAGGAGTTCGCAGTTCATGGCTCATTTTTGCCAAGAATTGACTTTTGGATTGAGTGGCGATTTTAGCTTGTTCAGCGCTTCTTTTTAAGGCTGTTTGAGAAAATTCTAAAGCTGCTAAAGTTAATAAATTTTTTAATTCTTTGGCTGCTTCAATTTCCACATCTTGCCAAGGTAAAGATTTTCCTCTTACTGTTTCTTTCCACAATTCAAAAGAATTGCGAGGACATAAACGCATAGAGCCATCTGGATTAACTAATACTGATGGTTTAGGATCGCCTCCCCAATTAATAGTCTGAATCACTTCAGGACGAAACCAGAGGAGATGATAGGAAGTTTGATTGAGAATGATAGAAATAACTAAAAGTCCACTGGCTTTGTCTGAAAAGTTTTTGGCTGCAGGATACAATTTACTTAAGGATGAAATTGAAAATATCTCTTGAGTAAAATTATTTAAAAACCAAGTAATTAACTCCTTAACTTCTGTTTTAGTTGGAGTCTCGCCAATCAAAACTATATCATTATCAAAACAAATCACACCACCTGAAGCTTTAACTAACTCCAAAATATTTTTTCCATTAGCTTCTAAAATAGCGCTCATAGACTTAAAATTTCCCTCTTCTTGTTGCTTTTGTTCCGACTTTTCTCCCAAGAAGGGCAGGATGCAACTAGCTGAGTTTGCTGTCTTATCTTGATTTTCCTGATAGCTAATTTGTTTTAAATGCTCTTGAATTTGGCTTTGAATAGCTTTAACTTTTTCTCTATATGTGTAAATTTCTTGTTTTTTTATTTTGACCAATTCCAAGGACATTATCTGCCCTAAACATTCACAATATTTACGAGTTTCCACAGCCACATATTTAGGCAAAGAATGATGACAGACAATTAAACCCCAGAGTTCTTGTTCATCCATTAAACACATAACCATTGAGGCGACTAATCCCATATTGTTGCCATATTCAACAAAGCAAGGAGAAACACTCCTTAAGATAGCAAAACTTAGGTCTACAGGTTTATTGGTGAGAGGATAGTTAGGAGGGATAAGTTCTATAGGTTTGCGGTTAATATCCACATTAAGACGAAACTTAGTTTCCGACAAAATTTTTCGAGTTAGGGGAGGAATATCAATTGTAGGGAAGTGTAAATCATAATAAGATTCCCAATCATCTGGTTTTTCTTCGGCAATGACAATTCCTGATCCATCTGGTTCAAAGCGATACATCATCACCCTGTCAAAGCCAGTAAGGGAGCGCACTTCCTGGACAACAAGTTGGCTAGTTTCTTGAAAATTAGTGGCACTTTTTATTTTCAGCAAGGATGTTTTAACCTGATCATAGTAATCTATTCCACTATTTTCTGGCTCAGGTATAATTGGTTCTATTTCTAAAATTAAAATATTGTTATTGCGATGAATGAGCCCGTTAAAATGTTTTAAGACTCCCTGATTTTCTTGGGAAAACCTAAAGCTATAAAAAATTTTATTATGTGTCTGTTTTAGTCGTTCTTGTAATAAAGTAATTTGTGCTAAAGGTAAGATCAGCTTGAGGTTTTTATTTAATAATGATTCAGCCTCAACACCGAAAAATGATTCGGTGTTATTACTAACTTGTAAAATAGTCAGTTCTGGTTCTTTTAAAACCAACAGTAATCCATGTGGTTGTATTAAAGGTGTTAAATGCGAATCTTCTTCCTCTAATTTACTCAAATCCATATCCGTCACTATATCCTCCTGAGTGACCAAGGTTTGCTTTTCATTTTTCTTATCTTTACCCATTTTGGTCTCTTATGTTTCCAATGTCTTACTTACTTTCACCTAGTCTGTGGATCGTATAAATGAACCAGACTCTTTCTCTAGCCAGCTACTACGACTTAATATATTTAATTTTGGCTAACCTTTTATTATAATATTAAATGGGTCTTTTTACCTAAAAAGTTTATGGTGTGGGTACCCACAATTAGTCCCCCTACGATGCCTACTAGCTTATAATTAATGGGGACTATAAATTAAGATTATGAAACGCAAAATTTTAAGTTTAGCAATTTTAGCATTACTAGTAGTTGTAATGTTGACAAGCATAGTATCTAAAACGACGGCAAAGAATTCTCTTGCTATCGTAGAAAATATAGGGAGGATTCATCAGCAGGATCTGCCAGTTATGTCTCCTGGTTTGGCAGAAATTTCTCTTGCTACCGATGTTAAAGGGCAATCTGTAACTTATGGAACATTAGATGGTAAATCTTTAAAAGGTTATCTAGCAAGTCCCTCCAAGACTAAAACAGATTCAGCTGCGCTAATAGTTATCCATGAGTGGTGGGGACTCAATGACAATATCAAAAAAATGACAGAAACATTAGCAAGCGAAGGTTACACAGCCTTAGCTGTAGATTTATATGATGGTAATATAGCTGCTAATCCTGATCAAGCTAAGAAATTACTAAGTAGTACTCTTCAAGATAGCCAAAAAATCAATAATAATTTACAATTAGCTTATCAATATTTAGACCAAGAACAGAAAGTAGCCCGCATAGGCAGTATTGGTTGGTGTATTGGGGGAAGATGGTCACTACAGACAGCTTTACTTTTTCCCACACAACTTAAGGCAACTGTGATCTATTATGGTGCAGGAATGGAAACAAATCCAGCCCTCTTAAAAACGCTGCAAATGCCTATTTTAGGAATATTTGGGGAATTGGATCAAAATCCTTCTGTCAATACTGTACAAGAATTTGAAGCAGCGCTAAAATCTCAAGGAAAATCAGTCGAGATTCATATTTATCCTAATGCTGATCATGCTTTCGCTAATCCTTCAGGAACTCGATATAATGAGTCAGCAGCTAAAGATGCTTGGGAAAAAACTATTGCTTTTCTACATAGGAACTTGTAAGTAAGCTAGTAAACCCTAATCTTCCCTATTCCCTTGTCTTAACAAAGAATGCCTACTAGCTTAGAAAGTGATTGTGAGGTACATTATAAAGCACCTACACAATTTATGTATAAAAATTGGCAAAGATTATTGCCAGATTACTTAGCGACACCCGAAATAGTTATAATTATCTTACTTAAGTCTCAATTTTCCTTAAATGGAGAAGGAGAGATGATTATTAAAGAAAAAGACAGATTATTAAAACAATTTCTCGCTTTAAGTAACCTCTATGTAGGAAGGGGAACAGAAATAATCTCTCCTGTGGATGGAACCCCGCAATTTTCTAGAAAGGGTGAATTAGCGTTCGATCTAGTAGCAGTAGTCCATGAATTATTAGGATGGCCATTTTCTCAGACTCCTCAAGGATGTAAAGTATTAAAACATCCTTTATGGGGAGAGGCTGTTTATCCTGGAATTGTACTTAAATGAAATCTTCTAATTTAGCTATTTGTCTTTTAACAGTATTTATATTCTCACCTAGTCTCTTTAGAGAACCTGTTTTAGCACAGTCTGTAGACTCAAATACTAGAGATCCGTTACTTCCTCCCTTTCTCAATGGAGAATTAACACCTTTTCGTCAGAGAATGTTAAGAGAATCTCTGGACCAATTGAATAAACAAGCAGAAACTCTTTTAAAAAATAAACAGCCAGATCAAGCTTTTGCTCTATGGTATAGAGAAATAAAATTAAGGCATTATTTAGGAACAAAAGAAGAAATACAAAGCTTAGGGAGAGTTGGAAAAATTGCTTGGGATAATAACAGAAGTCAGGATATTAAAATAATTATCAGCAAGTTACAGGAAGTTCAAGAAAATTTAGGAACTCAGAAACAATTAACGCCAGAAAATCTCACTCTTTTGTTACAAGCTTATCAAAATGTACATAGTCTGGATGATTTATTAGTAATTCAACAAATGAGACTTAAACTAGTTGAAAAAAACTCGCCAGCCGAGGAAGAAATTTTAGAAGGAATAGGAGAAGTATATTTAGCTAAATTTGATTATACGCAAGCAGCCCAAATATATGAGAGTCTTGTCCAGAACGTTGAGTCCCGTTCAGAAACCCTTAAAGAGTCAGAATATCTCGCGAAACTAGCAGACATTTATGAGCAAAATAATCAACCTCAGAATGCTATTATCAATAAGGAAAAACTGATTAATACATATACGACAAATAAACAATATGATCTTTTGGTTAATTTGTTAATTTCTATAGGACATGACTATGAAGAGTTAAAAAACTATCCAAAAGCCAGTGAAAATTATCAAAATGCGTTTAAGTTAGCTTGGTCACTAGAATATTTAGGTTCTTCTGAGGAAGCTTTAACAGACTTAGCAAACCTATATTCTAAAAATCAACAATTTGACTATGCCTTAACAACTTATAATTCTTTAATTGCTGTGCAAAAGAAGTCATATAACTATTATGGTTTGATGCAAACTTATAATAAAATAGGCGATATTTATGTCAATAATAAACAATACACAATAGCTTTAAACTATTTTCAAGAAGGTTTAAAATTAGCCCAAACCCTCAAATATCAAGTTGATTTTTTTGAGGATAAAATCAAGAAAGTGCAAGACAATAAGAATTAAACCCGTTCTTGAATCATTAATTTAAAAAGATAACGTAAAAAAAACATAGCAGATAAACCAGCTAAACCGAAGCCAACAATAGCCCATTTAGTGTAGGGGGTTGATAAGAGTAAAATAGCAATAATAAGAGAAAATCCTGTCAGACAAAGATAGACTAAGGTTTTGCTAGCTAGAACAATTTTTTTCAGTAGTTTTTCAGTTTCGAGAGATTTGACCTTAAATTCTAAATTGCCCTGTTCAATACGATTTTCTAAACGACTGATTAGCTTATTAGAAGAGCCAGCATTAGTAAAAACTTGTTTAACTATTTGGCTAAAACCTTGCGCCATATTAGTTAGTCCTTTACCATTCCTATTGGACATAGTGATACTTTTGACAAAAGGTTGACTAGCTAATAGTAAATTATATTGAGGATTAAGAGATCTAGCAACGCCATCTAGAGTCATCAAAGATTTTAGAATAAAAGTCATTTGAGGAGGAAGACGAAAAGGCTGCTGTTTAAACATAATATATATCTCATCACTTAACTCCTCAAAAGCTTGGATATCAACCGGTCTTTCCCGAAAACGTTCTAGAAGAAAGGAAATCATTGACCTCACAGCCGAAAGATCAGAAAGAGGTTCTATTAAACCCATATAGATGAGACTTTCCATAACTTTATCAGTATCTTTGCGGAGCACAGCAAAAAAAGTTTCAATCATTTGACCTTGAGTCATGGACTTAACTTCTGCCATTGTGCCAAAATCATAGAAAATTAATTCACCTTTGAGGGTAACTGCCATATTCCCAGGATGGGGATCTGATTGAAAGAAACCATCTAAAAGCAATTGTTTTAAATAGGAACATACCCCCAATTGAATCACCTCATTGAGATTAATTCCTTTAGCTTGTAGAGTTTGACGATCATCAACTTTAATACCTGGTAAATATTCCAGAGTGAGGATATGTCTAGTGGTATATTCCCAATAAATTTTAGGCACTTTAACCCGTGGTTCATTCTGAAAATTTACCCTAAAACGATCAGCATTTTTCCCCTCATTGAGATAATCAATTTCTTGGAAGAGTAGATTAAAAAACTCCTGATAGATATTCTCCAAATTATATTTACGCACCATCTTGACATAGGTATTCAAGAATTTAACAACCTGATGTAAAACTTGAAAATCTAACTCAAATAAATCCTGTAGTCCAAGACGCTGAACCTTGACCACCACATCCTCCCCTGTAGGAAGTTTAGCTAGATGGACTTGACCTAAACTAGCAGAAGCTAAAGGTTCGGCAATAAAAAGGGGAAAAACTTTCTCCACTGGTTTACTAAATTCCCTCTCAATAATTTGCCAAACTATGTCAGAAGAAAAAGGAGGAACCTGATCTTGGAGTGTGGCGAATTGTTCTATATATTCTAAAGGGATGAGATCGGCGCGGGTAGAGAGAGATTGACCAATTTTGATAAAAGTAGGACCGAGGGTCAATAATTGAGAGTTTAACCATTTAGCACGTTTTTTGCGGGTCAGAGAAGTATTATTTCTCGTCAAAACATCCCACAACCAAAACAAAAGAAAGCGTAAAACTACGCTAAACACTTCTAATTGACGCAACCAAGGGGATCTGCTTTTATTTTGCCAGTTTAAGTCAGTAAGATTCTCTGTGAGTGTCATTGAGGAAAGCTAAGAATAAAGGTAGTCTCATAGAGATTATTTGAGTTAAGAGAATGACTACTGACCTCAATCCTACCACCTAGATAATCCACCAATCCTTTGACTAGAGTTAAACCTATCCCAATACCTGGGATACATCTATTCAGGGGTTCGCTGCCGCGCCGAAAAGGATCAAATATATAATTTATCTCTTCTGGAAAAATCATCAACCCTTGATTAGTAATGTAAATCTTAACTTGATTATCACTTGCACTCAGTCTAAGATGAACTTGGCTGTTATTATCAGAGAAGTTTTCCGCATTGGTCAGTAATTCCCGCAAAATGGCTTCTAGGTGTTGCGAGTCACTAGAAAGAGAGATAGGTTGAGAGGATGGTTGAATTTCTAATACAAGCTGGAGCTTTCTTTTCTGATTGTTTTGCCAACGGGTTTGAAAATATTCAGCTATTTTCCCCAGAAACACTTCTAAAACAATCTCTTCTGAGTTAAATGTTAAATCTTTTGTATTGATTTTTCTCAGTATAGTGATATTTGTATGCATTTCTTCTATCTGTGAGTATGCCTGTCTAAGAGCTTGCCAGTATTTTTTTTCAGTATGATATTTTTCTTCTTTTTTACTGGAGCCTTCTAGGAGGTTAACTGCCATATTAATGGTCGCTAAAGGGTTCCGAATACGATCACTGAGTGTTGTAATAATTTGTTCTTGTAACTCTAGTAGGTTGTTCCTGTTGGAGATTTGTTCTTGTGTTTCTTTGTACCATGTTTTCAATAAAGATTGTCTTAAAGTTGGGGGTGGTTGATTAGGTCTAGTCATAAAACAGGCAAGAGAAAGGATATCTTGTAGTTGTTTGAATTCATGCAGTTCTTCGTTACTCCATCTCTGAGGTTCTTTGTCTCCTAACAGGATAAAACCATTGGTCTGTCCTCTAAAGATAAGGCGATTGACTAGAAGAGATTGCCAAGAAGTTAGAGGGCTAAAGGCTAGATCTTGTGTTCCATCAATAATTATTGGCCAGTTTCCTGATTGATTTTTTCGCACCAAATTAGTAAAAAAAGTCTTGATACTCTGGGGAAATACCTTAACATTATCATTTCTGCTCCAACAGGATAGATAATTTTGGGCTTGATTAGTCATTCCAGACAAAAGAAAACAGCCATCTAACGACAAATGTTCTCCTATGGTTTTTGTGATCTGATCAAGTAAGGACTGGGGCTCAGAGTGTTGTTGAATAATTCGGGTAATGTCATTGATAACTTCGTCATTAGATAGCATTAACATAAAATTTTTTTTAAAAACAAGCCTAACTCCATTGTAAGCGCTCAATTATCTTATCGAAATGAAACAGGAAGTCTCAAATAGCCCCCAAAAAGATCTAAAGTTAATGTATAGAAAATCACTTACCCTGGAAAAATATTAAGTTTTTTTAAGGAAGCTCTAGGGGATCTTTAGTAGTCGATAAATATTTCAACCCATAAAACTATGTCAAAACACAAAAAACTCTTTTCGCATAGAGACAATGTCTGTTATTGTCCCATTCCAGAAAAAGGTCAGTTAGAACAAAGGAAGCTACAGCGTAGTGATTGGGAAGCATCTTTTGCTAGTGACCCCATCAATTTGCGAGAATTACCCAAAAATGTAGTTCTTAAAGCTCGTCAAATTATACAAGGTTTAGCTGGTCAGAGAGACTATAGGGAGTTCCATGGTAAACGACTTAGACACGATCGCTTTGTTGTCAGTATTCCTGTCACCCGCAATTATAGATTACTCTGTAGGGATTGCGGCAGTTATTTAATACCTGAGGAGGTGATCTCCCATGCAGATTATAATGTTTGTAAACCAGGTGGCTAGATTTGCTACCTCCTAGTCAGACTCTATGCAGATATATTTAGACTATAGTGCAACAACGCCACCTCGTCTTGAGGTGGTATCTTATCTAGCAGAAGTATTGACCCAACAATATGGCAACCCTTCTAGTTTACATAGTTGGGGTCAAAATGCCTCTACTATCCTAGAAAAATCGCGGTTTCAAATAGCCCGTTTAATTAATGCGCCTAACCCAGATTCGCTAATTTTTACTTCTGGCGGTACGGAAAGTAATAATTTAGTTCTATGGGGAGTAGCGAGAAAATATAGGGAACCTCAACATTTAATTATTTCTAGCGTGGAACATTCCGCAATTAGTAAACCTGCTCAGAGTTTAATCGCCGAGAAGGGATGGGAAGTAACTGTTTTAGGGGTTAATGAACAGGGGAAAGTAAGAGTAGAAGACCTGGAAGAAGCAATTAGACCAAATACTGCTTTAATCTCTATTATTTATGGTCAGAGTGAAATAGGGACTCTGCAACCGATAGCTGAGTTAGTTCAGGTTGCCCATAAACATAATATTCTCTTTCATGCAGATGCCGTACAAGTGGCCGGACGCTTACCCCTAGATGTTCAGGAGATACCTATAGATTTTCTCTCCCTCTCTAGTCATAAGTTATATGGACCGCAAGGAGTTGGGGCATTATATATAAAAGAGGGGATATCTTTGGAACCCTATCTACAAGGAGGGGGACAAGAGAGGGGTTTACGTTCAGGGACTCAAGCTGTAGGACTCATTGCCGCTTTCGGACTGGCTACAGAGTTGGCTTTATATGATTTACCTAAAGAAACCAGCCGACTACAAACATTGCGAGATCATCTTTTTCACCTTCTCTCTGATTGTCCCTATCTTACCCCTACAGGTGATTTAACTTTTCGTCTACCTCATCATCTCAGTTTCCTAGTTAAGGTACCTCCTTCTCTTGAAAAACCATTTAATTCTCGCACTCTAGTTAGAGAGATGAATTATGCTGGGATCGGGATCAGTGCTGGATCTGCCTGTAATAGTGGGAAAGTTACCCCTAGTCCTATTCTTTTAGCTATGGGCTATAGTCTGGAACAGGCGCTCTGTGGTATTCGTTTAACTCTCGGTCGCCAAACTAGTTTAGAAGATGTTGAATGGACTGCTATTGTTCTCAAGCAGGTTTTAGAGAGGATCTTTTCAAAGTAAAAAAGCATCTTTACAGGAAATAGTTTATAGGTTCTACTCAGGATTGATAAGCTTCTACGCATTTAAGACGACCTATAATAATATTTAACAGGTTTTAAAAAAATGACTAATACACGCACCATTGAGCAACTTCATCGAGGCAGAAATCAAGGAGTCATTCGCAGACTAATTAGTCCTGAAGATTTGGGTCAACGACTCAAGCCCTTTGTATTTTTAGACTATATTCATGCTGAACTAGAAAAAGACTTCGGTTTTGGATTCCACCCTCATTCAGGCATTGCTACTCTTACCTATCAACAAGGTGCTGATGTTCTATATGAAGACACAGCAGGACAAAAAAACTTAGTGCGCTCTGGTGGACTGGAATGGATGCAAGCAGGAGGAGGAGTATGGCATAAAGCAGTTTTACAGCCTCATAAAACTGTCACTGGCTTTCAACTGTGGGTAACTCTGCCCCCTGGTATAGAAGATGGAGCATCACTGGGACTCTATATTCCACCTGAAACAGTTCCTTTTGTAGATAACGTTAAGGTTTTACTTGGGGAATATGACCACAGTTCTAGTTCAATCCCAACTCCTTACTCCATTAACTATTTTGATTTAGTACTGCCTCAAGAAAAAACTTGGTCTTACCAACCTCCCGTTGACCATAGGGTTGCTTGGTGCTTTCCTTATGAGGGTAAAATTGCTGTTGGTAATGCAACAATAGCCGATGAATTGGTAGTGTTTGACGAAAGTGATGGACAGATCTCTTTCAAGGCCATTACCAAGGCAAAAGTTTTAATAGGAACGGCGGTTAAACACGATTATCCTATGATCTTGGGTTACAGTTCTATTCATACCAATTCAGCATCACTTAAAGAATCCTTGAAGCGAATTGATGTTCTGGGCGCAGAATTACGCTTACAAGGTCGAATTTGAGTGGCAGCTAAAGAAAGATATAAAGTCCCTATTTCATAATTTAATCCCTAATACTTGGGTAAATGCCCCTCTAGCCTGGGTTACCCCTATTGTTTGTTGTGATGCTTCAATCATTGGTCTACGTAGACTTACAACAATAAATTGTGCTTGTTTAGCTTGTTTTTGAATCATTTTAGAGAGTTTTTCTACATTAGCTCCATCTAAAAACATATCTACTTCATCAAAGGCATAAAAAGGAGAAGGACGGTATCTTTGTAAGGCAAAAATAAAGCTCAAAGCGGTCAAGGATTTTTCACCTCCCGACATTGAACTGAGTCTTTGTACTGCCTTGCCTTTAGGATGCGCTACTAAGTTTAACCCACCATTAAAGGGATTTTCTGAATCTTCTAATTGTAAATAACCATCTCCTTCTGAGAGTTCAGCAAAGATTTCTTGAAAGTTCTCATTAACAGCTTGATAGGCTTCTTTAAATGCTCTTAATCTTAGGGTTTGAAAGTTCTCAATTCTTAACAGGAGTTCTGTTCTTTCTCCGATAATAGTATTTAGTCTATCGCTCAATTCTTGCAGTCTCTCTTGTGTTTGCTCATACTCCTGTAAAGCTAACATATTGACAGGTTCCATTGCCTCTAGTTGCTTCAGCATTTGTTTAATATTCTGCTGGACTTTCTGTAAGGTAATATCTACAGGAACTATCTCAGGTAAAGGATTTGGTAATTCTACTGCTTGACTTTTACTCTCTTGTTGTAGTTGAATTAAGCTAGCTTGTTTCTCCCCAATAGTGGTCTGTATCTTTTCTAAAGACCAGATTTTTTGTTGTTGCTCATTTTGGAGTACCTTAAGTTGATTTTCTTGCTCATCTCGTTGTTGTTTTCTCTCTTTTAATTTCTCACTTAGCAGGAGAGATTTATTCTGATTGATTTGGATTTTTTCTTGTAAACTCTTCTCTTTAATGTCCAGAGAGATTCTCTCTTCTTGTACATCTAAAATAGTCTCGTTAATTTCTTTTATTGCTTGTTCACTTTCAACTATCTTTTCTGCCAATCTTTTCTCTAAGTTCTCATATTCTTTGGCTTGGTTTTGGGCTTCTTGATAGTCTTGGGTTTTCTGTTGTAATTTATTCTCTTGGATCTGAATTAATTTCTGAACCTCTTGCCACTCACTATGGGTCTGTGAGGCTTCTAGGGTAGTTAATTGCTCTTGTTGCTCTCTTAACTGCTGTTCTCTGACGGGAATCTCTCTCTCTAGTCCTTCTAAAACTTCTGTAACCTGACTCAATTCTAGCTGATTCTCGGCTATTTGTTCTGAAGTGCGCCCCTGCTGTAATCTTAACTGTTCTATCTCTTTTTGTTGTTGCTGTAAATGTAATTGATCCTCTCTTTCTTCCTGCCTAATTTCTGTTAACTTTTGACTTAATTCCTTGACATTTCGCTCTTTTTTAAGTAACTTTTGTTCGGAATGAAGCAGCATCTGTTCCAGATCATTTAAGCGTTTTTTAATATTAGTAATTTCTTCAATATCCCTGTTAACTGCTACTCCAAAATGTAAGCTAGAACGTTTATTCTGAGTACCTCCTGTCATCGCTCCACTCGTTTCTAATAGCTCTCCTTCTAGGGTAACCAGACGGTATTTACCTAGATGTGGTCTAGCTGTTTGTAAGTTAGAAAAGACTAGAGTATTGCCAAAAACATATAAAAAGATATTGCGATAACGTGGTTCACAAGAAACCAACTCAACTGCAGGTTTAATAAAGCCTTGAACATGGCGTAAAGAGGAAAAATCAGCTAAACGGGAAGCACTAATTTTATTCAGAGGTAAAAAAGTAGCTCTGCCTGCTCGTTTTTGCTTCAGTAATTGTATACCTGCTGCGGCAATAGTATCATCTTCCACTACTATTTGACCTAATCTGCCACCTGCAGCTATTTCTAAGGCTAACTGGTATTCTGGCGCAACCTGTCCCAACTGTGCAACTAAGCCACAGACGCCAGGTAAATCCGACTGCAGTATTAATTGGGTAGCCTGAGTCCCTTGGGCTTCTTGTTGGGCTTGCTGAGTGGCTTCTAGGCGATCTAATTGTCGCTGTTTCTCCCTTTGTTCAACTAAAAGACGGCTTTGGGTTTCTTGCTGCAAGGTCTGTTCTTGTTGGGCTTGGGTTAACTGTTGAGTGAGGTTTAAGATCTGCTCCCTAGTTGTAGATATTTTTAGGGTTAGGTTGACTAAATTTTGCTCTTTTTCGCTACTATCTAATTGTATGATGGCTAAATTCTGACTATTTTTCTCTAAAGTCTTCCCAAGTTGTTCGGATCTCTCTCCTAATTGGGCTTTTTGAGTGCGACGGGGTTCTATCTCTTTCTGTAAAGCGGCTATTTTACGAGAGAGGCTGGACTGTTCTTGTAACCAAGCCTCAGAAATGTTAGCTAAATTATGAGCGTGTTCTCTGGTTATTTGTAGGGAGTTTCTGGCCTGTTGAAAGTCCTGCTCCAGTGAGGGTAGAGTCTGCTGCAATAACTGTTTATTTTTCTGGAGTTGCTGTTGTTCGGTTTGACAGTTTTTAAGTATCTCTTCGAGGTTTTCTCTGCGTTCTTGAACATTCTGTAACTTGAGGACAAGTTCTGGTTGTTGACTCTGAAGCTGCTGGAGTTGGGCATTCTGAGTAGCTAAGGTTGCAGCTATAGCTAGTTGTTCTTCTTCCCCTAACGCTTTGACCTGTATATTGAGTTGTTCTAGATTTTCATTGACTCTACTGATGGTTTCTCCAGTTTGACTCAATTCTACTTGTATTCGGGTTGTTTCTGTGTTGCTGTTATAGATGGACTGTTGCAGTTCTTGGATCTTAGTTTCTAGCAGTCTATAAGAGAGAACCTTTTCTATCTGTTGTTGCTGCTGTAGATTAGATTTAAGCTGTTGATATTTCTGCGCTTTCAGTCTATCTGTGGCTAGACGTTCACTTTGCTTAATTAACTCCTGTTCAATAATGCGACAACGTTCTTCTCTTTCTCTGACTTCCTCTAGAGTCTCTTTAGTTGTCTCAATTCTTCGATCAAATTCAGCTACTCCCGCTAATTCATCAATAACGATCCTTCTTTCCTTGGCATTCATCGTAATGATGCGGGTAACATCCCCTTGTAAGACTACATTGTATCCTTCAGGATAGATGCGTAGGCGATTTAATTGTTCATGTAGTTCTGTAGCGTTGCAGACTTGATCGTTTATCAGATATGTGGAGGTATAACTTCCCCCTGAAGATACCTTAAGACGACGAGTAACAGTCCATTCACGGTTATCTCCCTCTAGGTCCTCTAGATCAAAGGTGACAGATACTGTAGTTTCTTTGGTCTTACGAGAGTTAAATTGAGAATTATTAACCAGATCAGGTAACCTATCTGCCCGCATTCCCTTAGAGGTGGCCAGTCCTAAACAGAACAAAATACCATCTAAAATATTAGATTTTCCTGAACCATTAGGACCAGAAATAACTGTAAACCCTGTCCTTAGTGGTATTTCTATCGTCCCACCAAAAGACTTAAAACCATTGAGTTCTATGCGTTTAATATGAACCATCGTTAAAGGGGGTTAGGGGTTAGGGGTTAGGGTCTCCCCCAATATACAAGGGGGGGTGGGTGTTATTTTTCAGGCACATATGTATATGCCATAGCTACAGCAGTACCAAAGCCTCTTAGTATATTTGGCGCAGTGACTGCTTTAGGACTAGGTGCTAGTTTGAAACGTCAATTGAAGAAAAAATAAATAGTTTTTGATGTGTTAATTCATAGGGAAAGTAACTCTTATTCTCTGGGAATTAACAGTTTATATTCTCCTTTTTCCTTAATTTTAAATCTGTTCAGGGTCAATATTTAACTCTCTTAGTTTAGCTGCTAAACGTTCAGCTTTTTGTTCAGCTTCAAGTGCTTTTTGCGCTTCTAGTTCAGCTTTTTGTTCGGCTTCAATGGCTTTTGTTCTCTCTTGTTGAGCTACTTCTCTCTCGGTTGGTACTAATTGACCTTCTGCTGTAAATAACCTTAATACTTCTTCAGAGACTCCTAAATATAATTGCAGTTGTTGACTCCATAATTGTCCTTGGTTATTAGCTTCTATTGGTTGATATAACCCATCTACGAGATGAAACCCTATTAATTCTAAGGTGTATGGATTATAGATAAAATAGTTAGGTGTTCTGAATGTATCTTGGTAGATTTCTCGTTTTAATCCTAGATCGGTTTTGGCTGTCGTTGGTGAGATAATTTCTAAGATGAAGTTAGGATATTTTCCCTCTTCTTCCCAGACTACCCAACTTTTGCGCGTCTTTCTGGTGGTTCCTAAGACGACAAAAAGATCAGGTCCTCGAAATTCCTCGGATTTTAATTGATTTTTACTGTAGTAGATGGTCAGGTTCCCGGCTACATAAAAATCAAGTTTTTCTTGCCATAGATATTCTAAGCACTGCCAAAGCAGAATTATTTGTCTTAAATGTATTTCTGTTTCTAAGGGGGGTTCATTACTATATATGTCTCCATTGGGGAAGATAATCTCATCAGATATCTCTTTGACGAAGTCTATTTCTTGGGTTGTTGTCATAAGTGGGAATAGGGAGTCCAAAGGTAACTTGTAGGCTCCTTTTGTCCATTCTAGCTTATCTTAAACTTTTTCCCTTTGAAGGCGTGAAATTCAATCAATAATATGTTATTAACGGTGAGAGGATGTCAAAAAGCAGAATCAAAAATTTGTTGTGCGCTCTTGTTGAGTTGGGGAAATAAAGGTGATGTAATAAAACTATTTCCCCTAAACACAGTCATTTGGTAATCTCCATCAACTAATTCACAAATTGTTATGGTTGGTTGTTTAGGATTACCAGTAAATCTTTTGCTACCATATGCGGCATAGTCCACAATCCAATACTCCTGAATCCCCATTTCTTCGTAGTCCCTGAACTTGTCGTAGTAGTCGTCTCTCCAGTTAGTGCTAACAACTTCAATGGCTAAGGGGATAGATGCAGCTTGAATAACAGTCGATTGCTTACTCCAGAGAGGCTCATTCACGAGATTGGCATGATTTAATACTAAAACATCGGGAGAATAGGTTGAGTTATTACTACCCCGTTTGAGGGGTACCACTCAATAAATTCTTCAAAGGTTACTAACTTGGGTCAGCAATTCTCATTATGAAATTTTAACAAGTGTTAAGGGGAAGAACTAATTCAAGTCCTTGAATCATAAAGGTAAGTAAATCTTCCCAACTGTCAAAATAGAGATAACGGGTTAAAGCTCTTAGGTC
>Ga0209085_1000513_pt1 | contig 28085 bp, 27 predicted proteins | sample C_131016_EF_Meta_FD_187310 | JGI IMG/M metagenome (GOLD analysis project Ga0209085, IMG submission 187310) | Freshwater microbial communities from Lake Croche, Canada to study carbon cycling - C_131016_EF_MetaG (SPAdes) (version 2) | ecosystem: Environmental > Aquatic > Freshwater > Lake...
AGGAGCCGTGGGGCTCGCCAAAAATCTCGATCAAGCGGCGGGGAGGATGATCTTCGATTTCGATGGTATCGATCTGAGGGCATGAAATTTTGGCGAACAAGGGTTCTTTGTTTTCGATGACCTGCCAGTTGACGGAGGCTCCGGGTTTCCAAGGGTGAGTTCGGACATGATAGAGCATCGATCCAAAATCCTCGTAGGCGCCTTCCAGGAGGTCGAAGTTTTCCTCTGGTTTCCCAGGAGCGGGGAAAAAGCGCCCGAGGCGGACGGAGTAGTCGGGGAGGGTGCGACGGTTCCGAATATTCCCCCCTTCGTTGCGGTCTTGGATGTATTCTGTGGTCCGCCAAGGGTGAATCTGGGTCAGCGAGGTGATCCGTGTCCGGATGGGGAAAAAAGCTTCGATGGGGCCTCGAGAGCGGAGAAAAAGTTCAAAGCGTTCGATGCCTTCTTGTTTGGTTTCGGTTTGAGCGGTGAAGGTTGCCTCGGCTGCGTCGATGGGGCCCCACTCGATGAGGTAGGTGAGTTGTTCCCCAGGAGCCCATGGAAAAGGGGAAGAGTTTTCCGCCAAGGTAAGAGCGGGGAGCAAAAGGATGAGAAAAAGAAGAAAGGGCATTTTAGTAGAGCCTTTTTTGAGGAAGGAAGTTGGGGGAATATTCGGTGGGGCCGTAGGAACGGTTCCACAGGCGGGTGAGGGATCCTGAGAGCGGGGGGATGAGCCAGTCCCAGCGTCCTTGAACGGGGCGTCCTGCTTTGGCTTCCTCCTGTTCGAACCGGAGGTGGGAGGCGGTGGCGGAGTGGTGGTCGATGATGCGAACTTTGGCTTGGGCGAAGGAGTGAAGAACAGCGCGGTTGAGTTCGACGAGGGCCTGATCTTTCCAAAGAGTCGATGGGCGGGAGGTATCGAGGCGGAGTCGGCGGGCGACTTCGGGCAGTAGATTGTAACGGTTTTCGTCGGCGAAATTGCGGGCGCCAATTTCTGTTTCCATATACCAACCGCTGAATGGAGCGGCTGGAAAACTGATTCCGCCGATTTCCAACCGCATATTGGAGACAACGGGAAGGGCAACCCACCGAAGGTGAAGGGAGTTCAGGCAGGGGGAGTCAGGATGTCGGATGGGAACCTCCAGAGTCGCTTTTTTTGGAGGTGGAAAGAGACGAGGTTTTTTGCCCGGTAAGGAGATGACGATGGGGAGAAGGTCAAAAGGGGTGCGTTTTTTTGGAGGTTTCCATCCAAGGTGCAGGCAGAGGTCGGTGAATTCGGCTTCGGCTGGATCCCCGAGAACCTGTTTTTTGTTGATTCGATATCCGGCGTAGCGGCTGAGTTGGTAGTTCCATATGCGGGGGCCGCGGCCTCGGGAGTCGGCGGGTGGGAAGACTGTGACTGTAGAACGAATTTCTCCGTGATGAGTCGCATGGCGGAGATGATGAAGGCAACTTTGGTAAATCTCTTCTTCGGTGCGGGCGTCGCGGGCGTCGAGAACGTCGAGCTTCGACCAGAAAAAGCGACCGACGCAGCGGACGCTGTTTCGCCAAGCGAGGCGGCAGCCATAGCTGAGCTCCGGGGGGGTGAGAGAGTAGGTCCCGGTTTTTTGGATGGATTGGGAGACCTGACGAAAACGGGAAGGGGAGGGAGTGGGAGCGCCTTTTTCGGATTGGAGAAGTCGGAGAAAGGCGTTGGCCGATTGGGCCAGAGATAGAGGTTTTTTTCGTCCGGTTAGGCGGAGACGTTCGGATAAAGCGAGAAAAGGGCAGGAGGCCATCGGAAGAAGCCTACTCCTTCATATGCCTGCGTAAAATCCATCTCCTGGATCGAAATCTTTGCTTTCGTAAATCCCGTAAGTTGCGAAAACAGATCGCTTCATGGCGGAGACATTCACGATTTTGATTGTGGGAGGAGGAGGGAGAGAACATGCCCTAGGGTGGAGGTTTGCCCAAGATCCACGGATTCAAAAAATATGGTTTGCCCCCGGAAATGCGGGGACTGCCAAGGTGGGGCATAATCTTCCGATTTCGGCTTCCGATGTTGAGGGGATCACGCGTTGGGCGGAGAAGGAAAAGCCCGGACTGGTGGTGGTGGGACCGGAAGCGCCCCTTTGTGCGGGTTTAGCTGATCGATTGCGGCAGTTGGGGATTCGGGTTTTTGGTCCTGGGGCAAAGGGTGCGCAGTTGGAGGGAAGTAAATCGTTTTGCAAGGATCTCTTGGTTCGACAGAAAATTCCGACAGCGCGCGCAGGTTCATTTTTGAGCATGAAAGAGGCGTTGGTTTTTTTAGAGACTTTGTCGTGTCCCGTAGTGGTGAAGGCGGATGGATTAGCGGCGGGCAAAGGAGTGGTGATTGCGGAGAGTCATGGCGAAGCGAAACAAGCGATGACGGAGATGATGGAGGGACGGGTTTTTGGAGATGCGGGGGCAAGGGTTTTGATAGAGGAATTTTTGATTGGAGAGGAGTTGAGTTTGCATGCAGTGACGGATGGGAAGAATTTGGTTCTTTTGCCGAGCGCGCAGGATCATAAGCGGGTAGGAGAGGGGGACACGGGTTTAAATACAGGCGGAATGGGGGCTTATGCCCCTGCTCCAAGAGCTACTCCGGAACTTTTGCGAGAGTTGGAAAAAACGATTCTGCGTCCAACCTTGGCAGGATTGGCGGCTCTGGGGATCGAGTACCGAGGGGTGCTTTATGCCGGACTGATGCTGACGGCGGAGGGACCGAAGGTGTTGGAGTATAATTGCCGATTTGGGGATCCGGAAACGGAGGTGCTTTTGCCGCTTCTCGATTCTCCTTTGTGGGATTTATTATTGGCAGCGGCAGAGGGGGATTTGAGTAAGACAGAGGTACGGACCGGGGTGGGGGCGGCAATGACGGTGGTGATGGCCGCTGAAGGATATCCTGCTCAACCGGTCTATGGGCAAAGGATCAAATTTGGTGAGGATGTGCCCGACACGGCGATTTTTCATGCGGGGACGAAGGAGGAAAAGGGGGGGGTGGAGGTTTCGGCGGGGCGGGTTTTGGCGGTGACCGGATGGGGAAAAGATTTGAGGATCGCCCGGAATCGAGCTTATGCAGCGGTCAGTAAAATCGATTTTCAGGGTAAACATTTTCGGAGGGATATCGGGCATCGGGCTTTGGGAAAAGTTGTTTCGCAGGAATGAGAAGTGGGGTGGAAGATTGTTGTGAGAAAGGTAGAGTAGGGCTGGTATGAATTTTCTCCGTGGAATCGTTCTTCTTGTGGTGGGATGCGTTGTGGGTGTGCTGTTGGCTCCCCGCTTGCCAAAACTCGAAGCGGGGTTCGGCGAAGTGATTGAAAAGGTGAAGGCGAGGGCTCGGCCGTCTTCTCCTGTGAAGGAGGCACGGGCACCTGTCCGTCCAGCGGCGGTTCCGGCTCTTCAACCGGTTCGCCCCTTGAAAGTGGCGGAAGCAGGAGAGATTGGGCGCTTGGTGGGAATTTCGGAGGAGGCGACGCCTAGTAAAATCAGCAAGGCACTCGAGCAGTCGAGCGGTCGTTGGGCAGTGGCGGACGCAAGAAAGACGGCCTCTCCGGAGCGTCCTTGGGTGGCAGAGTTGTTGCCCGGTCCGGTAGCGTATTGGCGGGTTCGAAGTTTGGGGGTGGCGGTGGCGGAGGCGATGGGAAGGGATTGGCTCGCTTGGAAGCTGAAGAATCCGTTGGGGGCGGTGTTGGATTTGCGGGAGTGTTTGCCCGGACAAAGTTTAGAAGCAGTAGCGGAATTGGCTGGTTTGTTTGTCACCCCTGGGGAGGTTTTGTTCACGTGGCGGGATGGGACAGGGAAGGAGAAGGTTTTTCGTTCTGATCGGCAACCGCTTGGGTTGGGGGCGGGCTATCCTTTGATCGTCTTGGTCGGTTCAGAACTCCGTGGGGCGGGGGAGTTGCTGGCTTATCTTTTGCAGGAGCGGGGTGGGGCAATTTTGATCGGGCAATCAACGGCGGGTCAGATAGGGTGGTTAGCGGAGGCGCGTCTTTCTTCAGGTCGCTCTCTTTTCAGGATGCAGGGAGAGATTCTGTTGCCGGGGGGGCAAGCTCCTCTGGGTAGGCCATTGCCTCCGGATTTGAATTTGGCTGGGGAGACCTTGCTCGATACGGAAATTTGGGCTGGGGGGGAAGCGACGATTGCTTCGACGGTGACGGAGGTTCCGCCGATCAAGCGGCCGAACGAGGCCGCCCTCCTTCAGGAGGATGATGTGGAGACGGAGGAGATGCGGTCGGGCGCGGCTGCCAAGGATGAGATAAAAAGACCGCCCCAAGATAAGGGATTACAACGAGCGGGAGATCTCCTACGTGGTTTGCGCAAGTTACCCACGGCTCGTCGTAGCAGCATTTGACCCCAATCATTTTCGAGGCCAGATTCAGAAGCTTCCCATCTAACATGAAGCACATTCTTTTCATCTGTACCGGCAACGTTTGTCGCAGTCCTATGGCAGAGGAGTTGTTTCGAAGTCAGTTAGGCGGAGATCGTGAGATTGAAGTGAGTTCGGCGGGGATTGGGGCGGTGGCAGGACAGCCTCCCAGCTCGTATTCGATCGAAGTAATGAAGGAAAAGGGGTTGGATATTTCCCGCTTACGAAGCCAACCGATTCATCAGGAGTTGGTTCGAAAAGCTGACTTTATTTTTGTGATGACCTACGGACATTTGGATTCCTTGCTTTTGCTCTACCCTTCGGCGGCGGAGAAAACTTTTCTACTTCGTGAGTTTCAGGCGGGACTATCGCCGGACGAAAGGGAAGTGGATGATCCGATCGGTCAATCCCGGGAGACCTATCGGGTGTGTCGGGACCAGATTGAGCAGTCGATTCCTTCTTTACTGACAGTCGTCCGAAATGGGGTAGGGAGTGAACCTATGCTGGTAGGGGGGGCGATGGCCATTGGACTGGCGGGGGATGCTTCGGGGAGGATTTTACTTTCGGAGGCGGCGGAGGTGTTGCGGGGCGAGGGATGTGTGACGGTGACTCTTGTAGCGGGAGGGACAGAGGAATTTCCTGATGTTGCGAAGGTGGCGGCTGAAGCGATCTCAAGGGGGCGTGTGCAGGGTGCGGTGTTGGTGGGGAGATCCGGGATGGGGTTGTGCATGGGGGCGAATCGCTTCTCGGGCGTGCGTGCGGTGGTAGCTGATTCTCCCGAGACAGCACGGTTGGCTCGGGAGCGGTACGACGCTAATGTGCTTTGTCTGGGAGCGGATGATCTGGGGGCTTCGGACTCCAGGGCCTGTGTGCAGGCATGGATTTCTGCTTCGTTCCGTGGGGCCAGGTATGAGCAGCCGGTAAGTCGTTTGGACGACTTGGGCGGGGGAAGAGCAGGGAATCCAGTGGGGCCGGATTTGGCGCGAACCGATGCAAAGGTGGCTGAGGCGATTCGACTAGAGCATCGTCGGCAGTCGGAAAACATCGAGTTGATAGCCTCGGAAAATTTCACCAGTCCTGCGGTGATGCAGGCTCAGGGCTCCTGCCTGACGAACAAGTATGCGGAGGGTTATCCCGGGCGTCGCTGGTATGGCGGATGTGAGTTTGTGGATGATGTGGAGCAGGCGGCGATTGATCGGGCGAAGGAGTTGTTTGGGGCGGAACATGCGAACGTTCAACCGCATTCGGGGGCGCAAGCCAACACAGCGGTGTATTTCGCTTTTCTGAAGCATGGGGACAAGATTTTGACGATGGATCTGGCTCACGGTGGGCATCTTACCCACGGACATCCGAAGAATTTTTCGGGAATGTTTTATACGGTGAAACACTATGGTGTGGATCCGAAGACGGAGCGTGTGGACTACGATTTACTGGAGAAAGCAGCGATCGAGTTTCAGCCAAAAATGATCACAGTGGGAGCTTCGGCTTACTCTCGTTTACTGGATTATGCCCGGATGAGGGAGATTGCCGACAAGGTGGGTGCCTTGCTCTTCGCAGATATGGCGCATGTTTCGGGATTGGTGGCGGGAGGGGTTCATCCGAATCCCGTGCCCCATGCAGATTTTGTGACGACAACGACGCACAAGGGGCTACGCGGTCCGAGAGGTGGAATTATTTTGTGCAAAGCGAAGTATGCCAAAGAAATTGATTCGATGGTTTTTCCGGGGGTGCAGGGTGGGCCGTTGATGCATGTGATTGCGGGCAAAGCGATCTGCTTCCTTGAGGCCTTGAAGCCGGAGTTTAAACTTTATCAGGCTCAAGTTGTTCGTAATGCCCGGGCTTTGTCCGAAGGACTGAAGAAGCATGGATACCGAATTGTATCTGGGGGGACGGACAATCATCTGATGCTGGTGGATTTGAGACCTGTAGGGATGGATGGGAAGGTGGCACAGGAGGCGCTCGACGCGGCGGGCATCACCGTGAACAAGAATTCAATTCCTTTTGATACGGCTTCTCCGATGAAGCCTTCGGGAATTCGCTTGGGAACGCCTGCGATGACGACACGGGGAATGAAGGAGTCGGAGATGTTTGATATTGCGAATCTGATTCATCAGGCCCTGCAAAAACGGAATGATCCTGTGGCTCTCGAAGCTGTGCGGGGCGAGGTGCGTCGTCTGACCGCCCTTTTTCCGCTAGCCAGTTAGGTCGGCTTGCAGGCGCCCGCAGATTTGCAGGTAATCGGCGACGAGTTGGCCATCCGATGGGCTGATGGGACGGAAAATTATCTTACTTTGGAAAAATTTCGGAGGCATTGCCCATGCGCGGCCTGTTGTGGGGAACCGGGATTGACTCGGCCTATTCCTGGATTGGAGACGAAGTGGACGGCGGAAAGCTTCCGGTTGCGGGGAATGCAGACGGTAGGAGGCTATGCGGTCCAACCTACCTGGGGAGATGGGCATGGGACGGGGATTTATTCTTGGGAATATTTGAGAAAGATTGGGGAAATTGGTTCCTGAGTTGAGTGACCGCGGCCTGTCGGGTCGGGAAACGATGAAAAAGGAGATGAACCAAGGCAAGCCAGCGGGAAAGTGGGAGATCTTTTCATGGTGCTGGTATGACTTTGCGAATAGCGCATTTGTCACGGTAGTGGTCACCGTCGTCGGAGGAGTTTTTTTTACAAAAACCATCTGTGCCGAGGCGAGTTGGGCTGAGTTTGCTTGGGGAACAGCTCTTTCCGTATCGGCGGCTTTGGCAATGGGGGTGGGACCGTTTCTCGGAAGGTGGGCGGATCGAAAAGCATCCAAAAAAATGGCGTTACTTGTGGCGACTATGATTTGTGTTGTTGGGACGGTTCTTTTTGGGATGCCGATGTGGAGCGTGGTTGGAGTCATGGGAATTTTGGTGGTAGCAAACGGGGCTTTTTTATTAGGGGAGAATCTGGTGGCTTCCTTTCTTCCGGAGCTGGCCGAGCCTGGGAAACGGGGTCGAGTGAGCGCTTATGGTTGGGCTTTCGGTTATTTGGGGGGATTATGTTCTTTGGCGTTGGCACTTTTTCTTTTGCGGGATGGAGGAGAAGCGGAGGCACGAAAGGTTTTTTGGGCGACAGGACTTTTTATCTTTTTGGCGTCTTTACCAACGATGTTGTTTCTGCGGGAACGTGCCGTGCCCAGAGAAAACAAATCAGAGGAACCTGAATGGAAAATGATTTGGAAAACCATACAAGGGCATCCTGAACTGATGGGGCTACTGTTGGGGCTGACATTGGCCTTAACGGGGTTGAGCGCGGTGGTTGGATTTGCCTCGATCTACGCAACGAAAGAGATTGGTTTCACTCTAGAGGGAACGGTGAAGCTATTTGTATGCTTGCAGGTAGCGGCAGCGGTGGGGGCGTTGGTGACGGGGAGTTGGCAGGATCGGGCCGGTTCAAGAGTCGTGTTGCTCAGTTCGTTGGGGGTGTGGGTGGGGGTGAGTTTGGGAGCGTTTGGCAGTCGGTCGGTCGAGTCCTTTTATTGGGTGGCAGCTGGAGCGGGGTTAGCGATGGGGTGGTTGCAATCAGCGGGTCGGGCGGCGGTGGCAGAGCTGACCCCGATGGGGCAGGAGGGGGAGTTGTTTGGGATATGGGGTTTTGCGGGAAAGCTGGCTGGGATTGTGGGGCCTCTTGTGTTCGGGGGAATGGCTGTATTATTCGGAATGCGTGGGGCGATTTTGCTCAATGGGGCTTGGTTTTTACTGGGGGGGGTGCTTTTGGCGCGGTTAAAGTTACGGAATGGGAAATCTGTCGTGGAGCCAAGGGGATAGTCAGACCAAGAAAAAGGAGTTAGGAGCTTATCGGATGTTGGGGTTGGGTCGGGAGATGAAGTCGATTCGTCGGAGGTCGGCAGCAGATCAGGTGGGGTTGTATCGCTATATTGGGGAGGGGACTGTGGAGAGGCCATGGTTGAAAGTAACGCGGGCGGAGTATTTGGAGGCGAGACGGAGTGTGCAGGCGGAGTATTTGGGGCGGAGAAAAGCTACGGATGTGGATCAGTTGCGGATTGAGCGAAAAACATACGACCGGTTGGGAGCACGGGAGGCGGCGGCGGCGGGATTACGGGAGGCATTTCGGCAGGCGCATGGGAGGGGAATGACGCCACGGGAGTTGGAAATGTATGGCAAGGCGGCCGGGGAGGCTGGACTGGATTTCAAACCTGATCTCAAGGCAAAGGCAGCGGGGATTCGGCGACGTTTGTTGGCGGAGGTGGTGGAAAAGGTGGAAAATCGGGCGCGGGGAGGAGAGGTAAAATTACAGGAGATATGGGCTGCGGTGGCTGGAGAGGAGACAGCGCAGGAGTCGATGTTGGAGTATGTCGATCGATTCAAGGGGGTGGCTTATATTCGATGCCTTAGTTCCACCCGACGGCATGAAATTGGCAGAAGAATGGGTTTAAAAGAGAGGCTTTCAGAGAAGGCCGGAGTGAAGATTAAGAGATTGGCGTTTCGGTAAACGTTTGGTTCGACCGTCAGAGATCGAGACAGGCTTAGTATTTGACGGAACAGCCGTAGGATTTTGTTTCGGGAGCGGGAACGGCTTTGCCAGCTAGTGCGGCATCGAGGGTTTGACGGACATAGTTTTCTGCTTTTGCGCAATCGGAAGAACTTGCGGAACGGATGCTATCGATTGCTCCCATGTAGATCAGTTTTCCTTCCGGGTTGATGACAAACATGTGGGGGGTGGTTTTAGCTCCGTACAGCTGACCTACTTCCCCAGAAGGGTCCAAGAGGACGGCGGTGGGGAAGGCTTTTTGATCTTTTGTGTTCGCTTCGGCTTGAGGGCCAGTGCAGTAGCCCTGTTTTCCTGGAGCGGACGAGATGATGGAGAACCAGACGACCCCTTTCGCTGTGTACTCTTTTTGCAGGGATTGCATGTTTCCGATCGAATAGTGTTTCTTTACGAAGGGACATTCCGGGTTCATCCATTCCAGAACGACGAACTTTCCAGAAAAGGACGATAATTTTTGAGAGTTCCCCTTGGAGTCTTTTAGAGTGAAGTCGGGGGCGGTTTCGCCAGGCTCGACCGCGGCGAAGGCGGAAAGGTTGAGGGCGAGGGCTAGGACGGGAAGCAGGAGGATGTGTTTCATGAATCCAACATTCCATGGAATGTTCGAGGGTCAAGAATTGGATTCCTTGACCACCACGATTCCTTCGGACGATGCCCCCCCGCCGCGATGAAATTTGATTTTTAGGATGCAGCGAGGGCGGACTGAATTTTCTTAAAGTCGGGAAGCTCTAGCGGGGTGGGGGTCTGCTCGGAATATTTAATGACCCCTGTTTTATCGATGACGAAGGCAGCGCGTGCACTAACGGAGCCCAATCCGATTAGGTCGGGCAGCAGGGTCCCGTAGGCTTTGCTTACTTCCTTGTTGAGATCACTGAGGAGGGGGATAGAGATCTTCTCTTTCTCGGCCCAGGCTTCTTGTGCGAAAGGAGAGTCGACGCTGATCCCGTAAACGACGGCATCCAGCTTTTCGTAACCGGATAGGCCAGCGGAAATATCGCACATCTCCTTGGTGCAGACGCCAGTGAAGGCGAGAGGGAAAAATAGAAGGACGGTCTTTTTCTTTCCGAAGTTATCGGAAAGTTTGATGTCCTTAAGGTCTTCGCCCCGTTTGGTCTTCAGTGTGAAGTCGGGTGCTTTTGTTCCTACGGAGATGGCCATGGGGATGTCCTTTTTCTTTTAGTTACGGCCGGGTGCACCGTTCGCACCCGATGCTTCGCGAAGAACCGCTTTTCGGGAAAGTTTGACTCGTCCCTTGTCATCGACACCGATGCATTTCACTTCGATCAGGTCGCCCATCTTGACGGCATCGTCAACACGTTCGACCCGGCCTTCGGCAAGTTCGGAGATATGAACCAAGCCGTCACGGCCCGGGAAGATTTCGACAAAGGCACCGAAATCCTTAAGGGAGACGACTCGGCCTTTGTAAGTTTTGCCGACCTCGATATCCCCAGTAAGGCCTGAGATGAGTTCTTTGGCTCGGGCCATCGCGGGTCCGGTGTTCGCGTAAATCCGGACGGTGCCATCGTCCTCGACGTTGACCTCGGCTCCGGTTTCAGCACAGATCCCTTTGATTGTTTTTCCACCGGGTCCGATTAGCAATCCGATTTTATCTTGGGCGATTTTGAGCATTTCGATCTGCGGGGCGTAGGGGGACAGTTTTGCACGATGAGCCGGCAAAATGGTGCTCATGAATTTCAGGATGTCGTGACGGGCCTTGGTGGCGCGGTCGACCGCGTCCTTGAGCATAGCCAAGGGAAGTCCGGGAAGTTTCAGGTCGAGCTGAAAACCAGTTACACCCTTTGCAGTGCCGCACAATTTGAAGTCCATATCGCCGAAATGGTCTTCGCTTCCGATGATGTCGGTGAGCATTTGGTGCCGGAGCATTTTCGAGCCTGCGGCGTCGAATTCGGTGACGAGTCCCACGCTGATGCCAGCGACAGGAGCCTTTAAGGGAACACCGGCGTCGAGAAGTGCAAGGGTGCCACCACAGACGGAGGCCATCGAGGTGGATCCATTCGACTCCATGATTTCGGACGAGACGCGAATGGCGTATCCGAATTCAGAGCCTGAAGGAATGACCGGTTCGAGGGATCGTTCAGCGAGAGCGCCGTGACCGATTTCACGACGGCTTTGACCGCCGAAGCGACCGGTTTCGCCGACCGAGAAGGGGGGAAAGTTGTAGTGAAGGATGAAGCGTTTGCTGTCGGATCCGCCAGTATATGCGTCGATTTGCTGAGCTTCGTCCAAGGGTCCAAGGGTTGCCAAGCAAACGGCTTGGGTTTCTCCTCGGGCAAAGAGGGAGGAACCGTGGGAGCGGGGAAGGATTCCGACTTCACCCGTGAGGTTGCGGATCTGGTCGGCGGGGCGACCGTCGCAACGTTTGTTTTTGTCCAGAATACTGGTCCGGAATGCTTTTTTCTGGAGGTAGTCGAATGCTTGAGAGATTTCGAAAGGAGTAGCTGTGGGGAATTTTTCCAAGACCTTAGCTTTGACCTCGTCCTTGAGCGCTTCGACAGCTTTGTAGCGATCGACTTTCGAAGGTTGATAAATGGCGGCTTCGATCCGAGATCCTGCAACGCTGTACGCGACTTCGAGGAGTTCGTCTTTGACGAGGAGGAGGGGAGCCTGGCGTTTCTTTTTTCCGCAAGATGCGGCCAACTCTTTTTGGATCTTGATGATCGGCTGGATAGATTGCTGGGCGAACTCGAGAGCGGCCTTAAATTCAGCTTCGGGGAGTTCTTTAGCGCTGCCTTCGATCATGAGTGATTCGTGTTCGGTCCCAACGTAGACGAGATCTAGATCGCTCTCGGCATTTTCGTTATGTGTGGGGTTGGCGATTAACTTTCCTGCGACGCGTCCGACGCGGACGGCAGCGATGGGGCCAGCCCAAGGAATATCGGAGACCATGAGAGCGGCGGAGGCGCCGTTTAGGGCAAGGATATCGGGGTCGTTTTGGCCGTCAGCACTGAGGAGAATGGCGATGACTTGGGTGTCGTAGAAGTAGCCCTTCGGAAAGAGAGGACGAAGGGGGCGATCGATCATACGGCAGGTGAGAATCTCTTTTTCGGTGGGGCGACCTTCTCGGCGGAAGTAGCTTCCAGGAATGCGGCCGACGGCTGCGGCCTTTTCCTTGTATTCAACGGTGAGGGGGAAAAAGTCTTGGCCGTCTTTGACTTTTGTGGCGGAGACGGCGGTGACGATGATGACCGTTTCGCCCATGGTGACGAGGGCGGCTCCATCAGCGAGTTTGGCGAGTTTGCCGGTTTCGATGTGGAGGTCGCGATCGCCCACGCGGGCGGTCATAGATTTATGGTTGTTGCTCATAGTTGTATGGGAGAGTCACGGCAGAGCTTGTCCTAAAGAGAGGAAAGTCTTGGGACAGGGGAGGAATTCCAGGAGTCTGCCCGGGTTGGCTTCAGAGGACACAGCGGAGGCCAGGGAGCCTGCGTGGTGTCATCTGCTCAGCTCAGGCTGGTCAGGGAGTTCCCGCTCGGAGGGACTGGGTCGGTTGGTTGTGGGTTGGGTTTATTTCCTCAGTTTCAGTTTTTCAAGAAGGGAGCGGTACCGTTTAGGTTCGGTGCGGTGAAGATAGTCGAGAAGGCGGCGCCGGCGACTGACCATGGAGAGGAGGCCACGGCGGGAGGCGAAGTCTTTGACGGCGTTTTCGAGGTGGGTCGAGAGGTGGTTGATCCGTTCTGTTAGTAGTGCGATTTGAACATCGGAGGAACCGGTGTCTTTGTCGTGCAGGCGGTTGCCTGTGATGATCTTGCTTTTTGTCAGCGTGGCCATAAGAAGAAAACCTTATGCGAAAACAATTTCGAGTCAATGCCAGATGCTTGGTTTTGCTTTGTGGGTGGATGGGGATGGGGGGATTGTGGGCGGTGGAGATCCCGTTACGCAACGGGACGGAGGGAAAAGTGGGGGTCCAGGAAATCAAGGTCGGGGGTTGGAAAGAGGATCTTGCGAGAATGGGCTTCGAGGTGCCAATCGAGGAGATGGAAAAGGGGCAGATTGTCGGACAGAAGTGGTTGATTGCCGGAGGGAGGCCGGGTTTTTTGGGGGCGAAGGTATTTTTCCTCACATCTGGTGATCCAGAGAAGGTTGCAAGATCGATTTTGCAGTTTGATCCGACCGGGGGAAAAACGCTCCCTTGGGAGGGTTCTGGAGCGGTGAAGATTTTTCAGAAAATATCCCGACCCTCTGTGGATTCCGATTGGAGCCGATTCCGAGAGGCGTTGGGGGGGCTGCCTTTTGATACGATGCTCCAAGTCCAAGATCAGAAAGAGGGAAAGCTTCATTTGCATCCGGAAGAAATTGGGCAGATCACTCAGGAGAAAGTTTCCGGTTGGATTTCGGTTTTAACAAAACTTGTTCAGACCTTCCACCGAGGGGGTTGGAAGGAAACGATTGGGGTTCCTTCGGGGCCGGAGGCTGAGGTGGATTTTGATGCGGAGTTGCGGGAAGTTTTGAAGGAAAATGGGCCTGTTCGAGATGAGTTTCGGCGATTGTTGACCGCTTTGGCTTATGGGGGGAGGGACGAAAAAGAAAAAATCGATGTGAATGACTACTGGCAACTGATGGAGGTAGATAAAACACCAACGGTGGCTCTTGGATGCGGGGTAGCACGAACCGGTATTGGGGGAAGGTGGGAAGTGGCGGATATGAATTACTATGTTTCCAGCGGCTATTTTGGCTCGATCAGTTTTTATGGGATTTGGCCGTATTCGGACGGACGCTCGCTCGTTTGTCGAATGGATGTCGTGCAAACAAATCCAGCACAGTTGGCGCAGGCAACTGCCCGGATGGTGGCTGAGGGGATGTTTATGGGCGAGGTTCGGCGAGCAAGCGAAGAGATCAAGAGACAGATCAATCCCTAGTCTGCGTTTGCTGTTTGAATTTTCTCTTGGATTTTACAAGTAAATCTATATTAACTCCTTTATCTTGAAGGGTAACTTTTATTTTAAAGCACTGATTATTATAGCTTTAGGGCTATTTAATTTGGCTATTCTTGAGGCTCAGGAGCCTGGGCCTGGCCCCATTACGCCTGAAGGGGAGATTGAAGATCCGTTGGCTCCCGTCCGTTTGGTGCCTGGGCGGCAAGCCTTTGGCCCTGCAAAGAGTCAGGCATCAGATGAGTGGTCGTTTGAGCTGGGGACAGATTATGGTTATGTGGCTTCGGCTAGTTTAAAACAGGGGTTGGGAACGATTACCGAGCAGTCTGCCGAAGTTGGAATTTTAGCGAGTCACAAGATTGTGGATGGATTGGTGGGTATTGTGGGTGGGGATTGGCAGACTTTTTCTTTTGGATACAACGGATCGAATATCCCACTGCCGCAAAATCTGCAGGGATTGAACATGATCTTTGGGGTGGATGTCCAGTTGGACGAAGAGAGTGAATGGCTCATGCGGATTCAGCTGGAACCGGGAGTTTACGGCACTTTGCAAAGCATCGGTTGGCATCAGGTAAACATGCCGGGGGTGGCTGCGTTCACGAATATCGTGAATGAAGATTTCCAGTGGTTCATCGCCCTTCGGGTGGATGCTTTTAATTTTTTTCCAGTAATTCCGGTTCCGGGATTCCGCTGGAGATTTGCGAAAGATTGGTTGCTGAACGGAAGTGCACCTAAGCCGACGATCGATTGGAGTCCTACCGAGGACATTCGACTTTTTGTCGGCGGGGATATTTTAAATTTGAATGCCCGATTGGCGGACAGTAATCCGGAAGTGTTGGGAAACCGAAGTTTGGCAGGGGCGTTGGTGAACTATTTTGAGGCTCGGGTGGGAGGTGGCATTTCGTACGAGGTTTCTCCCGGTCTTTCGGTGCAAGCAGAGGGTGGTGCAATGGTTTGGAGGACGTTCGATTTTCCAAGAATCAATGACAATGTGAATAGCACGATGGCTCCATATTTTCAGATTGCTATACGAGGCCAATTTTAAGGAGCTGGGATCGGCGGCAGCAGTTGGCAGAAAGTGGGGGAGCTGGGTAGAGTAATGGAATGAAATCTTTGCCAGCGTGTGCGTGGCTGATTGTCTTTGGGCTTGTCGGAGTCGTGAGGGCGCAGGAGCAGGTTGCGAATGAAGAAGGGGTGAGTGAAGAGGCGAACCTCGGGGTCGAGAAGGGGGCTAGACATAATATCACATTGGGAGCGATGTATCGGGAGGAGTTTCAGCAACAAGAGGGGGTACAGGAGTTGAAGTGCGGGATTTTATATAAAGTGGAAGTGACGGGAAAAGGGAAGACTCCGAAGACGAGCGATTGGATTCGTGTTAACTATGCGGGAAAGCATGTGGACGGGAGGGTTTTTGATAGATCGAAAGAAGGGGAGCCGGCGCGATTGCGGGTGGATCGGACGGTTCCGGGATGGCAGGAGGTCTTGCCGAGGATGCGGGAGGGGGACAAGTGGGAGGTAGTGATTCCCTCTCACCTTGGGTACGGGGCAAAAGGGACGGGCGCGGGGAATATTGGGGCGAATGAGACGCTGGTTTTTACCATTGAGCTGGTCGAGGTGGAGGATCCGGCGAAAAAAGCGGAGGCAAAACAGCCTTAGAGAACGAGCATGGCATCGCCAAAGCTGAAGAAGCGGTAGTTCTTTTCAAGGGCATGGCGGTAAGCACGGAGTGTGAACTCGGGGCCAGCAAAGGCGGCGACGAGGAGGAGAAGGGTTGAATGGGCGAGATGAAAATTGGTTAAGAGGCCGCCAACTCTTTTAAATTCGTAGGGGGGGTAGAGAAAAGCGGAGGTGGTGCCTTGATGAGGATTCAGCGTAGGGGCGGATTCGAGAACGCGGGCGGAGGTGGTCCCGACGGCGATGAGTCGGTCTGCGGCAGTAGCTTTTTCAGCGAACCCAGCTGGAATTTCATAATGTTCCGTGTGCATGGGGTGATCGCGAAAGTCTTCTGTTTTGATTGGGCGAAAGGTGCCGAGGCCGACGTGGAGGGTGACAAAGGCGTGGGAAAATTGACCAAGGAGTTCGGGTGTGAAGTGAAGGCCGGCAGTTGGTGCGGCAACGGAGCCTGGAGGTTGGGCATAAGTGGTTTGGTAGTCGATGGGGTCGGAGGGGTGGAAATCGAGTTGGCCTTGGATTTTCCTGGATTTGAGGATGTAGGGTGGGAGCGGAGGTAGACCGCACTGTTCCAAATTCAGTGATTCACCGAGGACTTTGAGAACCAGTTGGCCTCCGGGGATCGTTTTCTCGACTCGGAGCTGAGGGCGGGGTCCGGTGGGGGAAAGGCCAGGGACGGGATCTGGAAAAACGATGGTTCCTGGTTGGAGTCGCTTGGAGGGAGTGCCGAGGGCGGTCCACCAACCCGGACTGGTTTCTTCTAGAAGCAGGAGTTCGGTCCGATTTTGGGAGCAGATGAGGCGAGCGGGGATGACCTTGGAGTTATTGAGTACAAGGAGATCTTTTGGGGTGAGGAGGGACGGAAGATCACGGATCGTTCGATCGGTCATTTCTCCGGTTGCTCGGTCAATGTGGAGTAGGCGGGCAGAGTCCCGAGGATGGGCGGGCGTAGTAGCGATTCGATCTGGGGGGATGGTGATCGATAAGAGTTCCTGTAGGGCGGGGGTGGTCATGGCAGTTTGACAGAGTCTGCAGCGTGAGGCACATTTCACCCATGAGAAAAATCATCCGTGGCCTAAAAAAATTAAAATCAAACTCATTTACTTTGATCGAACTTCTTGTCGTTATTGCGATCATAGGGCTCCTTGCCAGTGTGGCAGTTCCAACAGTGGGAAAGGCTTTAGACAAAGGAAAGTTATCTGCTGAAATGGGCAAAGCCAGAACGTGGAAAGAAATTGATTTATTGGTCGGTCAAGAGGGGGATACAAACCTGAGTTCTCTGCCTGGTACGAATGCGACAGATCTAACCAAATGGTATGCAGGGATCGCTAGGGCTGTTGGAACAAATGAAGCAATGAAATTGTTTTCAGCCTCTGGGGTCAAAGCAACAAGTTTCAACACAAATACAGGCCCCGATACGAATGCATTTTACATCTACGCTTGCACTGAAGACGAGGGGGACGTGATGCTTACTTCCCGAAACTTTAAATTAGCTTCCAGCGGAAACGGAGCACTTACTTCTGTGTTGCCATTCAAAAAGACAGGTGCAATTTTATTTCTGAAAAATGGTGGTGCTGTATTAATTACTCCAAGTACGGCAACAAATTCATCTACGAATTGGGGATCTGTGTCAAATGTCTTAAATTAATTTCTTAAATTGCATACATAAAAATCAAAAAAATTCTTACCGGGCCCTGCGCAAGGCGTCAGCTAATTGTTTTATTAGCTCTTTGTAGCTCATCCACCTGTCATCTGTTTTCTTTGCCAAGCATTTATCTAGGGTAAGGACCGTTTGCTCTTGGGCCTCAGGGCAGAAGCTGCGTAAGGGGGGTGGCCGATCCGAGATATGCCTCCGTGCAACCTCTTCTGCCGTTTCGGCCTCAAAGGGCGGTCTCCCTGCCATAGCATGGTAGAGGGTGGCTCCGAGAGAATAGATATCACTTCGAATATCTTCTGGTTCACGAAGGAGTCTCTCGGGGGACACATAATAGGGAGTTCCCCAAATCTCATCTTGCTGGCCTAGAGCCGAGCGCGCGCCAGCCGCTAAACCAAAATCGGCCAGTTTTGGAATATTTCCACGACCAAAAAGGATATTGCCTGGTTTAATGTCACGGTGAATTAAGCCGGTTTCTTCATGTGCGAATTGTAGGGCAGATGCGATTCCTATGCCGATTTCAAGAACATCCTTTTCAGGGATCTTCTCCTTCGTCTGCATCGAATCCTCTAGGCTAGGATGATCCAAATGCTCCATTACGAGGTAAAGACGCCCTTCCTGTTCGCCTAAGGTAAATACCCGGATGATGTTCGGGTGGGCAAGGGAGGCGGTCACCTCCACCTCTTGCAAAAACTTTATCGAGAAAGAGGGATCTTTGCCGAGATCCGAGCGAAGGATTTTCAAAGCAACGTAGCGGTTTAAGCCGTTGTCTTTGGCGAGATACACAGTTCCCATGCCTCCTTGACCCAGTTCCCGTTCAAGCTGGTAGTTGCCAAAAGCTCGGCCCACGGTGTTGGAAACCGAATCCATCCACAGATTGTGCCCGAAGCGGCGGGAGGGGGCGAGTCCGTTGGCTTGCCTTTGGGGCATTTAGTTTCTAGCTCAAGTATATGCCAATGAGCGTTGTTACTGGGGGTGCGGGCTTCCTCGGCTCCCATCTGGTCGATCGCCTCCTCAAAGAAGGCCATGAAGTCCTAGCGGTGGATAACCTCCTCACGGGCAACGAACGAAATCTTGACCATTTGCGAGGTGAAAAAAGATTCCGTTTTCTTCGGCATGATGTGACCAAGTTTATCGCAGTGGAGGGGTCGGTGGATTTTGTCTTTCATTTCGCCTCGCCCGCTAGCCCGATCGATTATCTGGAGTTACCAATCCAAACCCTGAAGGTGGGTTCCCTCGGCACCCACAATGCGTTGGGCTTGGCGAAGGCAAAAGGGGCGACCTTCCTGCTTGCTTCGACCAGCGAATGTTATGGGGATCCACTCGTTCATCCGCAAAAAGAGGATTATTGGGGGAATGTGAATCCAATTGGACCTCGGGGAGTCTATGACGAGGCGAAACGCTTTGCCGAGGCAATGACCATGGCGTACCACCGATTCCATAAGGTGAATACGAAGATTGTCCGGATCTTTAACACGTACGGACCTCGAATGCGCTTGCGGGATGGCCGGGTGGTTCCTGCCTTTGTGGGGCAGGCCCTACGAGGGGAGCCGATGACTGTATTTGGGGACGGAAAGCAGACGCGCAGCTTTTGTTTTGTCAGCGATCTGATCGATGGAATTTATCGTCTCTCCCAGTCGAACTTTCATGAGCCGGTGAATATTGGAAATCCGACCGAACTGACGATTCTCGAGTTCGCAGAACGAATCCGCCGTCTCACGGGAAGCCAAAGCAAAATTGTGAAAAATCCACTTCCGGTGGACGACCCCAAACAGCGCCGGCCGGATATCACTCGGGCACGTGAGATTTTAGGCTGGGAACCCAAGGTTCTTCTGGAGGATGGGTTGCGGGAAACCATTCAGTGGTTTCAAAGCCATCTGGATGCTCCTGTTCAGAAATGAAGAAATCCTTATGGGTGGCAGGGGTACTGGTTTGCTGGGTGGGGGGGCAATTTTGTGAGTCAGCCGAGGTTACGAAAACAAATATTCCGTCGCAGAGTGAAGAGGGGCGCTATCGCAGCGCGCTGCTTTTTGCGAGTGTCGTGGAGCTGATTCGCGATGAATATCTGGAACTAGAAAAAACCGATTACGACAAAATGACGTATGCCGCTTTGCGTGGCCTGCTCTCTTCCCTGGACCCGCATAGTCAGTTTCTCGATCCCGAACACTACAAGATGATCCGGACAGAGACAGAGGGGCAGTTCGGTGGGTTGGGAATTTCAGTTGGAATGGTAGAAAACCAGCTGACGGTGAATGTCCCGATCGAGGGAGGTCCGGGTTTTCGTGCCGGACTCATTCCTGGGGATCGGATCATCAAGATTGAGGGGAAGGGAACCCAGAAACTGACGTTGGGTGAATCAATCCGTTTGTTGCGGGGTCGTCCGGGTGTTCCTGTTCAACTCACGATTTATCGCCCGAGCCAGAGCAAAACCCTCGAGGTCTCCGTTGTTCGGGAAATGATTCAGGTCCCGACCCTGCAGGATACGAAGCTGGTTTCAGGGTTCACATCACAAGGAGAAAAGATTGGATATCTTCGGATTACCCAGTTTGGGGAAAAAACAGCTGCTGAATTTGATTCAGCCATTGGCCAACTTGAAAAAGATGGGGCAACAGCCCTGATTTTTGATCTTCGAGATAATCCGGGTGGGTTAGTGGATGCGGCTGTTGAGGTGGTTAGTCGCTTTGTTCCCGGAGGCACCTTGGTTGTAGCAACCGAGGGAAGAAAAGCTGGAGCAGGCCGACAAGAGTATCTGTCTCGACCTGTGAGACTAAGAGTCCGTTGGCCAACGATCGTTCTCGTGAATGGAAACACGGCAAGTGCTGCAGAGATTGTAGCCGGAGCTTTGCAGGACCTTGGACTCGCCGTGATCATGGGGGAAACCACTTTCGGAAAAGGTTCAGTTCAAACTGTCCAACGAGTGGATCCAAGTGTGATTCCGGATGTGGGGGTTCGATTAACCACGGCTCACTACACCACTCCTTCCCGAAGGAAAATCCATGGGGTAGGGATTGAGCCCGATGTGGTCGCTCGGTTGACCCGAGCTGAGGAACAGGCGATCTTTCAAAAACGTAGCCCAGGACTGAAGAAGGCGAATGAGGGGGAGTTGCAGGTGAACGACGAGCCTTTGGACCGCGCCATTGACCTATTGCGGGGGTGGAAAGTTGTGAAACGTCGCGCGACGAGTGATCGATCCCCTTAGTCTCGTGAGCGTTCGCACGTTAGGGATTGAGACTTCCTGTGACGAAACTGCCGTCGCAGTGATCGAAGCCGATGAACAAGGGTGTCGGCTATTGGGGGAGGCCTTGGCTACCCGGCCCGAGGAACATGCCGCTTTGGGTGGGATAGTTCCGGAACTGACCGTTCGGCAACATCTTGAGCTGCTGCCTCGACTAACAGCTGAAGCAAAGAATAAATCTGGAAACGTTAAAGTCGATGGGGTGGGTGCAACCGCAGGTCCCGGTTTGGCTCCGGCTCTTTTGGTGGGTTTGTCTTTTGGGAAAGCCTTGGCTTGGGCACAAAAAAACTCATTCCACGCCATCAACCATCTGGAAGGCCATCTTTTCACTCCATTTGTGGCCAAGGGCAGATGGCCCAAATATCCCCACGTAGCTTTGATCGTGAGTGGGGGGCACACCTTATTGGTGGAGGCAACGGGGCTCCGGGTGCGAAGAATCCTAGGGACGACGCGGGACGATGCGGCAGGGGAGGCCTTTGACAAACTTGCACGGATGGTGGGTTTGGGTTATCCGGGTGGAGCCGCGCTCGAAAAGGAGGCTCGGGGAGCTGAGCAGGGGTGCTTTTCCCTACCTCGACCGATGAAAGGGACGCCAGGTTGTAATTTTAGCTTTAGTGGTTTAAAAAACGCGGCTCGGCTTCTTTTGGAAAAAGATCCGGGGCTGGCAAGTCCGGGCCGTAAACGAGCAAGTTTTTGTGCTGAGGTGCAGGCAGCGATCAGCGATTCTTTGGTCGATCGCTCAACTCAGGCTTTGAAAGAAACAGGGATCAAAACTTTCACTGTCAGCGGAGGGGTCAGTGCCAATCAGGGAGTACTTCAGGCACTTCGGAAAATGGCGGAAGAGCGGGGGGTGGAGTTCATCAGCGCAATGGGAGGTTGGAACACCGACAACGCTTCCATGATTGCGGCCGTCACGGCTCGAAGGGTTCTGGATAGACAAGCCTCCGATTGGGACGTTGATGCGGATCCCCGTTGGTCCGTGGAGGCTTAGCCGGGAATCAGCCAAGGGGGGAGGGAAGGTAATTGGGACATTCCAGAGGGCATGGAGAGGATAGGGAGAGAGGTGAGTTCCTGAAGAAGAGCAGGATTTGTGGTGGCCGAAGGATCGTCTGTTCGCGAGAAATGTTCGTTTAGGATTAGACCGCGAATGGGCAGATTCGCCTGACGGATGGAGTCCACAGTAAGCAAGGTGTGATTCAAGGTTCCTACTGTATTTCGCGCAACAACGACAACGGGAAGAGCCAATTCTTGGGCCCATTCACGGATTCCGAGCGTGGAGTCGATAGGCACGCGCCAGCCACCGACTCCTTCAATCAGAAAAGGACCCGGATAACTTTGCGTCAATTTCATGATTCGTTCCCGAAGGATTCCCCAAGGAAAAGGTTTGGATTCCAAGATCGAGGCCGCGTAGGGGGAGAGAGGTGCAGAGAAGTGGATTGGATTGATCTCTGCGGGGGAGATCACCCCCCCCGTAGCCTCGGAAAGGACGATCGAATCCTTGCGATCTCCCGCAGAGATCGGTTTCAGGGGAAAAGCAGGGATCGAGTTCTGACGAAGGGATCGGGTAAGACAGGCCGTAAAGTGGGTTTTTCCCACTCCTGTGTCCGTTCCAGTGATAAAGAATCCTGTCATGAGCCAAGTTCTCGTCTAATCGCTTGATGAAGGGCGTCTACCATCTTCTCCAACTCGTTCGAAGTGGTGCAATATGGAGGGAGAAGAACAAGAACATCGCCGATGGGTCGTGTGATCAAGCCGAACTCTCTGGCAGCTTGGCAGATTTTTGCCCCGACTCTTTTCTCTGGGGAAAAGGGCGATCGCACGGAACGATCAGCCACAAGTTCGATCGCCAGAATGGCCCCTTCTTGTCGTACATCTCCGACGTTGGGATGAGTCCAAAAACTGGAAGAAAGAGTCGTGAGATTCTGAATCAATTCCTTCTGCTTCATGATTTCGGAGGGTGATTCGAGAAGATCCAGATTGGCGGACGCAGCTGCACACCCTAGGGGATTGGCCGTGTAGCTGTGGCCATGAAAGAAGGTCCGACTGGGATCTCCGCTAAAGGATTGAAAAATGTCCTCCGTGGTAAGGGTAGCGGCAAGGGGGAGATATCCGCCGGTGAGTCCTTTGGCCAAAGCCATCACATCTGGAATTGTGTCCTCTGCGTGGCATGCAAGACGGGATCCGGTACGACCGAATCCGGTGAGAACTTCATCGAAGAAGACCCGTGCGCCGACCTTGCGAGCTGCAGCTGAGGTGCGGGCCGCATATCCATGAGGGTGCATGATCATGCCTGCAGCGCCCTGCACGCGAGGCTCTAAAACCCATGCAGCCAAACGGTCCCCCGTTTGATGGATGGCTTCCTCTGCCAAAGTGGCGCATTCAAAATTACATTTCCGGTAGGAGCGGGCATCTGCGTTATCGGGTTTCGCACGATTGAAGGGACAACGATAGCAGGATGGGGTCATGACTTTCTTTGTGGGAAAAAGGACGGGCTGAAAGTGTCGATGAAAGGAGTCACTATGGCTCAGACTCATCGCACCCACGGTGTCCCCGTGGTATGCACCATCTGGAGATACAAACTGGGTCCGCTGACTCTGCCCGTTCTGGGCGAACGACTGGAGAATGATTTTGAGACCTGCTTCCACCGCTGTGGAACCGTCATCAGAAAGAAAAACACGTTGTAGGATGGGGGTCTTTCCGCGTGTGGGTTGGGCATAGTGAAGAAGTTGCTCGGCTAGTCGAACGGCCGGCTCATGGGTTAGGCCAAGAAACGAGGAGTGCGCGATCTGATCTAGTTGTAGGCGGATGGCTTGATTGATCTTTGGGTGTTTATGGCCATGGAGATTTGTCCAAATGGAGGAGTTGCCGTCGAGATATCGCCTGCCATCGGTACTGATGAGCCATGCTCCTTCCCCTGAAGCAATCGAGATTGGAGTGAAGGAAGGATCCAGCCAAAGGGAGTTTGGAGTGAATGGGTGCCAAAGGTTCTGGCGGTCGAGTTGAATAATTTCTTCGTTAGTCACGTGGGGGGAGAGTGTGAAGGGCGTTTGTGAGTTGTTGAATATCCTGAGAGGTGTGACGTGCAGACAGACTGATTCTTAGGCGGGCGGTACCTTGGGGGACAGTGGGAGTGCGGATGGCTGGCACAGTCAACCCTTGTTGGTGGAGATGTTGGGAAGCAGCGGTAGCGGAGGAGTTTGTGCCATATAAAATAGAATGGATCGGGCCTAATTGAGAAGAGGCGATAGCAGATCGGAGCTGCGTGATGTTTTTCTGAAGGGTATTTCGGAGAGTTTCTCCCTCCGGCGAGCGGATGATGGTCAAGGCGGTGAGGGCGGCCCTGGCGACGGCGGGGGAAAGAGCGGTGCCGAAAAGAAAGGTGCGGGCTTCGTTTAGAAGATGATCGATAATTCGATTTTTGCCCGCGATAAAACCACCTGAGGAGCCTAACGCCTTCCCTAGGGTCCCCATCTGTAAATCAACCGAATCGCTTAGGTTAAGCTGTGCAGCCCGACCTGCTCCCTGGGGTCCGCAGATTCCCCCTGCATGAGCTTCGTCCAGAAGTAGCCAAGCTCCCGCCTCCTTTTTAAGGCGAATGATTTCCTGGAGAGGAGCAAAATCCCCATCCATCGAATGGAGTGATTCCGCGACGATCAGAACCTTGCCTTGGAGATTTAGTTTTTGGGTGGAATCGAGGACTGTCTTGAGTTCGGGCATGTTTTGACGGGAGAAAAGACGAATCCGTGCACCTGAAAGTTTTGCACCATCGAAGAGGCAGGCGTGGGCCTCCCGTTCCATGAGGACTGTGTCACCCGGGCCGACGAGCGCAGGGATAACCCCTAGAGGTGTGAGGTAACCAGAGGCAAAAAGCAGAGCTCGTTCGGTTCCTTTCCAAGAGGCTAATGCGGATTCTAGTTCGTTGTGTTCAGGGCAAGGTCCAGCGAGGAGCCGAGCGGCTCGTGCACTTGTGCCGTATTTTTCCAAGGAGCGTTGTGCCGCTGCGATGACTTCGGGGTGGGTCGAAAGCCCAAGGTAGTCATTATCGGAAAAGGAAAGCTGGGTGAGAGGGTTTCCAAGGGCGCGTTGGCGATGATCTCGGCGGCGGGTGGCATGCCGAGTTTCGATTTCAGCAAGGAAAGAGTCGGACTTCATACCCTCCTATCGTGCCGAGGGGAGGGGGTGGGGGACGAGGTTAAATCTTTTCGTGGGCGGTGATTTTGCCTCCAACACAGCCGATCTCCGCAGGATCTATGCCCCGGAGAATCAAAGGGATGGGGTCTTGAGTCATGGGGATTCGCCACCCTACCCAGTCCGCCCAGCTTTCGGTTTGAAATGTGCCAAGCTTGGATTCATATCCCAAGGCACGGGCAGGAGCGGTGGTGACCATCTCCCAAGCTTCGTGAGAAGAAACATTGGGGTGCCTTTCGCAAAAAAGTTGGATCTCCTGTCGAAGATCCAGTTGGAAATTTGGCGAGCTGGCTGGGCTATCGGTTCCGATGCAAACCGGAATCCCGTTGTCTCTCAGTAGTTCAAATGGAAACGATTTGCGGCCAAACCATTCGTGGGATGTGGGGCAATGGACAACCGTGACCCTGCGTTCCTTTAAATAGGGCAGATCGGAGGGTTGAAGCTCATTTACATGGGCAAGAATTGCGCCTTCGGGAAGGGCCTGATTTTGTTTGCACCAGTCGATCGGTGAATTGCTGTTTTCAAAATCCTTTCGTTGGGAGTCTCTGGGTAGAATGTCTTGAAATGACGTTTTCTTTCCAGCCAAGAGACAGGTTTCTTCAGGGGATTCGGCAAGGTGAGTTGTGAAAGGAAGTTTGTGAGCAGAGGAAGATATCAGGAGCTCCTGATAAAGTTTTTGGGAAGCTGTGTAAGGGGCGTGGGGAGAAAGAGCAAGGTGCCATGCATTCGCTGGATTCCGGGATAGCCAGGCCATAGCTCGGTCTACGATCGCAGAAACCTCGGGCTGGCTTTGTATATCCATGAATTCCAGTGCCCACCAAACTCGGGAGGCCGTTGAAGTCAGGCCGGCCATGGCGGAAATATCGGAGGTAATCGAGACAATGGAGGTGGTGCCAGTCCTGAGTGCTTCTTGAGAGGAACGTTGGATCGACTGGCGTCTGACTTCAGAAGTCAGACCCGGCAGTCGGCTGAGAATCTGCTTCAGCCAAAACGGAAAATCTTTTCCGGGAGTAAGAGTGTTATATAGCGAGGCGAGTTCAAGATGAGCGTGGAGGTTGATCCATCCCGGGGCGAGGGTGATCTCCGGCAAATCCATTACTTCTTCTCCGGCGCGTGGAGTGAGGGAAGAACCGATCTCAGTGATGATTCCACGTTCCATCCGGAGTTGACCCGGCCGATGAATCCGGCCAGAGGATTCGACCAGTGTGCCAGCGCAAATCAGCATAAGCGGTTTACCTGCGAGGTGGCTCTTTTTGTAGGATTTCTTCCAATGCGGGGTTCAGGGAGCGCCGTGCTTCCGGGGTCATACGATCGATAAAAAGAGTGCCCATAAGATGATCCACTTCGTGCTGGAGGGCCCGAGCAAGGAGGCCCCCAGCGGTCAGAGAGAGAGGGCGCCCTTCGAGATCGAGGTAGTCCATCTGGATACGGAGACTGCGGCGAACGGGACCGTGAACACCGGGAAAGCTCAAGCATCCTTCCTCTTCGTCCTCGCGTCTTCGGGTCAAAGTAAGAACTGGGTTACAAAAAAACAAAGGCATATGAACCCGCCAATCGACTGGTTTACCTAGGAGTTCCATGGTGGAAGGGCGTTTTTCCACCTTACGTAGATCGACCAGTGCGATTTGAAGGGAGATGCCGACTTGGGGGGCTGCGAGTCCAATGCCCTCAAACTCGCGCATGGTATTTTCCAGAACGCGGGAAAGTTCGGTCAGCTTTTTATCGGGAGGAGAGACTAGGGTGGCAGTTTGCCGAAGGACGGGGTCCCCAAAGAGGCGGACGGGCAGAACGGGTGTAGATGATTTCAGGGGGTGGCAGTGGCGCCACCGATCTTGGAAGTACGGACGGAGATCGGTACGCCGGCGTCCTCGCACGCGTCGAAGAATTTGAAGAAGATGGCGATAGGAGTGGTTTCGTCAAAATTCAGTATCAGATTCTTCACTTGGCGGTCTTTCAGGGTTTTTGCTAGATCCGCACGAAACGTTTCAGACTTCACATTGAGATTCAGGGTCTGATCCCCTAGGTAGAGTGGGAATTTATCCGCTTCATAGAGCTTTGCGTAGTCGGCGGCTTTTGCGGACTTCATCGTGAGTTCAGGCGGGGCGTTTTTGGCTTCCTCGACCTTCTCCGTCCCCTTTTCCGATTTCGGAGGGGTGACGTCGACAGAGGCGGTTTTCTTTTTAAAGGTGGTAGTGACGATGAAAAAGATCAGCAACATGCAAAGAATATCGATCAACGGGATGACGTTGACTTCGGCTCGGCGGCGTCGGCTGGGATTAAACTTCATCGCGGGCGAGCCCGGAAGGGCCTTAGGCGGCGACTTCTTCGGTGTAGAGCTTCTTCAGGAGGAGCATGGAGTACTCTTCCAACTCCACGGCCAAGACATCAACTTTTTTACTAAAAAAGGTGAAGGGGAAGAGCATTACGATGGCGGTAAAGATTCCGAGGACGGTGGTGTGGAGGGCTTCGGCGATACCCGCGGAAATCTTTGCGGGGTCTGCATTTTCAGTGCCGACGGCGGCAAAGATGGTGATCAGACCTGAAACTGTTCCGACGAGGCCGAGGAGGGGGGAGGCACCCACAAAGATTTCCAAATATACGATGCCACGTTCAAGTCGGGCGACTTCGGTTCGGGCCAAGGTTTGGAGGACTTCCACATTTTCCGCCCGGGGAAGGGAGGAGTGTTCCAAGGAGCTGTTCACCAACCGAGCGAGGGACGAGTCGTTGCGGACACAGAGACGGACCAAGGTTTCGGTATTTCCGCCGGCTTTGAGAGCGCGAATGGCATCAATAATTTCTTTGGGGGCGACCCGTTCCCGGCGGAGTCGCATAAAGATCACAGTGGAGAGGAAAAGGCCGGTGATAAGACAGGAGACGAGAGGGAAAAGGATGAGGGCAATGATGAAGGGGCTGACCTTGGTCAGGTCTTGCAAGGCGTTGATGACATCGAATCCCATAGATGAAATACCTTAACGATGGTTGCAGGTTTGGCGAGTCCCGATCCTTTAGTAGATGCGAAAGGCAAGTTGCCAAGGGAAGCCGTTAGGCATTTCCGCTTTTAAGTCTGCCGGGAATGGCCCGATCAGATTGCTGGACTGCTTGATCGAGTCGCCACTGATCATTCCAAGTATCGAATTGGGGTTGCCTTGGACGATATCGATATCGGAGATGGTTCCGTCTGAATTTACGTGAAATCGAACAACGACTCGATCGACTCCGATTTGAGCCATCGTTTGAGCCACCTTTGAATTCCATCGAGATCCAATGGCGAGGTAGAGCTTGTGCTGATATCGCCCCAAGGCCGTGGCCATCGACGCAAAGGATGCATCCTGTCCCATTTGGGCTCCTCCCGAGACGGCGCTTCGGTCGCGGAAGATATCGGGTGGTGGGGCCATGGCGGAAGAAGAGTCGGAGGCATTGGAAGCCGCTTGGGCGGCGGATTGAGAGTCGCTTTGGTTTGGGTCATCTTTGGCCTCGGGTGTGTCATTAACTTTTTCGATGGGGGTGCCTGGGCCAGGGGTGGGTTTGAGGAGATCGGCTTTGGGGAGTGGGGGGGCAGG
>Ga0209085_1000514_pt1 | contig 28046 bp, 35 predicted proteins | sample C_131016_EF_Meta_FD_187310 | JGI IMG/M metagenome (GOLD analysis project Ga0209085, IMG submission 187310) | Freshwater microbial communities from Lake Croche, Canada to study carbon cycling - C_131016_EF_MetaG (SPAdes) (version 2) | ecosystem: Environmental > Aquatic > Freshwater > Lake...
GTTCGCTAAGAGAGCAGGATCTGAAGGTACATCTGTTACACAACTTGCCGGTGGTGCTAATTTAGGTGAATTGACAGATCTGTTATACTTTGTTAAGAAGCTATATAAGTCTCTTAAAGTACCGACTTCAAGATTAAACCCCGATGATCCATATAAGGATGGCGCTGATATTCTTCGTGAGGAATTAAAGTTTGCACGTTTTATTATTCGTCAACAGCAGCGATTTGCAGCTGGTCTAAAAAACGGATTTACTACTCATCTCAAGCTTAGAGGTCTCATGGAAGAGATGAGGCTTAAGGAACATCAACTTGATATTCATTTTAACGTACCGACAAATTTTTATGAATTAAGAGAAAATCAAAAATTTCAGCTTAAAGCTGAAAATTTTAATAGTATTACTCAAAGTGACTTTGTGTCAAAGACATACGCTCAAAAACGCTATCTTGGTTGGTCTGATACTGATGTTATGGCGAACCGCGAGTTCTTACGTAAGGATAAAGAGTTACAATGGGAATTAGCACAAATTGAAAGTAATGGTCCGGACTGGCGTGAAGTTGGAGAATTAGTTGGTGCTGAAGCGGGAGCTGGTGGGGGGGGAGGCGGTGGAGGTCTAGGTGCAGCAGCTCCAGGCTCTGAAGCACCTCCTGAATTCGGTCCAGCTCCTACAGAGACAGCTCCTGAAACCGCTCCTGGTGGTGCAGCAGCTCCTCCAGCCGGTGAAGCTCCTCCTGCTTAATCTATAAATAATAGTATATGGATTGCTCTGCTATAACTCCGATTTCTGCTTTTCAGAGCACAAATCTCAATTCTAAAATTGATTCCTTTTCACGACTTGGTGATAGAATAACGCGTGCTATGGGTGCACCGATGATTAATATTGAAATCCATCAAGATCAATTATTTGAAAATATTTCTATAGCCTGTGAAATGTTTGCTAAGTATGCAGGTTATACGGAAGAGTATCTTGTTTTTAATTCTGATTTATATGTTGATCATAAGGGTATAAAGCTTGACGACCTGTTTAGTATCTCACCTGACTTCAATAAAACAACAGTACCTGTTAATACTGTTTATGCTGCGACATCAACGATACCTGCTAGCTTCTTTAGCTCTTCACCTACACTCTCTTCTGTTTATTCTAGCGGTATATTTGTTAATCAAATTCTAACAACTACAGATTATTTGAGTGTTATTAATTTTAATAGCTTAGTAGCTGTTACATTTAAACCATCTAATAATAATAGACAGCAACTAGTCAATAGTTTTGACTATGACACAATGTCATATAGAAAGGTTATTGATGTCTTTAATTTTGAAGAAGGGACATCTGATGGTGTTAATACTCTGTTTACTATTGAACAGACATTAGCTCAACAGACTTATTTTAGTTACGCAATGGGTAACTATGGATTTGATCTTATTAGCTGGTATACATTAAAGAACTGGCTTGGTGTTAGAGAGAAGATGTTAGCTATCAGACGATATTTTACTTTTGATCCTCGTACACAATATCTTACTATGAATCCTCCACCTCGTACCCCCGGTTCAGGTAGTAGATTCTGGGGCACTTTAGCCTGTTATGTTGAACGTCCACTCAGAGATATTATTAAAGAGCAGTGGGTATATCAATATGCCCTTGCTTTATCAAAAATTGCTGTTGGTAATGTTCGTGGTAAATTTACAGGTACAACAATGTTCGGAGGCGGTCAAATAAACTATAACGATCTTTTAAGTCAAGGTCTAGCAGAGAAAGAAAAGCTTGAAGAAAAACTCTACACAGGTGGAGCTACAGCATTTGGAGATGGTGCACCTCCTATGTTCTTTATTGGCTAAAATGATACCGCTTCAAAAAAATAATAAATTTAAACAAGGTTATTTTAAACCTAAAAACCCATCAAAATATGTTGGTAAAGAGCAGCCTGTTTATAGATCAGGTTGGGAGTTAAAATTCTTTCGTTGGTGTGATGATAATAATAATGTCGTAGAGTGGGCAAGTGAAGCTGTAATTATCCCATATCTAAGTCCAATAGATAATAAAATTCATCGATATTACACTGATGGAATTGTTGCTATAAAAGAGAATGAATATATTAAAAAATACATTATAGAAATAAAGCCAAGCACACAAACTGTAGCTCCGGTGAAGGGTAAGAAACGAAATTCAACCATGGTTTACGAGACAGCAAGATATGCACAAAATATGGCAAAATGGGACGCAGCTCGTAAATACTGTTCTAAACACGGTTATTCATTTTTAATATTAACTGAAAAAGAGTTAGGTATTAAATAAATAACCACTAAACAATAAGTATTTATATCTATGTCCTTACGCTTACTCGTCGAGACCCCAGCACCTGAAGAAGAATTTGAATATATTCTTACTGAGAAAAATCTCAAAGGTGGGCAATCACAACTAATCATTAAAGGACCTTATATGGAATGTGAAATGGTTAATAAGAATCAACGCATCTATACCGAATCTGATATGGCAAGAGAAGTTGACCGTTACGTTAACGAAATGGTTAATACAAAGAGAGCGCTCGGTGAATTAAATCACCCTGCTTCAGCTGAGGTTGATCTTGAAAGAGCCTGTCACATGGTTACCTCTCTTCGTAAGGATGGTAAAACAATTTACGGTGAATCAATTGTACTTTCTACACCTACTGGACAAATCGTTCGTTCACTTATTAATGACGGTGTAAAGGTTGGTATGTCAAGTAGAGCTCTCGGTCAATTATCCGAGGAGTCAAATGGTATTAACCGTGTAAATGAAATGCGTCTTATCGCTGTTGACTGTGTTGCTGACCCAAGCTGCCCAAGAGCATTTGTTAACGGTATTCTCGAATCAAAGCAATTTGTAATCGCACAAGACGGGAGATTGGAAGAAGTTTACGAAAAATTTTCTAATAGTCTCAAGAGTTTACCACGTTACGATGTAGCAACATATTTGAGAGAACAGATACTTTCTTTCCTATCGAAACTATAAATAATTTATAATTATGCCACTCACACCTAAACAGCAAGACGCAGAAAATAAAAGAAAAGCATATCTTCTTGCCACTATAGCAGCTAAGCAAGAAGCACTCAAAGCTCCCGAAGAAGCACTCAAAGCTCCCGCAAGTGATGATGAAGAAGCTGGTGAAGAGTCTGATAGTGTAGAGGGTAAACTCGAAAGTATTGCACATCCTGAACACACAGCAGATGATTTAACCGATTGCCTTAATGAAAATGAAATTCGTACAAATGACAAACAATTTGATATTTTACATAATGTAGTTCGTGAAGCTATGGCTGCAGCATATAAAGGTATACCTTTTGATGCTGATGGTGAATTAATAAATGCTGCTAAGCACGCTGGATTAAGACTTGCTGCAGATCAAATGGATAGTCTTAAAGATCTCATCCAAGTATATACAAATGTTGTTGATGAATATAAAGGCGAGAGTTATGAAGATGCTGAAGAAAAGAAGCACGCATGGAGACCTTCATGTGATTGTCCGTCATGTCAAGCAGCTTACGCAAAGGAAAATGAGCGTCGCAGAAAAGCCGGTCTTAGTCACGAATCAACACAGATTACTAACTTTATTAAGGCCGTTTCTCAAAAAAATTACGCCTCAGCTAATAAGTATTTACAAGGCGTAGTTGAAGGTAAATTAAAGCGTACAATCAGCAAGGTCGTCAATAAATAATTTATATGGAAAAAAATATCAGCCAAGTCCTCAAAGAAGCCACAAAGGATATCCTAACAGAAGACGTCCTTAAGGAAATTCAAGAAGCCTTTGATGCTTCAGTTAGCGAAAAAGTCGCCCTTCACGTTGAGAAGGCTTTAACTGAGCAGGATGAAGATTATGCTAAGAAGCTCGAACATCTTCTTGAGGCCCTTGATGCCGACCACACAGCCAAGCTCAATAAGGTTGTTACGGCTTTAGACGCTGATCGCACAAACAAGCTCAAGACTGTTATTGAGAAGTACGAAACAGCTCTTACAAATGAAGCTGCTAATTTTAAAAACACATTAGTTGATCAGGTTTCAAATTATCTTGATCTCTATCTCGAAGAAAAGATTCCCGCTACAGAAATCCAGGAAGCAGTCAACAACAAGCGTGCTAACTCCGTTCTTGATGAAATTCGTGGTATCCTTGCCGTTGATATGGCTCTTGCACAAGAGTCAATTCGTGAGGCTGTAGTTGATGGTAAGACAAAAATTGATGAAGCTGCTGGTCAGCTTGAAGTCGCTAATAAGCGTGTTTCCTCCTTAACCGAGGAACTAAACAAAGTTAAGTCTGCTCTTATTCTCGAGCAAAAGGTCTCAAGCCTTGATGACGAGAAGAAGGCTTATATGAAGAAGATGCTTGGTACAAAGAGTGCTAAGTTCATTGCTGAAAACTTTGATTATACTCTCGGTTTATTTGAGAAGACCGAAGAAGAGCGACTCAATAGCCTCAAGAACGAAGCCATCAATGAATCTGTTGCAACAACAGTTGATCGCCCCGTTATCGAGGAATCCGTTACCAAGACAGTTGAAAGCGAAGAAGCTCCAATCTTCAACGTTTACATGTCAGAGCTTGGTAAGTATTAATTTTTATTAAAAGGATTTAAAGGAAAGATTTTCCTTTGCTAGTTGAGGGGTATTACCCTTGAACAGTAATTATAGGTCGACACAAACGAAAGAAATATTAAAACTATGTCAAATATTCGTCCCTCACAGTCTTACATCGATGTCAATCGCGCACAGGCTCTCTTAGAAAAGTGGAACCCAGTTCTTAACTATACTTCTGAGAACGTCGCCGCAATTGAAGACGATCACACACGTCTCAATACCGCCATCCTCCTTGAAAACCAGGAGAAGTGGTGCTTTGAGGCTAATAATGCATCAGGTGGTACAGGTGGTGTTTTCAGTGGTGGTACAATTGGTGCCGGTAATTACGGTAACCAGTTCCCTTCACAGAACGACAGCTCTTACGCTCCTGGTGATGCTCGTCTTCCAAAGATTCTCATCCCGATGATCAGACGTACATTCCCTGAGCTCATCACTAACGAAATCGTTGGTGTTCAGCCCATGAGTGGTCCAGTCGGACTCGCATTTGCACTCCGTTATAAGTACGAAGGTACACCTCTCGGTGCTACCTCTTCTGGTCTTGATGCCTCTGGTGCAAGCCCTGCTGGTCCTCAGCAGGCTCTTGCCAACACAGGTACCGAACTTGGGTATCAATATCTCGATTCTCGCTTCACCGGTACATCCGCTGGCGCGCTTTCAGGTCTTGGTACAAACTCTGCATTCCCTATTCCTGCACAGGATCAGGGTGTTGCTCAGCTCCTTAGCCAGTTCGAACTCACATCCAACATTCCTCAGATCGTTGTCTCCTTCGAAAAGACAGCAGTTGAAGCCGGTACACGCCGTCTTGCAGCTCGCTGGTCTGTCGAACTCGAGCAGGATCTTAAGAACATGAACGGTATCGATATCGATACTGAGCTCACAAACGCTATGTCTTATGAGCTTCAGGCCGAAATCGACCGTGAAATGATCATCCGTATGGTTCAGACAGCTCTCAATGCCGGCTACGGCACTGGGTACTCCATCTGGTCCCCTGCTTCCGCAGACGGTCGTTGGTTGGTTGAGCGTAATCGTGACTTCTATCAGAGACTCATCATTGAGGCTAACCGTATTGCCGTTCGTAACCGTCGTGGTGCCGCTAACTTCATCGTTGGTACACCTCGCGTTTGCGCAATCCTTGAAATGCTCCCTGAATTCCAGTGGGTACCTGTTCAAGGTAACGTCAACACACAGCCCGTTGGTGTTGCAAAGGTTGGTTCGCTTGCCGGCCGTTTCAACGTCTACCGTGATACACGTACAGAAGCTCAATACGAAGCTAACGCCGGGGGTAACCTTGGTGGTAAGAACGGATTCCCATCCGGAACAACTCGTACTGCTCGCCTCGACTACGCCCTTCTCGGTTATAAGGGTCCTGAGTTCTATGACACCGGTATCATCTACTGCCCATACATCCCTGTTATGGTTCAGAGAACAATCGGTCCTAACGACTTCAGTCCCCGCGTTGGATTGCTTACCCGCTATGGTGTTGTCGATAATATCTTTGGTGCAAACCTCTATTATCACGTCATCATCCTCCAGGGTCTTGGCACGGCGTTTACGCCTTCCACTCAGTCGGTTTATTTTTAGCCTGTATCTCCTTGTACTACAAGGATTTATAATAAAAATACACAAAAGTCAAATAAAGAGCCTCGCGAAGAAATTCGCGAGGTTTCTTTTTATATATCAAACCTACAACGCAGACCGTTTACATGCATAAATATTCTTATGAAAGAATATCTGTTATATATTACGAAGAACAATATCAATAACAAAATTTATGCAGGCAAACATATAGGGTACAAATCTGATTCATATATTGGCTCAGGCCCAACTTATTTTCTCAAAGCAGTCAAAAAATATGGCAAAGAAAACTTTACACGTAGATGGCTTAAAATCAGAATCAATACAGAAGAAGATTTAAATAGACTCGAACGTCGATTAATTCGTATACTCAAGCATTATTGGAGAAATAATTGTTATAATATTCATGAAGGCGGAACAGGTGGTGATCCTTGTAAATATTTTTCTTACTATACTAGACAGGAGATTAATAAGCGTATTTCTGAAAGTAAGAAACGACAATATGAACGAGGTCAAACCTATAATCAGTTGATTGGTAGAAAAAAACAAAGCATTACATTAATCACAAAAAATAATCGAAACGGTGACTTTTATAACGAAATGCTAAAAAAGCAAAAAGATAAAGGTCGTCGCCTATCTATTCGAATAAAGGAACAGGGTCTAACGGAGAAAGAAAAACAAAGAAACCATGCTAATATGCTTAACGGTAAATATAAGCTCGAATATACTATTACCTTACCAGATGGTACATCATTTACATATAAGCATAACTCTAGAAATTTTATGCGTATGCATAATGTAGAAGGACATATATTTGCAATAATAAACAAAAAAGGTGAATACAGGGTTAACCGTAGAACAGTTAAAACAAAGCATAATTACCCTGTAGGTACTATATTTAAAATGATTAAAATATTTGTACGCTGATGAATAAATATTGATATATGGCATACGAAACCAATTTAAACTATTCACCAAATATTGCATCTGTTAACAGCTCTACTGTTACTGCGTTAGGTTACGCTGCAACAATTAAAATATCGGCTAGTGCAACAACACTTGGTACTTCACTTCCTGACGAAGACCTCACATTATCCGTTCGTCTTAGCGGTAATAGTGACGGTGTTTCATTAAGTGCTAGTAGCCTTACAAGCATTACTCTTACATTAAGCTCACCTACAGCTCTAACAACCCCCCAAGTATGGCCAGGTAATATCGCTGCATCAACATTTAGACCTAGCGCTAGTGCAACTCTTACTGTTACATTCCCACAAAGAAGTTTATTAACAACATCCATTAGCCTTAGTGCAGGATCAGTAAATACTGTCCTTGACTCTGCAAAAGCATCTGTTATCGATAACTTCTTCTACCTCACCGGTAGTCCCGATGTTTACCATCAAGTTCGTACAACAGGTGGCCATGCCAATCTTCAGGCATATCTCGGTTAATAAAAAGTATACATATATAATAAAAAAGAGGAGCTTCGCTCCTCTTTTTTTGTTACAACACTACAACAAATTTTACTGGCCCATTGTCTTCTTTGTATAGACGTTCGTATTAATCAACTTATCAGGGATCAGGTCATTCCTACTAGCACGAGTAGGGTTAATATCTAACGACCCACGACGTGAATAAAGAAGTGTAACACAACAATCAGATACTTCTTCATGAGACATAATGACATTGTAAAGCTTCTCAGCACAAAATTCATGAAATTCATTAACCTCACGCAATGAGGCAATTTGCTTAAAGAGTGATGTAGGTTTAACTCTAAACCCATTCTTTGTTACAATATGAATGTATGCTGCACCGGTATCCTTCTGCTTAGTGTGACGGCAGCGTGAGCGAAGAGCATTTGTAAACCACTTATCAGATACAGGTTCACTATCTTCAGGATTAATTTTATAAAATTCTAGATGATCTTGCTGAGCAGAATAATCAGTTACCTCGATAGTATTAGATACATCTAATAGCTCCCAAAAGAGATCCTTATAATCATTAACAGGATCAAAAGAACGCTCATCAGAACCTGATTCATAAAATTTAACCTGTACGGGTGTTCCGATAACTTGTGTGAGATCGTCGGTAATTTGTTGTTCGTAATTACTAATAGCTTCACGAACCGTGTCACCCATCTTACACATATCAAAAGAATTAAAGTAAAGCTTGGCTGACTTTGACTCTACCATAAATTCAGAGCTCGATGGGTATGTATATTTTACAGTACCAGCAATAGGGTAACCGTTATTAAGAAGAAACGTCGCTTCATGACAATGCCAGGTGTCAAATCCTACAAACTCATCTCCCTTAATACCGTGATCCTGTCGAGCAAGAATACGAGGCATGGGATTGAGAAGTGACGGATCAAACTTCTCCGTATAAACGGCATATGAAGCTGATGATCCTAGTGTTTTAGATGCAATATCGGTTAGGTTGGTTGTTGACATAAATTTAATTTAGCTTTAGTTTAATCGCTTCCATTCGCTCTTCAACTGTTCCTTTTAGTCGAACGAGTTTATTTTTTAATAAATTATCCCCATATGAAACAATTACTTGTTCAAATGTTTCAATTATCTTATTACGAAATTCTACATCTACGCTTCTCTCCCCATCATCAACAAGCGCTACATCATACGGGTCTGTATAAAAAACTACATCATACATTGGTATAAGCTTCTCAAAGACATGCTTACTGTAATCAAATACCCACTTAGATACACTACCCTCTATGTGAAGATACCCTGTATAACATACACCATCGAGAATACAGCGATCAAATATAGCCCCCTTTGTCTCCCTAAATCTCAGTACATTCTCAATATGTTTATTAATAATTAGACACTGAGTCAAACCTGTACCCTGCTCATTAATCGGCACATTAAACTCCCTCCTGACAAGTCTAGTCACCTCCGGAACATACTCGTATCGATCACCATAATGATCCCTACATGCAGTTAATAATGTACTCTTGCCCGTTGACTGAGCACCTGAAAAACTTATAAGCATACTATTATTGTAGTATCACTTCGCCCACTTGCTACGATTAACAATCTCAGCAATAATACTATAAACAGAAATATCTAAAAAAGCATCAAAGACAGATTCATTAGCTGATTCGAGACTGTTCTTTCTAAGAACAAGATTAATCAAACGCTGTAATTTATCATTAAGTCTTACAACAATAGCTGATATGGAAGCTTTCCTCTCTTCTGCGGTATTTAAAGAAGAGCCGAGTGAAATATTCCCCGGACCATAATCAAACTGCTTCTTACAAAATGTAAGATAGTGATCGTGCTGAATCTTCTTAAACTCTGCACAAGTCAGAGGGTATTGTGTTTCAATTGCGTTTACTATTTCGTCTATGCTCATAATTGTCAAAAAACTTATACCATACAGCGCTAGCTAGAGAATGGAGACCTCTAATAACTTCTTCTTCTGTTAAACCCTGAATATTAATTGCATGATCGTGTATGATTTTACCGGCATCTACCTCTGGTACAACTTCATGTATAACAACACCGGCTATCTTATGACTAGCTTGTACAGCTCGTACTTGTGGATCCTTACCCCTAAGCTCAGGGTACATTGTTATAAGACCAGGGTGTAAATTATAGATCTTATACTTCTTACAAATCTCTTTTGGAATTATTCTAAGATAACCGTGAAGAGTAATAAGTGGATCCTTAAACGGTTTTAATGCCTTCTTATAATCACTAACAGAAGGGTTCTTAGGTATTACTACCCAATTCAACTTACCTTCATTAAGCAAATTTTTCAAGTGTGGCTCAATACCCTCAATACCTTGTCTATTAGTAATAATAGCATCAGGGATACGGTTGTAATGAACTATTAAATTGGTTATCTCAGAACCTGTTCGGCTAAAGAATACAATCCAAGGATAATCTATCGACATAAAATTTTCTTAAACATTTTAGTATTATAATCTATAATTTCCATCTCATCCTTTGTAACTTCGTGATCAATTAAATCAGCTAGTTTTGTAGACGGTTTTGTTGGTAAACCATAATCAGCATCGTACCGTAATCCATGCAATGCTGCAACAATAGGGTTACTTGTATCACAGCTTACAATATTAAAGATATTGTGATTAATGTAATAGCGGAATTCTTTAGCTAAAGAGCAGCCAAGTAGATGATGTGGTTTATTCCAATTCCAAATACCTTTTTCAATGAGCTGACTAATAAAACGCTGACGACCGGTGCACCATTGATCAAGCTTCGTATAACCTTCACCTGTTGTATTATAATATGAAAAATCAAAACTAATAGCAATTATATCAGCATGATCGGACATAAACTTATAACAATCTATAAGCTCCTGCCAGGTTTTACCCTGTACCGCACCAATTGCTTTTGTTATGCAATGTTGCTTAATTTCTGTAATTCGTCCTGTTGATATCCACTCTACATAACTCCTTCTAGTCTGTTCACTATCTTCAAGAACATCCGGTACAATAAACATATTCGGCTTAAGATCGATAGTAGCATTAAAGAACTTTTCACTATCAAACGCATGACCTAGTTCAAAGATTGAGTTATCAAGAAGAACCTCTCTGTTATATACCTCTCGCGCTGTCTTAAAATATTGATAATATTTTGGATGTGATTCAAAGAGATGCACTAAAGCATAATCAAAATCATTATAAAGTGTTGAAGTCTGTAGAATCGAAATCGGTGATTCATGTGATACTTTAATTAGCATATTACAATTTTATGTGTAAATAATCGTATATCAACTATGGATTATCCAAAATATTTTGGCAACTATCTAGCGATTGTCGTACAAAACAATGACCCCCAATATCGTGGCCGTGTAAAGGTATTTGTACCTCACATCTCTCCTTCTGTATATAAAAACTGGATAGAGAACTCAAAGGATACGCCTGCAAAGGATAAACTAATAAAATTTATAGGTAATAATGTAGGTAGTGATCTTACGGATGTTATTGAGGATTTAAAACTTATATTACCATGGGCTGAGGTTACAGCTCCAATCGCCGGAGCTGCGAGTGCAGGCAGATACCACGCAGCATCAAAACAAGCAACAACAAGTGATAGTTCAAACCGTGATTATCATTATACAGAAAGCAGTACAAGCTTTGCACAAAATATTGACAATATAGGTGAAAAACCAGGTAACATTTATGATCAAGCAATTGTTAATTTAAGCGATGCTTTTAATAATCCTCAGCTTACTAATGCAAATAATGTTAATAAATTAAGTTATAATTATACACCGGAATGTTATAGTAATAGTGCTAAAGGATCGTTCGCTATACCTAATGTTGGAGCTCACGTCTGGGTTTTCTTTAATGAAGGTGACCCATTAAAGCCTGTAGTATTTGGTGTATCGTATGGTGCTTCTGATTGGAGTAGTATATTTGATGCAGCACCTGGTCAACCAGGAATAGATTACCCAGGTGAATATGAAAATGATTCAAAAGGTACACAATCAATAAATGCCGAAACTTATCGTAACAAATATGTTATTAATCAAAAAGGAGGTACATTAGCGTTTGTTAATACAGATAATCGTGAAATTTTAAAACTTACACATTATTCAGGATCATTTAAAGAATTTAATAACCAGGCAAATGTAGAGCTTGCTACAAATAATGATCAGAAACTCGTACTGGGTGATTTATTTGATACAGTTCGTGGATCACGTAATAATTTTACTCAACGTGATAGTGATGTCATTATTCATGGCGATCATTATAGAAAAGTTGGTGATTTAAATGTTGTTCTCTATAAGAACTGGAAACAACTAATGGATCCTATAGCTGATATTAAGCAGTTATTTGACATCAGAAGAACTAGCGGGATGACATCAGGTGTTAATAGCTTAATAAAGCTCAACGGAAAAGGTCAATCGCAAAGTGGAAGTTTTGCTCCTTGTCCAGTTTGTGCCCCTATAGGAGATACAAATTCAAAAGCTGGAATGTTTTTAAATTTATCTAGTAAGGCTCTTCAAGCTACAGGTGCAACGTCACATTCCAATAATATAGGTGGTGATATGGTAGGTAGTTTTAAATCCCTTTTATTCTCAGGTCTTCAGTCTGGGTTTTCACCATCACTACTTAAAAGTTTTCCAGGTGCATTTATACCTAGTATACAATCGTTTACGGGGATAATTCCTGCAAAAGCTATACCAGGATTAGGTAGCATAACATGTACTGATGGTTCAACCATTCCTAATAGTATAGGTAGCCCTTTAGGTAAAACATGCCCGGCCTGCGGGGGTTCAGGCCTGAGTCCGAGTTCCTTTAATGGAGTATGGGCACGTGAAACAAAAAAATTTATTGATTTACCTCAAAAAATAGCTGCCATTATACCACAGCTTGCGAGACTCGAGGCTCAAATGGGTCTCGGTGGTTCAGAAATTGTTGAAATTACAAAACATAAAATAGAAACGATTGGAACAGTAATGAACGACTGGGGTGCTATTCGTGTTGATCCTAAGGGTAAGATGGAGGATGCTTATATTCAGGTCCAGCCAGGCGGTACTCTTATAGTAAAAAAAGAGACACCTCTTATTGAACAGGTACAGGTAGATGATTTACCTGGTGGTACATATACGCTTAATGTCTGTAATAAATATAATGTATTGGTAGGTGCAGGTGGTTTAAATTTAAAGTCCTATGGTGTAGTGAATATTGTAGGTGCTATGACTAATATTGCCGGTGAGCAAGTTAATATCGGTAGTGCTAATGAAGTTAATATCGATGGTGGTCGTAGATTAAGTCTCGTCGGTGATGTTGTGAGTATAAAACAGCGTTATGGTGAACAAATATTAATTGATGGTAGTATAGGTATTACTGGTAATGTTTATGTTAAAGGCGGTATATACGCAGAAGGCCGTGTATCTACACACGAGCTTGAAGCTCCTCATTCTATTCAACAGACACATAAATCTAAAGTTACAGGTAACCCGGTACCTGATATGTGTAACGGTACCGGGTTACCTGTTGATATAAAGGGTAATTTTGATCTTCAATCTGCAATTACAGGTGAATTAAATCCAACAACACTTAAACCCGGTAAGGCAATTTTTATGGGATATACAGATCCTGGTTCATATGTAGGCTGGGTACCTGAACTCTCCGTTGTAGGATATATAGAAGCAGGTACTTATATGGGATCTAATTTAGGTGGCTCTCTTTATACAACAAATAGGATACCCGTATACAGTTATGGTTTTCCAGTTGTAGGGCTCGGTGCAACACTTGCAGATAGCCCAACACAAGAATTACCACCTCGTCAAGACTTACGTACAACTCCCGTACAAACAGGTTTTACAGGGTTTACATATCAAATGGCACAGCTTCAAAATAATACAGATGGTAATATAAGAGGTCTACCAAGAAAAACAATTATTGCTAAACTTATAGCACAACAACAACCGCTTCAAGCCGGAGCTACAGAATTTCCAATTATTAATTTTGGACTCGGTTCACACCGTGATTGTACTGTTATGGCAGATCATTCTCATAGCTATGTAGAAGGCCATACCGGCACAAATCATGATATACGTACCTCTGCAGCTTCAAATCTCGGAGCCCGTGCTAATATATCACAAAGCAAGGGAGGCTAAATTACCCTTTAAATATACTTTTATTTTCCAAAATAAAAATTGTAAAATATGCGTATGATTGAAAAATAGGTACCTGTTCTAAATTAAAAGCATTTTCATATAAATTATTAATATTAATATTTTCTCTTACAAATGTCCCTATACATTCACCATCTATAGGGTACACACCTTTTTGTAGAAGGCTATAACAGTTTTTACATGTAAGACCGTATTCATGTATTATACTTTCGTATCTCCTTTTAGAGATATCCAGCGGATTAGTATTGAAATTACTAAACTGAGTTAGAAGAGGTGAAAAATAATTTTTTGGTGTAATTTTTATTCCTCTAAAGCACATTACTTCCTTTTCTTTTTTTGGTAAATAATGAACATAATCTTTTGCATTTAAATATTCTTTAAGATTTAATCGAGCTTGGTCGTAGGCATTTTTAATTTGAAAGCCAAGAATACAAAACGGGTATTCGTTATCCTTCAACATATAAAAATTTTTAGCACTAGGTAGCTCTGATACCAGATCTATATCAATTAAATTCATAAGTCAAATTATATGACTTATTCTTATATAAATCTACTAATTAATGTGCTTTACAGTTTCAAATACCTTTGTAAGGAAAAAGATTAAAAAAGATGAACATGTAGCGATTGCTGCAGTAAGAAGATTAGCGCGAAGTTGATGTGCGCCATGTTCTTTTATTTTTGTTCGTTCGAACTCATGAGATATCTGATATGATATATTATTAAAGCGTTCGTTAACAATTGCTGTAATATTATCGAATTTTAATCCCATTTCTGTATCAATAGAATGAATATTATTGACAATGCGTTCTTCAAACGCATCTAATCTTTCATTTAAGCTTGTGACTTGATTAGTTAATGACGGTGCACCGTTTCCTTGATATATAGTCTTATAAAGAGTGTCTACATCATTTCTTAGTTTTCTAATTTCATTGAGATTCATTTCGTCAAAGCTCATAATGTTAATATTTTAAATATTTATTTAACCTGAAACGAATATGATAGAATACCACGTGGTAATGTATAAACTTTACCAAAATGTTTACCTTGTCTGTCCCTAACAATAATTGTGAGCTTATCACTAGTGATTACAGGCCCGTTGATTATTTCAACATCACCAAGGGTAATTTTAAAGCTGATTACACCCTTTTCTACATCAAAAACAGAGAGAGTGTTAGCATTAGAAGCAACAGCAGAGTAAATTTTCGCCATATTGATATTTATAAAAATATGGTAATTAATGTTAAGTTGATAAATAATTTAGTATAGTATGCCTAGCAATTCCATTACAAAACTTATAATAAGAAGTGGTCCTGATCGTGATCGACAGAACGTCGCACTTAATCAAGCTGAACCTGGCTTTACCATAGATACAAAAAGACTTTTTATAGGAGATGGTATAACACAAGGTGGTATATCAATAGCAACAAAGAATCTCGGTTTTGTTAGTACACTTACAGGTACGGGTGTAGGTAGTCTTAATGGTTTATCTCAGACAGCCGTCAAAGCAACATCTGGAGCTATAATAGGAGACTTACTATATGATCAAAGAACATCCACACTATTTACACTAACAAGCTATAGCACCCCATCACTTACTGCCTATAGTGCAACACCGGCACTATCTAATTTTGCGCCATATACAGTAGGTGCATCAGTTGATTATACACAATTCGATAATAATGTACCTATTCATATTAAACCAGGTGGTATCACACAAAAGGAAATAGCCCCCGGTGTATTTACAGGTGGCGCTCTTCAGGGCGGTGGTGGTAGTATTGTCACAATTGCTAACAATAAAGTAACAGATGCAATGTTGGTTAATATGCCAGCAAATAGTGTTAAGGTTAATAATACCTCTAACGCAACCTCACCTACCAATCTTACGCTCAATACAGGACAGTTTGTTGGTCGTATCGGTACAAATCTTGCAGCTATCACATTAGCAAGTACAGGTGGTATAACATTTAATAACAATACAACTACAAATACATTAACGATTTCATCCGTATCACCTCTTCCAATTGCAGGTGGTGTAATGCAGGGTATTATTGATAGTAATACGTATGTTATAACTCAATCTACGAGTCCGAGTTATAGTTATCAAGTAGCTAATAAAGGATATGTAGATAACCTCGTAGATAACCTCGCAAGTCTTCTTTCCTGTGTTAATGTTACATATGTTACATATGTTACAACAAACTCTGCACCTACAACAAGCTTTGCACCTACAACAAGCTTTGTACCTATAACAAGCTTTGTCTTTGTACCTATAACAAACTTTGTACCTATATCAGGTGGTACAATGACAGGAGATCTTTCTGGTACTAATGTATACGTTTCAGGAGTTGTTGCCCCAGGCAGTAAGATTTCCACAGGCGATGCAGGGGTTGAAATTGGTCTTAATAGAACAGCAAGCGGTAATTCCTATGTCAATTTTTATTCAAATACAGGAAGCTATAGCTCTAAGATTTTAAGACAATCTGGTTCATCAGGTAATTTTAATATAATTAATACAGGGTCCGGTGGCATATGGTTGACAACAGATAGCAGTCTTGTTAACCCACCTGGTATTTTAATCAATGCCTCTAATAATGTTGCAATTGGTGCAACGAGTGTAGGGAGCGGTTTAAAGCTAGATGTAGCTGGTGCCATTAATAGCTCAATAGTAGGTACCGGAGGAAGAGAAAAAAATATAACATTACAAAATACTGGTGTTGGATATACAGCATCATTTGGATTGAGAACAGGTGTTAATACTTTTTCTATTAAAGATGAAGCTGCAGGTGTTGAGCGTTTAATTATCGATAGCACCGGTAATATAGGTATAGGTGTTGTACCGATCGCTAGTTTAACTGTTTCAGGTAGTATTAGTGCAAGTAATTCACTCTCAGCTGCAAATATTATAGTATTAAGTGCACCGAGTACCGGCACACACGCAACCAACAAACAGTATGTTGATAGTAAATTCTTACCCCTATCAGGAGGTACTCTAACTGGAGAAGTCTCAGCTGGTGCAAATAGAATATATGCAAACAGTATACCTGTTAATATCTATGAATTAGCGAATAAGCAGTACGTTGATAATGCTGTATTAGGTGCTACAAATGGTGGGGCAACACAAAGCTGGGTATATACAAATTTTGTGCCATTGACAGGCAATACTACTATTACAGGTAATATATCTGCAGGTAATAATAGATTTTACGCAACCAATCAACCAACAAGCAATTCCGAATTAGCTAATAAAGCATATGTAGATACAGTAGCCCTCGGTGCTGTTTCAAAGGGATATGTTGATAGTAAGTTTTTACCTCTTTCAGGTGGTATAATGACAGGTGATATTACCCTAGGTTCAAATAAAGTTACATCAACTTATGACAACTCAACGGATGCAACAGGTAATACACTTACTAGAAAAACATATGTAGATACAAAGCTATCTCTTACCGGTGGTACAATGACAGGAGATATTATACTTGGTATAAACAAAGCTATTTCGACTTACGATAACGCAAATGATTTAACAGGTAATACACTTACTAGAAAGACATATGTTGATGGTAAAATTTCAACTGAACGTTCATATAATAACAATACGTTCTTACCGCTCGCCGGTGGTACAATGACGGGTGATGTTAATGTTCAAAGTGTATATACCGCTAATACGACACCTACAAATAATAATGAATTGACTAGTAAGATATATGTAGATAGTCAGGTTATTAACGCTACACCTACAGGTATGGTTGCATTCTTTGCAGTATCTAATACTAATACAGCCCCGTCAGGGTGGTTAAAGGCAAACGGAGGTTTAGTTGATCGTGCAACATATCAGAATCTCTGGAATTCCTTGCCAAAAAATGGCACAGGTACAAATACTATATGGGGTAAAGCAACTGATGGATCAGCACTTGGTAGTGGTGGTAAATTCCGGTTACCAGATTTAAGAGGTAAGTTTATTAGAGGTTGGGCAGACCCTGACACGGGTACATCGCCAATCGATACCGGATCTGCTGGTTTACCTGGATACGACAGTGGTAGAGTATTTGGTATTGACCAATTAGATCAATTTCAAGGGCATTATCATAGTGGAGAGTTTACATCAACAGGAATAACTGGAATTACCACCAGTACATATGCTGCGAACAAAGACGGGTTAGACCATCTTCATTATGCTGGTCAGCATCAAACCTTAATTACATCAGTTAATAGCTCTGGTAAGGCTACAGTAAATGGTGTAATTACGTCACCATCAGCTGATGGTACTAATGGGGCACCTTACTATGGAACAGAAACACGACCAAAAAATGTTGCTCTTCTTGCATGTATTAAATACTAAGATATAATATACCTAATGAAGGTATATAACTATCATCCTGAAAGTTTTATTCTTACGAGTATCGAGGAAGCAGCTGAGGATCCGTTAAGACCTGATGAATACATACTACCTGATTATTCTACTACAGTTATACCTCCGGAGATAACAGATAAACAGTATCTTGTTTATAATGAAACGGATAAAGAATGGGTTATAAAAGACTACCCTAGACCACCTTATTATGAATTGCGTAGAAGAAATTATCCTTCAATTTTTGATTACATTGATGGAATCGTAAAGAATGATCAGGTTCAAATTAATAAGTATATAGAACAATGTAATGCTGTTAAAAAAGCATTTCCAAGGCCTGAACTTGATTATGAGATTTGAAAATAAATTTAATGAAATTTTAGAAGCGTTCGATGGTACGGCTCCTGGACTCTCACCAAAGCAGGTAGCTGGTATAAGAACTACAAGTCAAGGAATGACGAATGGTGATAATAATACTGCGACATTTAATCAACCTAAAGAAATAGATGGCAACTTTCTCCCATCTAGAAAGCAAATTATAGCACAGAGAAAAAAAAAGAAACGGAAATCATTCTTCCCAAGGAAAGACTAGCCAGCAATCTGAAGGAAATTTTTCAGCATAGTAGTCAGGTATAAATTTTGTATCTTCTTTTATACAAAGAGTAGCTACCCGAATATTTTCTAGACCATATTGATGTTTGAGAAGATCAACAATATGAAGTAAAGTGTCTCCGGTATCAGAAAGATCATCCACAACGAGTACGTTTTTACTCTTATAATTGCAAATATCTACCCCTGGATCCTGAAAGGCAACGAAACCACTTGTATGTAAATTATCGTCAGTATAGCTCTGAATAGTATAATTAAAAAACGGCTTAACGTTAAATTTATAAGCCATAAGGACAGCTGGAATCAACCCACCTCTACCAACGCCTACTATAGCATTAGGTATATAATCAGCATCAATTAATTGCTGTTCAATTACAGAAAGATTATGATGCACATTATGCCAGTGCACGTGACATTGTTTAGACATGAAGCTATTTTAACTACAATCTAATAATAATCAAATATTACTTTTTACTATTATGAGCATCTTGAAGAGCTTTATTAATGCTATGACAATACACTACAGCATCTTCGTACTTTCCGCTACTAACTAATTCATGAAGCTTATTAATATCTTTCTTTATCTTTCTCTGAATAGGTGTTTCGTTTGCTTCTGATCCACTAGGTGATAAATTGCTTACTGTCGCTTTATCGCCAAATGCACCTTGAACACCTTTATTACCGTTAGGTAGAATACTTCTCGAACTATTATTAGCAGTCATCAGAGGACTATATCTTTTAGTAGCCTTATTACCAGGTAACTCAGTAGAAGAATCATTATAATTCTCAGCTAAATATTGTTCGTAGATTGCATAGACATCTTTAACCATATATACTAATTATATTTATGAATCTAACCATCAAAGAGAAGAAAGAATATATGGTTAAAACAATTAAAAAATTTTGGTTTGGTTATAAAGTCTGTGAAGGGTGTTCTTCTTTAGTTTATGAAGAAGTAGGAGTGTGTCCTATATGCAAAGTATATAGGTTTGATAATACTAAGAAAACCGTACACAAAATAGCTGAAAAGATGTTAACGGATGAATTCTTTATTCTTCCTGAAGAATGTACTGCGAGCGCCTCAAAGGGGTATAGCGATTTAAATTCTGAGAAAGAATAACAACATTCTCCATCATCTCTTTCTTCTTATCCTTATTCTTTTCTCTCTTAGCAGCTAGATATGTATCAATAACCATATCTGATGTTACAAGAACAGTACTCTTGTGTTCAATATTAGCTGTCATAGTGCTCCCGGTTTTTGAAGTCGCCCTCATAGAAATATTTAATCTATTTTAGAGACGAGTTTGAAGTGATCAAGCTTTACTTCTTTGACCACTGACGGTGCTTCTTGAACACCTTTGACATGACTTTCGATATGACGTCATCCTCACAACAACCATGAATGAGGGAAGTAATTTCGTGAGCTATACTATCAATTTCACGAACATCATCTTTAACAATCTTATCTACCTTAACCCAGTTTTTAGCAGGAAGTTGCTTTTCCTTCTTTTCTTCAGCAGCTTCTGTGCCACCTAGTACTGGTCTAATGGTAGAAGGGGCTGTAGGTGTTGTTGGTGTTGAAGAAGGCTGCTGACCGGTAATCATCGGTGTAGTAATATTGGGTGTAACAGTAGGTACACTCTCATTATAAAGATTAGCTATAATTCTACTATCTCTAAGCATATTATTATTTATGCTGCTACAGATGTTCCCTTGATGAGATTGATTTGTTTAGGGATAAGCTCACCTGAAGCATTTCTTATTTGAAAAGTGAAAACGTGCTGTTTTGACTTTGATGTCTGATCTGCTGGTGCATTAGGATCAGGTGTTGCTGTATCCGTTGTTGTAGTTACGATAATATCAGCACCTTTTCTCTTTTCTCTAACCCCAGGCCCGTGATAATATGGGTACTGAATCTTGACGTTATGTATTCTACCTAGGAATGTATGCTTTAAATTTTCTAGAGTCGTTATATCGTAGGCTTCGTATTCATCTTTTGCTTTACCGCGGACATAGTAATAACCGTAATCAATTGCCGATCCAAGATAATCTAAAAGTACCTTTTCGTCATACCCTGTAACCTGCTTTGCTTCTTTTTCTCCATATACAACTTGCTTCATATATGCTTCAATACCCTGAGCAACCTTTGTCTTATCGAGCTTTGCTGCAGCAAAAAGTTTGTCAGCGACAGGGTTAGGATTTGTGATAACGGTATTATTCTTCAATTCGAATGTATTGCCTATACCGTTATTGGCGATTGTCTTACCACCTGAAGCCTTCAGTGAGATATAATATTCTTTTCCTGTATTGTCTATAAGTGTTATATCCGCGATACTTGGACCGACATTCTGCGGTTCACCTGTTAATTGTCTTTTTACAAGTTGACCGAATCCTGTCTTTGAATCAACAAATGTTATATCCCTACCAGCAACTTCTTTTATAGCTTTAAACAGAGGATTGGCTGCCTGAAGTTCAGGTGTCATATTTGCTTGTATCTCTTCTGCTTTTTGTCTTTCAAAGGCCATACCAGCGTTTGACATAGCTCCACCTGTTAAGATGACGTAGTGCTCGGCGTTATTATCATACACAACAACATACGTTGGATACTTCGAAGACTTACTTTCCTTTTCAGCAGTCTCCGTCTTCTTAGGAACAACTTTAACTAACTTAAGTTTTAATAAATCAAAAGCAGCACGAACATCATCTTCTGTAACTGCGTTCTTTTCTTTCGGTGAGATTCTTATCTCTCCTCGCTTTCCACCTCTTGCTATAGCCTCAGGATCTAAAACATCAGTTAAACCTCTTATTATGTCTGCATTTGTACGCTCTTTTATAAATCTATTAAAAGGAATCATTCTATACGTATTTATTGTCTATAACAATAAAACAAGAGAATTTCAAGGGCTCCTTAGTTCTTCCTATGTTTAAACCAATAGTATAAGAGTACAAAAGAACTAATAATACCAGTAAGATAATTGAGAAACCACCAGAGTCCGAAAACATTGGTAATCATATAGATCATACCAAATACATATCCTGATAATCCTAGAAAAATCATTGATGGTGAAAGATCGGAAGATGATTTTGTTTTTATAATTTTTATAATTTGGGGGATATAACATGACATAAACGATAATGTCATAATAGCACCGGATATATCACGAATTAATTCTTTACCCATCATATTAGTATATTATATTACTAATGTAATATAGCTACACTTTTTATGAGCTTTAAATATAAGCAACTGTCTTTATTTGTTTTTCTTTGGCTTATAATTGTACTTAACTTCTGACTTCTCAACACCCTTCATGCATTTTGTAAACTCACGAACCTTAGCAGCTGTATTATGCTTACCAATTCTCTTATTACATACAGCACCGGCTAGAGCTTGTTGCTTCTTTGTAACCTCCTTAACCTTCTCCTGTACTTCCTCCCCCTCATGGTGTTCGTCATTAGAACCATCAGCCCAGACAGATTGTGCCCATTGATGGAATTGATCTTCTGTCCAATAGCCACCCTTTACCGCCTTATAGGCATCCCAGAACGGGGTATCCCTAAAGTCAGGCTCATATTGATTCATAACGTTCTCAAGCTCTGAAGCCTCTCTATCATAACGCTCATCATCAGTTTCTTCTGCGTCTTCTTCAGTATGCTCTATATCTTTCTCCTGTTTGTAGCCGGTTTCCCAGTCATTGGCTTCTTGGGTACCGGGTTGATGGGGGTTAGAAGCTTTTTTACCGGATTCCATCTCCCATTTAGCTGCCCGACGACCATGTTCTACATGATCAGTAGGGTTAACCTTCTTTTGCCAAGGAACTTCTCCAGCATAATTTTCACAATCCTCAGACTTAAAGCTATTACAATAAGCCTCAAAAATTAAATTCTCGTCGTTAGTTATATATTAAAGAAAACCTGGGGTTGCGTCTTCATCACCATTCATGTCTTCTTCGTCCTCAGTATCATCAGCACCATTTGGAACCTCGTTACCCTCACCCTTTTTCTTACTACCTACAGCCTTCTTAATAGCGGAGGCTGCTTTCTTTGGATCATAATCATTACCGTAAATCTTCTTCATGTGTGTTTCCATGTGCTTGGCAAGTCCCTCTTCATCCTCAACCTTATCCTTGAGAATGTGGTGTACAACATGGGCAGCACCGTGATAGTGGGATTGAGAGTGTTTAGACTTCTTCTCTTCATCCGCAGGCATACACTTTGGACACTTACCACATGTACAGCCTTGACCGCATATACCCTCTCCAGCGTCTTCTCCCTTCTTCATAGAGGAACTATTTAAACCGGACATTTTTTGTGGTCCTGGGAGATAGATGTTCTCCATGATATTCTGGTAAGCTTCAAACAAAAGACGGGAATCTTTATTCATATATAGATTATTTATTGTCTCTATTACATTTTCCTGCATTACCCTTCATCCATCTACCGGCCCAGAAGGTTTTCTTTACAAGCTACCCCGCATGGATTTGAACCATGAATGTCAGTGCCAAAAACTGAAGTGTTACCGTTACACCACAGGGTAAGTTAAATCCGGAAGTTAAAATGGCTGCCGAGGTAGGATTTGAACCTACGACCTAGGAGTTAACAGCTCCCCGCTACTACCGCTGAGCTACTCGGCATTATGTGGTTATTTTAATTGTATCTATCTATAATGCAATGCCTATTTTTCTTAATTCTGACCTCATCAATACAGTTAGAATGAGGTCAGAGAAGGGTTCGAACCTTCGAACTCGAATTTAAGTTATTCGTAGCTTTTAAGACCGAGACTTTTTCTCCCTTTGCCTTTATTTTTACCAGCAAATGTAGGCAACAATGCATCACAATTATGGCATATCATACGTAAATTGATAGGTAAATTATTTGCTGCATTCCCGTCGATATGATCGACTTGAAGAGGAATAGGTTGATTGTTCCAATCTGTATTATTGCAAATTTTGCAGATATGACCTTGTCGTTCTAAAAGAATCGCTCTAATACGCCGACGATACTTTAATTTACCGTGATCGAATTCTCTATCTCTAGATAATTGCTTTTGATCATATCTATATCTACCTCTACAGGTCGGTGTACAGAAGGGATTACCTTTACTGTATTTGTCGCGTCTGTATTCCTTCTTACATTGAGTGCATACCGCTATAATATGTCGTAAACCTGATTCATTTCGCTTCTTATATGTTTTTTCATAAATTTCAGCGTAACTCTTTTTAGCGCATTGCTTACATCTAAGTCCCTTTGCGGTTAAAGGTATACTACAATCTCTACATACTCGTATTACGCTAATATTTATGGCAACCGCGGCGGATATTGTAACTTTTTTATTCTACCGCTTTAAAATGGTGGGTCATCTAGGTAACGCTCCTAGCCAGTTCATTGAACATCGGATTTACAGTCCGAGCTATGTCTTTAATAGTATAATGACCCGTAAAATCATATACAACAAATTATAGATAAAAGCTATACTAATCAAGCTAAAATTTTAGCCACCGGCAATAGCTGGCATGATTGAGATCTCATCAGATTCTTTAACAGTAGTATGAATGCCTTGAAGAAAGCGAATATCTTCCCCGTTAACAAAGATATTAATAAAATTTCTAATAGAACCATCTTCAAAACACAGACGCTCTTTTATTCCAGAATATCCTAACTCAAGATTGTTAATGAGCTCTAGAACCGTAGTACCTGAAACAATAACACTATCTACATTATTGGTAAGCTTACGAAGAGGAACTGGAATGAGAATAGAAGGCATAATAGAAGAGTATATAATAGAATATTAAAAAAGCTACCCTTCAGTCGTAGGCCCGGTGCGAAATTATTAAACTACAATCTCCCACTCCTTACCCTGATAGCCCATAGCGTATTGGCCCCAGAAGCCGGACTCTACAAGCTCATTCTTATAGATATTAAAGAGTTCTATCTCATAGGTCTTAAACGGATAATGGCCAGGGATAACAATACAATAGAGCTTATTCTTAAAAGAAGCCTTTAGGATCTTAATAGCCGGGGACCCGTAATCTAGGACCTTCTGTAAAACCTTATCCGGAATCTCGGAAACGAAGATACAATAACTCTGTTGAAACAATTCGGATTTAATCATACCCTATATATTATTTTCTCCTCTTACCGGCGTCCGATCGCTGGGCACGGACTTTTGACCCTGCCTTGCGTTGACCGGCTGCAATGGCCTTGTTTAAAGATTTAACAGATGAAGTACCAATAATTCTATTCTTTGTTGTCATGTGTTCATTATAATAGATGAAAGAAATAAAACTGCTAGCTAAAAATAAAAATAATATGTAATTGTCTTTAACCTCGCAAGGTAATCCCCGCGCTCGGAGGCCTCGGTTTAACATACCCTGAAAAACCTATATAGGAATTTTACATAAATTTTATAAAAAAAATTTCCTAAAGATTTTGGCATGGGTCTATCCTATCCCACAACCCCTTTTTCCATATCTATAAATTCCCGTACCTGGGTTTCTATCCCCCTGGGGGTTTCTATAACCCATATAGGGATTCCTAAACCCACTCCCTTTTCTAAACCCCCTATCGTGTTCTCAATCTAAAGCCTTCAAGAAGATAACTATCAATAAGGCGAGTACTATCATCCAGGTTGGAAGCAGACACACAGTAATCAAGAGAGCTAGAATAAAGAAGAACACCTTCATCGTTGAATAATAATGACCTGGGGTTGGGGTTGTTGAATGACCTGTTGGTAAACTGGTTGTTGGTAGGTAGGTGTTAGAAGAGAGGCTCCTGCTACCACTCCAAAGAGTGCCCACCCAAGACCATTTGGAATACCCGTACCACACCATCCGTTATTATATCCATACCCTCCATAACCACATCCATTAACATTAACATTCCTTGTAACATTCACCGTACTATTGTAGGAGTTATGATAGGGGTGGTAGCCGGAATTTTGGTTACCCCAATGAGGGTTTGCTAATGTGGTGGAGATGAGAAGAAGAAAGACAAGAATGTTTTTCATAGTAATATTTATTCGTATTAGTTTTTAAGCCAGTTATTAATTGCCTCTGTACAGACCTGGGCCTGGAAGCCGCGTCCAATCTTACCCTCGTACTCAAGATTGAGGTCATTACAAATAGTCTGAAGGAGTTGTAGACCGTAGATGCCCTGAAGCTCTTTTACCATCGTACCCTCATTCCAGATTGATCCCTTATAGCTACCATCGGACTTATGCTTACGAATGAATCGGTTTTGGATGTCTTCAGGGAAGTTCTTCAGGATTGATGATTCCCAAATTGTATGTCCATCGTGACCGATTGTCTTAAGAAGCTCTTTGATCATGGGCTTCATTGATTCATCAAATCGAACTACTGGTGTCTTCTTTGTCTTCATATTAATATATTGTTAAAATGTTAGTCTGTTGGGTAATCTGTTACTGCTGTCAATGGTTCAAAGGTATCCAGATCCTTCTTTACTCGATTGTATTGATAATTGATCTCATTCTGAAGGGTAGTATTATCAGAAGATTCCCGAGCCCAATCCATAATACCGATCAATACCCCGGTAGCCAAAGCATATCCAAATTCATTACCCTTCATCTTCTCTAAATCCAGGATCAGGTTTACGAGGTCGTTAGCGGTTTTGTTGTTCTTATTTTTCATACATTCATTATGGCGGATCATCCTAGGAACCGCAAGCTCAAAAGTTCGGATTCTCGTCGACGAAGTTCTGAATAGCCTCGAAGATATGGGGAACCTCTACAGCATATCCGTCGACGGTCTGAAGGCGACAATCAACGAGCTTTCCGTCTTCATTAAAGTCTTCGATGTATCGATAGTCTGTACCTTCGTATTCAACGATCCAGTCTTCAGAGGTAATGTTGTGGGTGTCTTTGGATTTTATTTTCATACGATCAGTATAATTGGAATCAGTTTGAACCTCCAGCTTAAACGGCCTGGGCGTACGACTCATGCGTCTTCCAAAGGTTGCGCATCTCAAGTCTCAGCTTGTTGTACTCCTTAGCCCGATCCAAATCGGACGTGAAGTTAGCCATCCTTTCGTAATACTCTTCCAAGAGCTTGGCAGCTCCGGTTACGTTGTCGTAGTACTCGTTTACCTCTTCTAGTGTGTTCTTATTTTTCATACAATCAGTATAAGGGAATTTGAAAGGAACTTCAAGCCTCAATCTCTGATGCATTGGCGAAGGTTGCGCATCTCAAGCCTGATGAAGTTGAAGTCTTTGGACATCTGTGGGTTTGTCTCAGCCGTACGCTCGGCGAGCTTTGTGTAGTAGGCTTGGATGACCTTAGCGGCCTCGTCAACCTGTGCGTATGTGTATCCTTCTGCCGTCTTTACTGTGTTCTTATTTTTCATACATTCATTATGGCTTCAGGAGCTAGGACACTCAAGCGGAAAGTATTTTGAATTCCGGCTTGAGGTGCCGGGGGTGGGCCCTTATAATGAATGGACAATAAGAGAAGGGACGTTGAGCAGGGTCCAGGTTAAAAACAGCTCGATAGTCCGATAAGACGGATGTATGTTAGTTAGCTAGCCCTACCTAGATGTCCTCACATCTAAGAAACTCACTTCAAAAGAAGAGATTGCCTAGATAGACTTCATATCATTTAAAACACTCACAAATTATTCACTTGCTAACTTTGAAGAATGCATATAGATTAAAAGAATGCAAGAAATCTGTATATATAACTTTAGTAAGTTACATAGAAAAAACCTTGAGAAAAAAAACTCGTAGAAAAACTGTGGGTATATTAAGTATATAATATGATGTACGTAGATAAGAATGGTAAGACATTGGAGTTAAATGACGTAGTAAAGGTACCCAATCACCCATACCCTATGAAGATAGATAGACTACTAGTAGACCAGCTTATACACATTGTAGATAATGACGTAGAACATGAAGACTATCAGTTTATTATAAAGTCTGAGTGTGTAGAGAAGATCTAATGGATATAGTAAGTGATATAGTAATACCAATAGGTGGGTTACTGGCCTATTACTTCTACTTTAAAGTTCGCCGGTAGATTCAGATTCCTATTGCCAGTTCCTTATAGTTTCTCCATAATAGGGGAAATGACAAATAAGAAAGACCTTATAGATACCTACGAACTCTCAGAAAAAACTGGTGAGTTTGTAGATTGGCTTCTAGATACTATTAGAGATAGAATGCATCAGTGTAGTAAGTTAAAGGACTTCAAAGGCATGGGTCAATTGAACAGCCTATATGATGCCATCCAACATAAGCTAGAAGAATAAGCTTGTAGTTCCTTCTTAGAA
>Ga0209085_1000515_pt1 | contig 28009 bp, 29 predicted proteins | sample C_131016_EF_Meta_FD_187310 | JGI IMG/M metagenome (GOLD analysis project Ga0209085, IMG submission 187310) | Freshwater microbial communities from Lake Croche, Canada to study carbon cycling - C_131016_EF_MetaG (SPAdes) (version 2) | ecosystem: Environmental > Aquatic > Freshwater > Lake...
TTTCCTCCAGCTGTCGTTTCTGGACTACCAAACATAACTCCTATTTTCATTCTTATTTGATTTATAAAAATAATCATGGTGTTTGTTTTCGAAACTGATCCAGTTAATTTTCTTAAAGCCTGACTCATTAGTCTTGCTTGTAAGCCCATATGATGATCTCCCATTTCACCTTCTAACTCTGCTCTTGGGGTCAAAGCCGCTACGGAATCCACAACTAAAACAGAAATAGATCCAGATCTTACTAAAGTGTCCGCAATCTCAAGTGCTTGCTCACCTGTATCAGGTTGTGAAATTAATAATTCAGTTGTGTTAACTCCTAATTTTTTTGCATAAACAGGGTCAAGTGCATGTTCGGCGTCAATAAATGCACAAATTCCACCTTTTTTTTGTGCTTCTGCAATAACTTGCAATGACAACGTTGTTTTGCCTGATGACTCTGGCCCGTAAATTTCTATAATTCTGCTTTTTGGAAGACCTCCAATGCCAAGGGCAAGGTCCAACCCTAAAGATCCTGTAGATATAGACTCTATATCAAGAACTCGTGATTGCCCTAATCTCATTACAGAACCTTTTCCGTAATTCTGATCTATTTGACTTATCGCAGCATCTAATGCTTTTTGCTTTTCTTTTTTATCTTCGGTTTTTTCTGTATTAACAACTTTAAGAGTATTTTTTGTCATTTTATTCCTTTTTAATTAGTTTTTTTTTAGTAACGACTCAATAAAACAAATGTACACATTTTGTTCTTTTATTCAATTATATTGATAAGTATATGAAATATATGTATTTTTTACTAAAATAAGTGTCTTATCCAGCTGCTTTTTGAATATCCGTCAGCATCATACAATTTACCTTCTAAAGATAAATTCTTAGCAGTTAAACTTCCAGCTGCTGCCAATAATCTAAATTGAGAAATAATTCTTTCTTTATCAGCAGTTGCAAAATTTATTCTAGATTCTAAAAGTGCAGTTCTTGATGTGATTACTTCCAAAGTTGACCTTGATCCAGATTCATATTCCTGTGTAATTCCTTCGTAAGCTATTTCTGAAGCTTTAAGTCTTAATTTTGATAACTCAAAATTACTTAATGACAATTTGTAACTTGACCATGCTGAGTATGCATCTTTATCAACTGTGTTTTTTGCTGTTTGCAAATCTAATTCAGCTCCATCTAACAAAGCTCTTTTTTGAGAAATAATTGAGGTCTGTTTTCCTCCTTGATAAAGAGGAATTGATGCTTGCGCTTTTGCTACTTGCTGTTTTGTTTTATCAAGAGACGTAGAGTAACCATCATAATCTGTAATGTTATAAGAAAGACTAAAAGTAGGAGAAAGTTCAGCAACAGCTGCTTTATAATCACTTTCAGATTTTTTTAATGAAAATTCTGAAATTTTTAAAATAGGATTATCTTTCTGCAAAAAATTAATAGTTTCTTCTAAAGAGGTAGGTAAATTTAAATTTAAATTATCAACTTCTTTTAAATCTACAGGCTCATAACCTATTGCATTTTTAAAACTTTTTTTACTAATTAAAAAATCATTTTCGGAATTTAATAAATTTGATTGAGCTGCTGCTAAGGCGCTTTCTGATTGCGCTAAATCTGCTATTGTAATAATTCCTCTATCCAATCTGCTTTTATCTAGTTCGACCTGCTTTTCTGATAAATTTAAATTATCTTTACTAATATTAACTTTGTTTTGAGCTAATAAAGTTCCTAAATAGGAATCCGCTGACTCTAATAAAACATCTTGTTCAATTTTTTGTAAATTATATCTGGCTATCTGAACTGAACTTTTTTCTTTTTCATAATTATACATATCATTAAAATTAAATATCTTTTGTTCTATAGTAAGAGATTTTCCAGTAGTTTGAGTATTTGTTGATGAAGAATTTGCACCAGATGCGGTTGTCACTCCAGTATTATCAGTATCACTTTTATAAGCAGAAATTGTAACAGTAGGTTTAAAAGCACTAGAAGCTTGCACTAAATTTTCATCAACCGCTTTAGCTCTTTCTCTTTCAGCGTTTAATTTCGGATTCTTTAAATAAGCAGAAGATAAAGATTTGATGATATTTTCTTCTCCATAAACATTATTCGCTATCAATAAAATAATTAAGAAGAAAAATTTTCTAAATAATATCATTAATTTAATATAATTTTTTTAGGCTGATGATTTGATTTTATAGGGATAATTATATCAGCAAATTTAGGCATATCTATGAGCATTTTTTTAGTTATCCTCTCATAAAACATTATAAATCTTTTAATTTGATTAACCGACATTATTTTAAGCTTATTAGATCTTTTCCTTAAAGAATATTTTATCTTATTTTCCTGCAGCGTTCTCCAGTCTAAAACTTTACTAAAATTAGGAATTTTTAAATAAATCATTAAATCAATAAAAGAAAATAAATATTTATAATCCTTATTTAGGTGCTCATTAACTTTTTTTCTCCATATATATTTTTTATCTTCCGAAAATTCTAATTTATTAATTGGTTTTTTCAAATTTTGATTGCTAATTTCAGGTCTAGCCCCTACGCACCAGCCTTCTAAAATAAATACATCTATATTCGTATTCAATCTATGCCAAAAATTTTTGGGACGTCTATCATCTAATGATTTTTCAAATTTAGGAATTAAAAAAATATTATTATTTCTGTTTTTAAGATGTTTAAAAAAATTAATTAAAAAATTAATATCATGTGTTCCAGGGACTCCTCGTGTTAAAAATAACTTGTTAACTTTCTTCGACATTCTAATTCTTTCTCTTCTGGTTTTGTAAACATCATCAATAGAAACTACTACTGTCTTTAAATTATATTTTTTTTCTAAAATTAATTTTAAAAATTGTGCAAATGTAGATTTGCCGGAACCCTGCGCTCCAGACAAGCCTAAAATAACAGTTTTATTTAAACTGATTTTATTTAAAAAAATTATTTCTGCTAACTTTAAGTATGTATTCCTAAAAACTTTATTTAAATTCTCTTTTATAAAAAGTTTTTTTTTTAATTTATTAAACTCTAAAATTAGCTTTTTATTCATTAGTAACTAATTTTATTTTTTTAGAGCTTCTTCTAAAAAATTCAATCTATCTTGCCCCCAAAACATTTCGTTATTGTAAATGTATGTTGGTACTCCAAATACGTTCGCGCTAATTGCTTCTTGAGTATTGTCTTCGTATATTTTTTTAATTCTTTCAGACATTGCTATTTTTTTTAACTCATCAAAATTAATTTTTAGGTCATCGGCTATTAACTTCATTGTATCAATGCTGGAGATATCGCTTTCTTTGGCCCAGATATGTTCCAGCACTTTAAATCCAAAATCCATTTTTTTTCCCATTTCAATACTTGCTATAAGAAAAAGTGCTGGAGTATGAGCATCTTTTGGTGGCCAGAATTTTGGTTTTTTATTAAATTTAATATTCAAATGCGAACTCCATCTATCAAGCTCTACATTTCTATAAAGCTGACGAGAAATATGTCTTTTTGGCACAGGGACTCCGCCTGTTTCTGAAAAAACTCTTTCCACCAAATTTACTGGTTTTTCTATTATTTCAGCTGAATATTTTTTTGAAATCTCTAATAATTTTTTAGTTCCTAAATAAGAATAGGGAGATACAACGCTATAAAAATATAAAATTTTTTTCATATGTACTTGTATAAACTATTTAAATAAAACCTGTAGTTCTTATGATTGAATTATTTTATTACCCCACTCCAAATGGAAGAAAGATCTCTATTTTACTAGAGGAGCTAGGATTAGAATATAAACTAACAAAAATTGACATAACTAAAAATGAACAATTTTCGGATAAATTCTCAAAAATTAGTCCTTTAAATAAAATACCATTAATTATTGATAACGGAGAAACAGTGTTCGAATCGGGCGCAATATTAATTTATTTAGCAAAAAAAAATAATTTTAAATTTTATCCTCTTCGATATGAAAAAAATATTAATGAGTGGCTAATGGTTCAGGTTAGTTTTGTTGGTCCTATGTTAGGACAGCTTCACTTTTTTCACAAATTTAACAAAGGTAAAAGTGATTTTGCTGAAAATAGATTTTTAGATCTTGCAAAAAAAATATATGACTATTTAGACAAGCAACTTAGTAAAAATAAATATTTAGCTTGCGATGAATATACTATCGCTGACATTGCAACATTTCCGTGGCTATGCCGTCATGAATGGCACGATGTGGGAATTAAAAAATATAAAAACTTATCAAGATGGTATGAGGATATAGCTAAAAGAAAAGCTGTTATTAAAGGTTATGACCCAGAAAATTTGGGAGAAAAAATACCTGTAGCTTCTTAACTGTCAGCGAAAATCTTTTCTTCTCTCTCGTGTCTTTCTTGAGCTTCAACAGTTAAAGTTGCAATTGGTCTAGCCATAAGTCTTTTTAAACCAATTTCTTCTCCAGTCTCTTCACAATATCCATATGTATCGTCTTTAATTTTTTTAACTGCCTTATCTATTTTAGAAATAAGTTTTTTATTTCTATTTACTGTTCTCATCTCAATAGCTTTTCCTGTTTGAGAAGTTGCTTGATCCACTACGTCCGCAGATGTGTCGTTATCATCTAATTCGTTAAAAAGTATTTTATCATTCTGCAGCGCTAATTCTTTTTTCCAATCTTCAAGAACTCTTCTAAAATATTCTTTATGTTTTGCGCACATGTACTTTTCTTTAGCGCTAGGTGTGTAGTTTTTAGGTAACTTTGTAGCCATTAGGATGGGGGAATATAAGAGCCTTTTTTATAGTGTCAAGTTGCATTGAATCAATTAAATCATCATTAATGATACAACCTGGTAAAGAAAAAAAAATTTTTTATCTATTATGTCTTTACCATCTGCTTATTTGGACGCTCGTACCCTATTTTTCTAATAAAAATTTACCTCTAGATGTTATTGAAGCATTAGCCTGGGGTCAGGATTTTGACTTAGGTTATAACAAGCATCCACCATTGAGTGCTTGGATACCGGGATTACTTTTTAAGATTTTTGCTAATAAAGATTGGATTTATTATTTATTAAGCCAGGTTTTTATTGTTATTTCTTTTGTATTTTTATGGAAAATTTCATCAATTTTTTTAAAGAAAAAAACTGAAATACTTCTAACAATACTTTCTATTGAGGGTATTGCTCTTTTTAATTTTGAAACACCTCAATTCAACGTCAATATTTGTCAAATTCCTTTATGGATAATTACAATATATTTTTTTTGGAAGTGTATAAAAAATAATAAAATTACTGACTGGATTTTTTTAGGAGTGTTCTCTGCACTTGGGTTTTTAACAAAATATATATTTGCATATTTACTATTGTCATTATTTTCTTATCTAGTTTTTATTTTTATTAAAAAGAAAAAATTTAACTTTAATTGTTTGTACGCATTATTAATTTTTATTTTATTAATAACTCCTCATTTGCAATGGTTAAAGCAAAATGACTTCATAACTATTCATTACGCTCTTAAAAGAGGAGGATTGAATGAATTTAATATCTATAATCATTTATTAAACCCTATTAAATTTATAATAAGCCAATTAGTAATATTAATACCATTTTTATTATTAATTTATTTTTTAGTAAAAAAGTTAAAATTTAAATTGCCTCTAAAAGATGAGAAGTTTACATTTTTAATATTTTCTTTTTTAGTTCCAATTATATTAATCTTGGTAACTTCATTAATTACCGGATCAAAAATTAAAACAATGTGGATGATCCCATTTTACTCTTTATCCGGAATATTTTTTATATTTTTATTTCAAAAGCAAATTAATTTAAAAAAATTAAAAACATTCAACATTCTTTTAATTTTATTTTTAATTTTATCTCCAATTTTATATTCTTTAAGATCAATTTATTTTGACAGCAGAACAGGATATGAGGGAAAGCAAGTAGCTGCTCAAATTGAAAAGGAATGGAAACTGTTATCCAAAAATAATATTTCAAATGTAGGATTTTCAGAATGGTATGCTGGAAATTTGTCTTACCATCTAAGTAATAGACCCAAGGTTTTTTTAGAAGAAAAGGATGATTTTTATAAAAACCCAGCTGTCATAATATCAAAGGGAATAGGTCCAAGCTTATGTAATAAGAAAAATAATAATATTAAAAATATTATATATAAAAAAATAAATGATCATGATGTATGTTTTATTTTTTGAATAAATGAAAAATTATAGAATTTTAATTCCTGTATTTAATGATTGGGACTCTTTATTAACACTTTTAAGCAATATTGATTCACTAAAACTTAATGCCCTTGGTAATATTAAAGTTTTAATAATCGATGATTGCTCAACGGAAATATTAAAGCAAAAAATACACTTTAAATCATTTGATAATATTGAAATAAGAAAGAATTCCAGAAATATTGGTCATGGCAAAAGTATTGCTAATGGAATTCAATACCTCATTGAAAAAGATGATTTTGACTATTTAATCATTATGGATGGCGACGGAGAAGATAGGCCAGAAGAAATAAAAGAGTTGATATTAAAGTCTATTACCTTTCCGTCCTCAACTATTACCGCAAATCGTATTAAACGTTCAGAAGGTCTTTTATTCAAATCATTCTATGTTTTGCACAAAATTTTAACCTTAATTTTGACAGGTCATTCAATAAAATTTGGAAACTATATGTGCATTCCTAAACAAGATTTAAATTTAATATCATCTAATAAAAATCTTTTTGTAAGTTTTTCAGGAACTATTTCTAAGTTTATAAAAAATAAGCAACAAATACCTTCTATAAGAGGAATTAGATACCATGGCCCCACTAAGATGAGTTTTTTGAAGCTTGTTAAACACTCTTTGTTAATTATGTCTGTTTTTAAATATGCAGTTTTGTTTAGATTATCTTTGCTATTACTATTGTGTGGTGCTCTTGTTTTTTATTATGCGAAAAATATTTTTTTAATACTTATGCTGCCAATTGCCTCTATTAATATATTAATTATTTTTACTGTTTTTTATCTTTACCAAAAAAACTCTACTACTTAATACCTAAACGCTTATGTATTTGTGTTGAAGAAGTAGTGTATTGAAATACAAAATTTTCATTAGGTCTTGCTCTAGAAAAACACTCTCGCGCTGCTAAAGCACCTTCATGAAAACCTGAAAGAATTAGCTTAAGCTTTCCAGGATAAGTACAAATATCACCTATTGCAAAAATACCTTCTTCATTTGTTTGAAAATTTTTTGTATTAACTGAAATACATTTATTTTCTAAATTTAAACCCCAGTTTGCAATTGGTCCTAATTCCATTTTAAGTCCAAAAAAAGCAATAGCAGAATCTATTTTTAAACTTTCTATTGGGTCGTTATTTTTTTGCACTTCAATAGTCTCTAAATTTTTATCTCCTTTAACTCCTTTAAGTTGATAGAAAGTTTTAATTTGAATTTTACCAGATTTTGAAATTTCTTTAATTTTATTTAATGTATGAGGAGCTCCTTTAAAATCGTCTCTTCTGTGAATTAAATAAACTTTTTTTGCAATACTTGATAATTCCAATGTCCAGTCCAAAGCGGAATCGCCTCCACCAAATATAGCAATGGTCTGATCTTTAAATTTAGACTTATCTTTAATCGAATAATAAAATCCTTTACCTTCGAATTTTTGAATTTCTTTAAGATCTAATTTTCTTGGTTCAAAGGAACCAACTCCGCCTGCAATAATAATATTTGGTGTTTCAAAAACTTGATTATCACTTGTTATAACTTGCCATAATTTATTATTTTTTTTTAATTCATTTACTCGTTGATTAAGATGAAACTGCGCTTTGAAAGGTGCTATTTGATCTAATAAATTTTTAATTAAAATTTCGCCAGTGCAATCCGGAACTCCTGGAATATCATAAATTGGTTTGTCGGGATAAAGCTCTATACACTGCCCTCCTATTTTATCTAAATTATCGATAACATGAGCATTAAGACCTAGAATGCCAAGCTCAAACACAGAAAATAATCCAACAGGTCCTGCACCAATGATTACTGCATCTGTTTTTAATGTCATATTAACTTTGTTTCTTAGGCATTCTAACAATTATCCCCTCAAGATCATTAGTAATTATAATCTGACAACTCAATCTGCTTGTATTATTTGTTTCGTTCACGAAATCTAACATATCTCTTTCGGCTTCCTGAGCGGTTGGTATTTTATTTAAATATTTTTCATCAACATAAACATGGCAAGTTGCGCATGCACAAGATCCTCCGCAATCAGCATCAATTCCAGGAATAGAATTTTTCACAGCTCCCTCCATAATTGTGTATCCAGAGGGCATTTCTACATGATGCTCTTTACCGTTATATTCTATATAAGTGATTTTTGGCATTAAATTAAAAACTTAGAATTATATAACAGTGAATTTATGTTTTTAAAATTACAATTTGTTAAAAAAAAATTTTTCTTAAAAGATTCTTTTAGAATATCCAGAGAAAGCAAAAAAGTTATTAATGCAATAATAATAAAGCTCACAGAAGGGTATAGAAGTGGCTTTGCAGAATGCATTCCCTACAAAAGATATGGCGAAAGTCAGAATAAAATATTTAATTATTTAGTTAATAACGAAACCAAAATTACTCAGTTAATAAGACAAAATAGGTTTGGGGAAATTAAATATTTATCACTTAGATCGGCACTTGAATTAGCTTTTAAGCACCTTAATTTAAATAGTAATAATGAAAATAAATTTAAATCAAAATATTTAACTTCAATTACTGTTCCTATATTGAATAAAGAAAAACTTAGCAAAATAATTAATAAATTTAAAAATACTCCTATAATTAAAGTTAAAATTAATAAAAAAAATATTTTAACGACAATTAAATTTATAAATAAAAACTGCCCTAAATCAAAAATTATTATTGATGCAAATGAAGCGTTAAATTTTTCTTTATTAAAAAAAATAATTAAAGATTTAGAAAAATTAAACGTAATTATTATTGAACAACCATTTAAATATGGTCAAGATTTTAAACTTAAAAACATTAGAACAAAAATATTATTTTGCGCGGATGAATCTTTTCATATTAAAAATAAAAATAATATTCTGAAATACTATCAAGTCTTTAACTTAAAAATTGATAAATTTGGCGGAATTAACAAAAGTCTAGAAATGATTAAATTTCTTAAGAAAAAAAATAAAAAAATACTCCTTGGCTGCATGGTAAGCTCTTCTTTATCTATTGTTCCCGCTCTATTGCTTGAAAGATACTGTGATTTTTTAGATCTTGATGGTGCTTATTTTTTAAGAAAAGATTTTAAAAATAAAGTTAATTACCAAAATGGAAATTTAATTTTAAATAAAAAATTTGTTTGGCTTAATAAAAAAGGCCTCGAAGAAAATCTTGGAGGCCTTTTTTAAAACTCTTAGAAAATTTTAAATTTAGTTAATTACTAAATTATTTATTTCCCGTAGTTAAACTTGATGCAGTTTTATAAATAACTAATCCGAATAATATTTTGTTGATAAAATCGGCTAAGTTATAAACAAGATTTAAAGTAACCTCGTTTGCTGATCCTGTCATATATCCAAAAAGATAACCTAGTGGATAGACTGACCAACCAATTGTTACAATCCATTTGCAGAATTCAAAACAATCTTTCGCGGCACCTGATAATCTCGCAGCTTCTTTACCAGCTTCGCCAGAAAACACTTCGTATAGAATGAAAATCCATCCAGCCATACCGATTATAAAGCCTGCGTTGACACCTATATATCCTGCTTCACCAGCATATCCGCCGATTAACATTACTAATGTTCCAAGTAATAGCCTCCAAAATATTCCTGAAGAAACTTTTTTAACAGCAGAAAGTATGAAGTAAAATTCAACCATTAATAATGGAACAGTTAATAACCAATCAATATATCTAAATACTGTCGGTGAAGTTCCTGTGCTTACCCATACTTCTCTCATGTACATGTAGTGCACAAAAGCAATACCGGTAACTAAACCAGATAGAGTAATTGAGGTTCTCCAAGAAGCTTTTACTGAGTTTCTTTCGATGAAGAAAAAGACAGTAGTAGCTAGAAGAGCCATTGATATTAACCAGAAAGTAATCCCAGTTAAATCGCTGGATTGTAAAAGCGCTGTTTTCATTTATTTATCCCCTATTTATTTTGTTTAAGTGGACTTAAGTTAAGGTAATTCGTTAATTATTAAAAGTGAATAAAATTAATAAAAGTCATCAATTTTAAAGAATATTAAGACAATACAACCAATATTATATGTAAATAATACTAATTCAGGACTAATAGAAATAAATGAATAAAACGGCAATAGTAATAGGATCTGGCTTTGGGGGTATAGCATCCGCCATAAGATTAAAGGCCATGAATTACGATGTCACCTTAATTGAAAAAAATTCTGACTTAGGTGGAAGAGCAAGAACATTTGTAAGAAATGGATATACGTATGATGCAGGCCCAACAGTAATCACAGCTCCTTATCTTATAGAAGAGTTATTTTTACTATTTAAAAAAAACATTAAAGATTATGTAAAAATAATACCATTAAAAATTTGGTATCAATTTATATTTAGTGATTTATCAAAATTTAACTACAGTGGTAATGAAGAAGATAATATTACTGAAATTACAAAAATTAATCCAAACGACATTGATGGATTTAAAAAATTAATAAAATTATCGGAAAAAATTTTCAATAAGGGCTATTTAGAATTATCAGATAAGCCATTTTCTAAATTTACATTTATGCTAAAGCAGATTCCATCGTTAATATTACTTAAAAGTTATCTATCTGTTTACACGTTAGTTTCGAAATTCTTAAAAAATGAAAAATTAAGAAAAATTTTTAGCGTTCACCCTCTTTTGGTAGGAGGAAATCCTTTTTCAACAACTTCAATTTATACATTAATTTTATTTTTAGAAAAAAAATGGGGAGTACATTATGCATTAGGAGGCACAGGAAAAATAATCTCCGCTTTGGAAAAATTAATGAATGAAATAGGGATTAAAATTATTAAGAATGATGAAGTTATAAGAATTATAACCGATAAAAAAAATGTAACAGGTGTAGTAACTAAAAATAATAAAACTATTAATTCAAAAATTGTTATTTGCAATGCTGATCCTCCGTTTGTCTATAAGTACTTGTTAGATGAAAAACAAAATAATTTTTTATTTAAAAATAAAATTAAACGAATGAACTATTCTATGGGTTTATTTGTGTATTATTTTGGTTCCAAAAAGAAATACAATAATGTTGAACATCATAGTATTTATTTTGGCGATTCTTATAAAGAGTTATTAAATCAAATATTTGACAAAAAAATCTTAAATGATGACATAAGCTTTTACTTGCATCGACCGACCGCAACAGATCCTACTATGGCCCCTTATAATAAAGATTGTTTTTATGTATTAGTGCCAGTGCCGAATAATTTATCAAACATAAATTGGAGCGAGGAAGGTGAAAGATTTAAAAAAATTATAATAAAGAAACTGAGTTCAACTTTATTACCTGGAATTGAAGAGTTTATTGAGGAGGATTTTTATATAACTCCGGATTATTTTGAAAATGAACTTAAAACTCTTCATGGCTCAGGTTTCTCAATTCAGCCAAAATTTTCACAATCTGCATATTTTAGATTTCATAATAAATCGGAGATTTACAATGGCCTGTTCTTTGTTGGGGCCGGAACGCATCCCGGGGCTGGAATTCCAGGTGTTTTATCATCGGCTAAAATCTTAGATAAAATTATACCTGTCGCAAAATGAAAACTGAATTTTATATAAAGCATCACGGCAAGTCATTTTATTGGGCAGGAAAATTTCTTGAAAAAGAAATTTTTGATGATTGTTCAATACTTTATGCCTTTTGTAGAGTTGTTGATAATTTAGTTGATGAAAAATTAAATTCCAAAAATAATATAAAAAAATTTATAAAAGATTACCAAAATAAAACTTCAAAAAATTTAGTAATTAATAAGTTTAAAAAAATTGAAGCAAAATATAAAATTCCTAAAAAATATGTACAAGATTTATTTTATGGAGTTAGTTTAGATACGAAACCTGTAAAAATAAAAACGACTAAAGAGCTTTTGAAATATTCATATTACGTAGCTGGCACTGTAGGAGCGATGATGGCTTATATTTTTAATACGACGAATTCAAAAGCTATTAAATGCGCAATTAATTTAGGAATTGCAATGCAACTTACTAATATTTCTCGAGACGTGTTAAAAGATGCCTGTTTACAAAGAATTTACGTACCTAAAAATTTCATCAAAGAAAATATTGTAGCAAAAGATATTGTTAATAATAATTTTAATAAAAAAAATTTATTTTTTTCTATTAAGAAACTAATATTATTAGCTGACAAATATTATAATAGTGGTAATAGAGGAATAAAATTTCTTCCAAAAAAAATAAAGTTTCCAATTTTTTTAGCAAGTTCGATATATCAAGGCATCGGAAAAAAAATTCTTAATGACAATGAAAATGATTATTTTTTAAAACGTACTTATCTAAATTTTTTAGAAAAGATTATAATGACAATTAAATCTTTTTATATTTTTGTTATTATTAAGGAAAGTTATAAAAATAATTAATAATGAATAAATTTGATTATATTATTATCGGTGCTGGTTGCTCAGGCCTTTCTTTAGCTTATGAGATGAATAGAAATAACATTTTTAAAAATAAAACGTGCGCGATCATCGATAAAAGAGAAAATTTCAACAGAGATAAAATCTGGTCTTATTGGGGTGTTAACGAACATTCTTTTAATGACTGTTTAATTAATAAATGGAATAGATTTAGTATTAAAAATAATAATGAGGAAATAATATTAAACTGTGAAAATTTTGAATATCAGTCTGTAGATAGCGGAAAGTTTTATAATAAAATTTTAAATAATTTATCAGTTAACAATAATATTAAATTTTTTTTAAACAAATCTATTGATAAAGTTTACGAAGATAACAATGAAGTCACATTACATTGTGGCGACGACATTTTTAGATCAAACCTTGTATTTAATAGCTCATTAGATAATAAAATATCATCAGAATATAAGCTATTCCAGCATTTTTATGGTTGTGAGATTGAGTTTGAGGAAAATATAAATTTACCAGAATATCCGGTGTTAATGGACTTCAATTGTTCACAAGACAACTGGGTTCATTTTTTTTACACACTACCAATTAAAAAAAATAAAATTTTTATTGAAAACACTTGGATTTCAGATCAAAAAAACTTTTTAATAGAACAGTATATGTCAGAGATAGATTATTATATTAATAATAATTTAAATTATAAAAAAAAGTATCAAAGCAAATATTCTGAAATAGGATCAATACCTATGCACCATTATCAGAACAATTTTAATTATAAAAAAATAATACCTATTGGAACTTCAGCTAATCTAACAAGAAAAAGTACTGGTTATACTTTTTTAAATATTCAAAAATCTACAAAAAAAATCGTTTCAAATATCCTTCAAAATAAAGTTGCAACAGCATCTAGTTTAAGTTTTAAATATAATCTTCTAGACAATATATTTATTAAAGTTCTTTTGGAAGAAAGGGGCTATATGCGAAATATTTTTTTTAATCTTTTTAAGAAAAATAAAACAAAAGATATTATTAATTTTTTATCAGGTAATAGCAATGTTTTTGAGGATTTTAAAATAATTTTAAGTATGCCTAAATTAATTTTCATAAAAAAATTGTTTAATTTTTAATTTTATGAATACAAATTTAAAAAAATATACAGCAATAATTAATATTTTATTTTCTATTTTAATTATATTTTTATTTATATTTCAAAATTTAATTAATTTACCTTTTTTAAACAAATCTATTATTTGTTTTTTTTTAATTGCCACGATCGGTATATCTCATGGGGCTTATGACAGTTATAAAGCGCAAATTTTTTTTTACAAAAATACTAAATACACAAAATTATTATTTTATCTAAGCTATATAAGTTTAGTTTTATTTGTTTTTTATACTTGGTATTTAAATCCCAAAATCTCTTTAATTATTTTCTTAATTATCTCCTCATTACACTTTGGCAAAGAAGATTTGGAAATATACATAACTCGAATATTTAAGTTTCGTTCGATTATTTTTTTTCTAAAAGGATCTTTAATTATTCTTCTTCCTTTATATTTTAGCTTCAATGAAACAAATGAAATATTTAGCAAACTTCTTTTTTCTAAACAATCTAGTTTAATCGCTAATAATCTTGTAAATATATTGCTACCAATAAATTTATTATTTCAGTTTTTATTCTATTTATATTTTTTTTTAAAAAAAAAAATATCCTTCAAAGATTTATTTGTGATTATTTTTGAAATTTTTTTGACAATAATAATTTTTAAATTTTTTAGTACAATTGTGGCTTTTACGTTATATTTCTGTTTTATACATTCAATGAAAAATATCCTTATAATTGCTAGTGAATTGAATTCTAATATTTATACTGGAATTAAGACTTTTGCGTTAAGAGCTTTGCCTATAACTATTGTCACATTCTTAATTCTTTTTGCCAGTTTATATTTCTTTTCTAATATCGATATATTAGAAGATGTGCTTCAAAAAATTATCTTTATTGGCCTCGCTTCATTAACCCTGCCTCACATTATTCTTCATTATTTTTTGGAAACTTAATCGCTAATTTTGATTAAAATCTGATTTGCAATTATCTATTGTCTTTTTATTGCTTTAGTATTTAAATTATTCTTAAAATACGGAGTTTGTAAATTGTCAAATCATTACGAAACTTTATATAAAGCATCAATTACAAATCCTGAAAAATTTTGGGGCGAAGCCGCGAGAGATGTTAAATGGTTCAAGCCTTATAAAAAAGTTTTAGACGATTCTAATCCTCCTTTTTATCGATGGTTTCCCGAAGGAAAAATTAATACTTGCTTCAATGCAATTGATAGACACGTTGAAGAGGGTAATGGATCTCGCACTGCTATTATATATGATAGTCCTGTCACTTCTAAAAAAATATCATTTACTTATTCTGATCTGCAAAAAAGAGTTTCTATTTTTGCTGGAGCCTTAAAAAATTTTGGGATTAAGAAAGGCGATCGTATTATTATTTACATGCCTATGATCCCTGAAGCGCTTGTTACTATATTTGCTTGTGCAAGAATAGGAGCTGTACATTCAGTTGTTTTTGGTGGCTTTGCTTCAAATGAATTAGCAGCAAGAATTGATGACTCTGAAGCAAAATTAATTATTACAGCTTCTTGTGGTTTTGAACCTGGAAAAATAATTCAATATAAACCTTTAATAGAAGAAGCGATAAAACTTGCAAAAATTAAACCAAAAAAATGTGTAATTTTTCAAAGAGAAAATAATCACGTTGAGTTAAATACTAATGATATTAGCTGGGAAGACTTTATAAAAAATGCAAAAGAAACTGAATGTGAGTCTATGGATGCTAATGATCCTGCTTATATTTTATATACCTCAGGTACAACTGGGGCTCCAAAAGGAGTTGTTAGGGATATAGCGGGTCATATCGTTGCTTTGAAATGGTCGATGAAGAATATTTACAATATCAACCCTGGAGATGTCTGGTGGTCAGCAAGTGATATTGGTTGGGTTGTAGGTCACTCCTATATTGTTTACGCACCACTATTTCATTGCTGTACAACTGTTTTATATGAAGGAAAGCCTGTCGGAACTCCTGATGCTGGATCTTTTTGGAGAGTTATTTCAGAGCATAAAGTTAAGTCATTATTTACAGCTCCAACTGCTTTAAGAGCGATTAAAAAAGAAGATCCTGAAGGAAAATTTTTTAAAAAATATGATTTATCTAAGTTTGAATTATTATTTTTAGCTGGCGAAAGAGCTGACCCAGATACAATTAAATGGGCTGAAAATTTATTAAAAAAACCAGTCATAGACCATTGGTGGCAAACTGAAACTGGATGGGCCATAAGCGCTAACTGCGCTGGTCTTGGATTGTTTAAAACTAAATACGGTTCTGCTGGAAAACCAGTTCCTGGTTATAATGTTCAAGTTTTAAAATCAGATGGGTCGCAAGCAAAATCCTCTGAAATGGGAGATGTTGTTATAAAGCTTCCTCTTCCTCCTGGAACTTTCCCAACTCTATGGAAGACAGATCAAAGATATAAAGAAAATTATATGGATACCTACAAAGGCTATTACAAAACCTATGACGCTGGACACATTGATGAGGATGGTTATGTATGGATCATGTCAAGAACTGATGACATTATTAATGTTGCTGGACACAGACTTTCAACTGGATCAATGGAAGAAATATTATCTGAAAACACCAGTGTTGCAGAATGTGCAGTACTTGGAATTGCGGACAATTTAAAAGGACAGATACCTCTTGGACTTATTGTTTTAAAATCTGGGGTTACAAAAAAATCAGAAGAAATATGTAAAGAATGTATTCAAATGATTAGAGATAGAATTGGACCTGTTGCTGCTTTTAAAAATATAGTAGTTGTAAAAAGACTTCCTAAAACAAGATCGGGTAAAATTCTAAGGGGAACCGTTAGCAAAATTGCAGATCAAGTCGCTTATAAAATGCCAGCAACTATTGATGACCCTGCTATCTTAGATGAAATTAAATCTTCTTTAATTATTGCTGGAATAATTAAAAATTAAACTAAAATTCTAAAGGTTTTCCAAACTTAGTATCAATAATTTTTTTGTCCCAAGAAGCAACTTTACCATTCACTACAGTTCCAACTGGGAATCCCTTGACTGTTTTATTATTAAAAGGGGTCCATCCACATCTGCTTGCAATCCAATCATTAGTAATTTTAAAATCTAAATTCATATCAATTACGGTAAGGTCAGCGTAATAACCTTCTTTGATCTCTCCCCTTTTTTTTATATTAAAAATCTTACAAGGATTAATACTCAATAGTTCAACCAATCTTTGAAAAGTAAGTTTTTTATTATTTACATGATCTAACATAATAGGAAGCATAGTCTGAACTCCTGTTAAACCAGAAGGACTTTCAGGATATGGTTTTTGTTTTTCTTTTAATGTATGCGGCGCGTGATCTGAGCCGAGGACGTCAATCGTACCATCTAATAATCCTTTCCACAAAACTACTTGATGATCTTTTGTTCTTATTGGAGGATTCATTTGAGCTAAAGTTCCAAGTTGTTCATAGCAATCTGGGGCAAATAAAGTTAAAAATTGAGGTGTTGTTTCAACGGTTACATATTTTTTATTATTTGCTAAAAAATCTATCTCTTCTTTGGAAGACACGTGCAAAACATGTATTCTTTTCTTATGCTTGTTTGCAAATCCAACTACTTTTTTTGTTGAAGTTAATGCAACTTCTGAATCTCTCCAAACAGAATGGGTCTTAACATTTCCTTTTTCAATTAAAACTTTTTTCTTTTGTAATAAATCATCATCCTCTGAGTGAATTGAAACAACTCTTGGACTAATTCTAATAACCTCTTCAATTGCCTCATCTTTTTTAACAAGCAATGTTCCTGTGGATGAACCTACGAACATTTTAATTCCACAGCATCCTTCTAGATTAGTAGTTTGTTTTATGAGTTCGAAATTATTTTCAGTTGCTCCAAAATAAAAAGCATAATTGCAGTACATTCTATTTTTGGCTCGATCTAATTTTTCTTGGAATCTTTCAAAATTATCGGTGGTCGGATTGGTATTTGGCATTTCAAAAATAGAGGTTATTCCTCCTAAAATTGCTGCCTTGCTTCCACTTTCTAAATCTTCTTTATCTGGATTTCCGGGTTCTCTAAAGTGAACCTGGGTGTCTATGGCTCCTGGAATAATTGTAAGGCCTTTTGCATCAAGAACTTTATCTCCACCTTCGTTGATTGAGCCTATTTTAATAATTTTATTATCTTTAATTCCAATATCAGTTTGAGTGAGATTGTTATTTATAAAACAATTGCCGTTTTTTATAATTAAATCATATATATTGGACATCTAAAATTTAATACACCAAAGCGCTAAAACGTACAATAATGGAAACTGAAAAAGCTTATATAACCTCAAAAGGTTTTATTAGTGTTTCGGGAATTGATAGTCCTGATTTTCTTCAAAATATTATCTCCAACGATATTAAAAAAGTAACGGATGATAATTGTATATTTGCTTCATTGTTAAGCCCTCAAGGGAAATTCTTATTTGAGTTTATCATTTTAAAAAGAAAAGAATTTTATCTAATTGAATGCAATAACGAACTAATAGATGAATTGGTTAATAAGCTTAATAATTACAAATTAAGATCTAAAGTTGAAATTAAAATTGAAAAAGATTTAATTAGTGTTGATATCCCTTTTCTAAGATTTAAGGATTTAAATATTAATAATTTAAATCTCATTAATTATAAAAATTACATAATTTTTGAAGACCCAAGAATAAAAAATACCTTAGCAAGAGCGGTAATTGAAAAATCTAAAATTAAAGATTTTCTTAATGATTTAAATATTGAGCTATCTAATGAAAATTTATTTGAGAAAAAACTTTTTAAATTAGGTATTCCTTCCAAGAATATTCATAAATTGCAAAATCAAATTTTCTCACTGGAGGCAAATTTTCTTGAGTTAAATGGAATTGATCAAAAAAAAGGTTGTTACATAGGTCAGGAAAATACTGCGAGAATGAATCTTAAAAACAAAGTTAATAAAAGATTATTTGCAATAAAAACTCTCTCAGGTGAAGTTAAGGAAGATCAAAAAATTACTTTAAATAATGAAGAGATTGGAAAAGTTATAATTGATGGTGAGTTTCCGTTTGCAATTATTAAAATAAATAAAGAAAATAAGAATTCTTTAATTAAAAAAGAATTAAAAACTAATACTTCTAATATAGAAATTAATTATCCAAACTGGCTGAATTAATTAAAAAAAAATTCCGAAAGTTATAAAGAATAAAGAAATTATTCCAAGTCCGCCTGAAAACCAAAACAACATCGCAACTCCAGTAACAACTGATGCTGAAGCTATAACAATTGCTACTTGTAGCAATCCAGATGCAATTTCAAGGCGATGATATTTTTTTAAAAAAACGTCTCTTTCATGTTCTGCTTTTTTCGCTTTTTCCATTAACTCAGCTTTTCCATCACCTGTTGCAGGCTCGGAATCATAACGAGCAATATCTTTGTCCCATCTTTGAACAGCATCTTTTGTTTTTTCATCAGATTTTCCAATAATATTAACAATGTCCTTAGAGTTTTTCATGCTCGACTGACGAATAGTTTTTGATTGGTAAAAAGCCCAAAGATCTGACGACTTCATTTGTGAAATTAAAACTTCAGTTTGGTATGATTTGCTAAGAGTTTCAGAGATTGCAAGAAATAGAGCTAAGACCGCTATTAATAGCGCAATTTTTTTATTATTCGAATTATGTTGTATTTCGTGACTTGCGCCTGACATATTTAGCTTATTATAATATTTAAAAAATTTTAAAAGATAAAAATTCTAATATTTTGGCTAATTTAAGGATAATTATACTATAATAAATTATTAAAATTTATGAGCTCTTCATTAGAATTTACAAAAGAAATTGAAAAAAATACTGCGGCTATTTACCAAAAAATAAAATCTGTAGTACCTCAATTAGAATGGCCGTTGCACGCTCCTTATATTTATAAAATTAATGAGCTTAAAAAAAAGAAGAACGCAGTTATTCTAGCGCATAACTATCAAACTCCAGAAATTTACCATGGTGTTGCTGATATTATTGGGGACTCTTTAACTCTAGCAATTGAGGCTGGAAAAACTAAAGCAGACATTATTATTATGGCAGGTGTTCATTTTATGGCTGAAACTGCAAAAATAATGTCACCTAACAAAAAAGTTCTTATTCCAGATATGAACGCAGGATGCTCACTTGCAGAATCAATTACTGCGGAAGATGTTAGAAAATTAAAAAAACAATATCCAGGTGTTCCAGTGGTTACTTATGTTAATACGTCAGCGGAAGTTAAAGCTGAAACAGATGTGTGCTGTACGTCAGCTAACGGTGTGAAAGTTGTTGAATCTTTAGGAGTAAAAGAAGTTATATTTTTACCTGACGTCTATCTTGCTAAATATGTTGCCTCACAAACTAAAGTTAAAATTATTCCCTGGCATGGAAAATGTATGGTTCATGAACAATTTACAGCAGAAGAATTAAATCAACTTAGAAAAAGTTATCCTGATTTAGTAATTGTGTCTCATCCAGAGTGTCCGCCTGATGTTATTAAAGCTTCAGATTTTACAGGATCAACTTCGGGAATGATCCAATATGTTAAAAACAACAAACCTAAGAATGTATTTTTAGTTACAGAATGCTCAATGAGCGACAATGTTCAGGTTGAAAACCCAGAAACAAATTTTGTTAGACCATGTAATTTATGTCCTCATATGAAAAGAATACAATTGCCAAAGATTTACGACTGCTTGATAAATGAAACAAATGAAGTTTTGATTGATAAATCAATTATAGATAAAGCAAGACTTCCTATTGAGCGTATGATTAAAGTTGGTCGCCAATCTAGTCTTGCCTAATGGAAAGTTTACATACTACTGACGTTATTGTTGTTGGATCTGGAATTTCTGGATTAATGACTGCAATCTGTCTTTATCCAAGAAAAGTTACCTTAATTTCAAAAAAAAAACTGGGTGAAGCCTCGTCAAGTGCCTGGGCACAAGGGGGGATTGCCGCTGCTGTTGGTAAAGATGATAGTCCAAAAATTCACTTTGAAGATACTATTAAAGCAAGTTCAGGATTAAGTGATGAGAAAATTGTTAAAATTATAACAGAAGAAGCCGCTTCTATTATTAAATTTTTAGAAGAAAAAGGAGTTAATTTTGACAAAGATCATCTTAAAAATTTTTTAATGTCTCAAGAAGCTGCTCATACAAGAAGGAGAGTATTAAAAGTAAATGGTGATAGTTCGGGAAGAGAAATTATAAAAACTTTAATAAACAACATTCAAAAGTTAGAAAATATTACTATTCTAGAAGATGTCACTGTTGATGAAATTATAACTGAAAATAATAAAGTAATTGGATTAATTGGTCGTCATGTCGGAAAAAATATAGTTGATAATTTTACATTTTTTAAAGCACCTAATGTTGTTCTTGCAACTGGAGGTCTTGGAAGTATTTACGAACACACAACAAATCCTAGAGATATTTATGGCGAAGGAATTGCTATGGCAGCTCGTGCTGGTGCTGTTCTTTCTGATATGGAGTTTGTGCAATTTCATCCTACAGGAATGGATGTAGGCCTTGATCCAACACCACTATTAACTGAAGCGCTTAGAGGAGATGGCGCTAAGCTAGTAGATGAAAATGATAATCAATTTATGAAATCAGTTCACCCAGGTGGAGATCTTGCTCCACGTGATATCGTTGCTCGAGAACTACAAAAATTAAAAGATCTTGGTCATTCAACATTCTTAGATTGTAGAAAATTCTCAGATGAACAATTACAAACAATGTTTCCAAGTGCCTATAATTTTCTAAAAAAAGCTAATATTGATTTTGCTAAAGAAAAAATACCAGTAACTCCAGCAGCTCATTACCACATGGGGGGAGTACTCGTTGATGAAAATGGGAAATCATCCATTAAAGGTCTTTGGGCTTGTGGCGAAGTTTCCTCAACTGGCGCTCACGGCGCAAATAGACTTGCTTCAAATTCTTTACTTGAAGCTTTTGTTTTTGGGAAAAGAATAGCAAACTCCATTAATTCTGAAGTCCTTAATAACGCTGAAGATAAAAATATAAATTTTCAGAAATATTTACCAAAAGAGAAAACATCATCAAGAATCAGAGCAAAAAAATATATTTGGCAGCTTAGAAATATAATGAGTGATCTAGTAGGTGTTTATAGAAATGAACAAAAACTTAAAAAAGCATTCATTGAAATTGATAGAATAGAAAGGGAAGCAAAAGACTTGTCTGCTAAACTTAAAGATATGATTTTAGTATCAAGACTAATCACTTATTCAGCGTACTTAAGAAAAGAAAGCAGAGGAGCTCATTTTAGAAGCGATTATCCAAAAACAGATAATAAATTTTTGTTTAGAAGACAAATTACGTTAAAAGAGATGCAAGAGTTCTTAAATAAAAAAGAGTACATAGAAAAAGTCGCTTAAATACATGTCTAAATCAAAACTTATTACCAGTGGTTACGTTAAAAGTATTGTGGGTGCAGCATTATATGAAGATCAGGCTCAAAAAGACATTACAACTGATTTACTAGTAAATAAAAATTCTATCACTTCAGCAAAGATTGTTGCAAACGAGGATGGAATTATTGGTGGATTAGATTTTGCAGAAGAGTCTTTTAAACAAATTGATAAAAAAACAAAATTAAAAAGAAAGTTCCAGGAAGGGTCTCATATAAAAAAAAATGATGTTATAGCAGAAATTAAGGGGCTAACTGGGTCTATTTTAAAATCAGAAAGGACTGCGATTAATTTTTTAGGTTTGATCTCAGGAATTGCAACAAAAACTAATCATTACGTCAATTTAGTAAAAGAATACAAAACCAAAATATGCTGCACTAGAAAAACTCTACCTACTTTAAGAGTTATTCAAAAATATGCTGTGACTTTAGGTGGTGGAACTAACAATAGATTAAATTTATTTGATGAGATCTTTATCAAAGATAATCACATATCAGCTTCTCAAAATATATTTGATCTTGTTCAAAACGCTTTAAGACTCAATAGAAGCGGAAAAATTATAACGGTTGAAGTGGATACAATAAGTCAATTAGAATTAATTAAAATGCTAAACTTTAATAGATTATTACTTGATAATATGAAGCCAGATGAAATTAAAAAAGCGTTAGCGATCGTTGGAAATAAATACGAAACTGAAGCTTCAGGTAATATTAATGAAAAAAATATTATTGATTATGCAAAAACAGGTGTAAATAGAATATCCATTGGAAGACTAACTCACAGCCCTCAAAATTTAGATATTTCTTTAAATTTTTAATCAAATTTAATTTTAGCAATCAGAATTAATAATGCTAAAAAAAATGTCACTATATTTGCAAGTATTATTGGTAAATTATCCGATAAGATTCCATAAATTAACCAACTTACAATTCCAGTAGTAAATATTAAAAACATTAACAAAGAAATATCTTTGGTACTTTTGGTTTTCCAAACTTTATAAGCCTGGGGAACAAAAGCAATTGTTGTGCAAAAACCAGAAAAAAAACCGATATAAGTTACGTATGGTTCCATTAGTTAATTAAACTAAAATCTTTTTTATTAACAACGCTTTGAACTCCAAAAATATTTAATAAAGTATGAGGAAGATAATCGTGAGTTAAAGGTTTATTAGCTAAACTTTTAATTTTTGTTACGTTAATTTTTTTATTTTTAACAATCTGATCTGAAAGCCATAAAATCATAGCAAAATTTCTCTGTTCTTTTGGCGCAATAGTTTTTGGAAGCCCGTGTAAATAAATACCGTTTTCACCTAAAGATTCTCCGTGATCGGAAGAGTAAAGAAGGAATGTATTATAATCTTTCTTATCTTTTAAAATATCTATCAGCCTTGAAAGTACATAATCCGTATAAACAATGGTGTTATCAAAGGCATTATTTAAGTCCTCTTTGCTGCAGTTTTGAGGAGTATTGTTGTTGCAGAAAGGTTTGAATTTTGCAAATTTTTCAGGAAATCTTTTGTAATATCTAGGTCCATGAGAACCCATTGTATGAAGAACAATTAACAGATTACCTTTGTTATCTTTTAAAATTTTATTTGTAGTATCTAATAATATTTCATCATAGTTAGTATTTTTATCTTCTCCTCCTGAACTCTTAATAAGATCTAAAGATTCAATTCTAGTGCATACATTTTTACAGCTTGAATTATTATTGACCCAAATTGTTTTAACCCCAGCAATCGATAATACATCTAAAACATTGCTTTCATTTTTAGCTTTTGCTTGAGTAAAATTCTTTTCTCCATTTAAATAAAACATGCAAGGAACTGAATATGCTGTTGCGGTTCCGCAGGATAAAGTATTATTAAAACTAATAACGCCTTTATTTTTTAAGTAAGGATTTGTTTCTTTTTGATAGCCGTTTAATGAAAATCTATCTGCCCTTGCAGTCTCGCCTACTACCATTATTCCAATAGTCTTCTTTTCAGATTTTAATAATTTTGCATCCTGTCCTAACGTTGTAAATTTGCTAACTCCTTGCAGGGTTAATTTACTTAATCGATAAGCTGAGGTTAGAGTATATAAAGGCGTAATATGCTGATTGAGAGTATTGTTTTCTCTAACAATAAAACTTACCTGTTTAAAATTAGCAAAAGTTAAAATGCCAACGGTTGCTATAGCAGCCAAAACTAAAGATCCTCTTATTAATAAATCTCTCTTTAAAGAACCGTATTCAATTTGAATAAAATAAATAACAATACTTGGAACAATTCCTAAAAATAGAACATGAATAAAAAATCCAACAGACATAAGATCCATTGCTTCTTTAACGTCAGTTTGAAAAGTGTTAATGATCATTTGCTCATCAACGGTAACTCCAAATTGTTGATTATAAAAACTTAAGATCGATGAAAGTATAACTAACAAAATAGCTAAAGGCTTAAGTGTGTATTTTTGTCCAAAAATTAATAATAAAATTGAGAGGGTTGAAATAATTGCAGTAATAATTGCAAAGAAAAAATAAATAGAAGAAAAATTTGAAAACCCAATATTGCCATAAAGGATTTTTAAGAATTTTAGATTATAAAGAAAGGTAATAAAAAAAGAAAAACAGAGTATAAAATAATAAAATTTAATTTTTTTTTTAAAAAAAAACATTTAAATATTTTTATTAATTAAAAGATTCTTTATTCTTATATTTTTTTTTCCTATTTCCTGCATTAAAATTTCCACGTTTAAAACCTTCGGATTTATTATCTCTAAATCTTGGTTTTTCTCTATCGCTTTTTCTTCGATAATCCTTCTCAAATCCACCGCTCTTAAAGCCTTCTGCTGCCGGTTTGCGTTCTTTAAAACCCGCTGACTTGTGTTCTTTAAAACCTTCAGATTTGTACTCTTTAACTCCTTCTGGCTTATGAGATTTAAAACCTTCTGAAAATTTACTTCTTCCAAATTTTTCTGAAGATCTACCGCCTCTAAATTTTGATTTAAATCCTCCTCCACCTCTTTTTTTATTTTTATAATCTCTCTGAAATCCACCACCACTTCTTCCTTTAGAAAAACTTTCTTTCTTTTTAGTGGGATCTAATAATCTTTCGATAGCATTCCATTTTTCTCTGTCACTATTTGTTATAAAAGATAAAGACGAACCTTCGGCTCCTGCTCTTGCAGTTCTACCCATACGATGAATATAATCTTCTGCAACCTGTGGAAGATCATAATTGATAACATGTTCAATATGCGGAACATCAAGACCTCGAGCGGCAATATCGGTTGCAACCAGAATAGTAAATTTCTTATTTCTAAAAGCACTCATCACGGTATTTCTTTTACTTTGTCTTAAATTTCCATGTAGAGCATCAGCTTTAAAACGTTCCTTGCAAAGCTTTGCTGCTAGATTTTTTGAATTATGTTTAGTTTTTACAAACACTAAAACTGAACCAGTTCTTTCTTGTAATTGCTTAATTAATTCATTGTATTTTTGTTCTTGCTGCAAATGAATAACTTCTTGTTTAATATTTATTGATGGTACATTCGTTGCTCCTGTAGAAACTCTTTCAGGATTTCTTAAATACTTTGCTGATAATCTAACTATTTGTTCAGGTAGCGTTGCAGAAAACATTAAAGTTTGTCTTTTAGCTGGTAAAAATTTTACTATTCTATCAATCTGAATTCCAAAGCCCATATCAAGCATACGATCTGTTTCATCCAAAACTAAAAATCCTGTGTCATTTAATTTTAAAGATTTTCTATCCAAGTGATCATTTATTCTTCCTGGCGTTCCTACAATTATTCTTGGATGCGATCTAAGCTGTCCTAATTGTTTATGCATAGACTCTCCTCCAATTAAACAAGCTGCCTTGATAGGATTATTTTTTCCAAGTAATTGAATAATTACTTCCATGACTTGATTTGCAAGCTCTCGTGTCGGAGTTAATATCAAAGCTGAACCTTGTTTTGATCTGCTTAACAATTCAATTAAAGGAATGCTAAAAGCTGCTGTTTTTCCAGTTCCAGTCTGAGCTGAACCTAAAATATCTTTTCCTTCTAAAGCAAGTGGGATAGATTTTATTTGAATAGGCGTTGGAATTGTAAAGTTCATTCGCGCCAATGAATTTTTTAAATGTTGGGAGAGGCTAAAGCCTTCAAAATTAGTCATGTAATTGGGGAGGATGGATAAAATCTAATAAAATTATTTAATAAGACGTAACCTTTATCAGTTAACAGCTTTATTTAAAGCTTTATTGAAGGATAATTTGGCTTTGTTTCGCAAAAATGACTAAGAGGCTGCTTTAGTATGGTCTAAATACTTAACTTTATCAGTATCTACTTTTTTAAACTTATCTTTTTTTATTTTCTGTACTCGTCCTAAAATATCAGCTCCTGCTAAAACACTTAAATTATTTTCAAAATTTAAATCTCCTTTAACAATTGCTTTTTCTCCTAAATGGATATTATGAGATTCAATATTGCCTGAGATGAAACCTAAAACTTCCACATCCTCTGCATAAACTGCTCCTCTAACAGTTCCGCTTTCTAATATTCTTAATTTTTTTGCTTTTATATTGCCGTTAACTTTTCCAGCTATTTCCATTTCGCCTTTGCAATCTATTTCTCCTTCAAAACGCGAACTCTCACCAAGATGAGAAACTCCATCTACTTGATCTTGATTTTTTTTATACTTCTTAAAGAACATTGTTGCTTTTATTGTTTAGTTTCTTTTTTGTTGTGGATGCAATTTCTAGTTGAGCGCCCTCATCCACAACTAGAGATCTGTGAAATAATTTACCTTTAATTCTAGCAGTTCTATTTAAATGGATACTATCCGAAGAAATATCTCCATTAACTTGTCCTCCAACTTCAATATTAAGTTCTGCCGTTAAATTCCCTGTAATATTTCCGTTTTCGGTGACTATAATTTCTTGAGATTTAATATCGCCTAATAATAACCCATCAATAGTAATGCTGTCTTTTTGGGTAAGATTTCCTTGTAGCTTTGTATCTCTTAAAATAACTGATGGCATAACCGATTAAACAGACAATAAATGCATTAAGCAAGTCTTAAAACACTTCATTTTTTAAGGAAATTTTTCAAAAATATGATAATTAAAATATTTCATGAAGAATAATAATTACTCAATAAATGAAATCTTAAGTGCAGTTGATAACCTTCTTGGATCAAATGCGACAAAACCAACTCAAGGCGAAACAGTAAAAGAAATGAATGAAATTTTATCAGCTGTTAACAAAATGCATTCTAAAAAAGTAGTAGAGAAAATAAATGAAACAGCCCTAGTATTAAAAAACGTTTTAAAAAATCAAGAGGTTCTATTATTAAAAAAATTTTTCACAACTAACAATCCTCTAATATTAAAATGATTATAAGCTGCGAATGTAAAAAATATAAATTTGTTGTACGAGCTGAGGATATTGGTAAAGACGGAAGGTTGGTTCAGTGCGGTGTTTGCGACAAACAGTGGTTTCAAGAACCTCCGACTTTAGAAGAATTTAAAACTTTAAAAGATAATTATATTAAAGAAGATGACGGAAATGTTTCAAATGAATCTTCTAAAAAACAAACAAGCGCTAAAAATGTTCCTATAAAATATAAAGAGAAGACTAAGATAGATTTTAGCAAAATTTTTTTTACCGTCTTAATTATTTTAGTCATTGGAGTCTTTGCAAGCTTTCAATTTAAAGATTTAATTCTTGTTCAGTACCCTGATAGTGCAAATTATTTTTCTATAATTGAAGAGTTTGGAGAGTATATTTCAAAAAACATCTCTGGCTTTATAGACATGTTAATTCCAAAAAATTAACCATGACCCTAATAACAGGTTTAGTTTTATTTATCGTT
>Ga0209085_1000516_pt1 | contig 27972 bp, 35 predicted proteins | sample C_131016_EF_Meta_FD_187310 | JGI IMG/M metagenome (GOLD analysis project Ga0209085, IMG submission 187310) | Freshwater microbial communities from Lake Croche, Canada to study carbon cycling - C_131016_EF_MetaG (SPAdes) (version 2) | ecosystem: Environmental > Aquatic > Freshwater > Lake...
GTGGGTGCGCCCACACATGTGGGTGGCAGCTTTGTATGCGAAAATAATAAACTCAGCAACTTGGTGGGCGCCCCATCATATGTGGGCATGGGCTTTTTTTGCACATGGAACAAGCTCACCAGCTTGGAAGGTGCCCCTGCCCATGCAGGTGAAAACAGGATTTTGGGTGAATGCTTTCAGTGTGACTACCACATTCAATTGCCGTTGTTACGATTGTTGAATTATCACTCAGTTAATTTAAAAAGAGCACCAGTGTCCATAACCAGGATCTTGAAAAAATATGCAGGACAAGGCAAGAAGGCAGCATTATCCTGTGCTGCTGAACTGATCAAAGCAGGTCATGCTGATAACAATGAGTTCGCTAATTATTATAAGGATAACGCCAGATGGTAAACAAAGATCATATCTTGCAGCAGTTATTAAGCCACTTCCATCCCCTGGGAACCATAGATATAGATGATGCAGGTGTAGTGAATGTTAAGGGTGATGTGACATTGATGGACCATGTGACACACTTGCCTGTGCAGTTTGGTGTGGTCACAGGCAACTTCAACTGCGCTAGGCGTGGTTTAACCACACTTAAAGGGGCTCCTCGTGAAGTGGGTAAGATATTCACTTGCAAGCAGAATAAGCTGATCACATTAGAGGGTGGTCCTGAAAAGGTGGAATCATATAATGCTGTTAATAATCCTTTGAAAAATCTGGATGGATTGGCTCAGGAGATCAAAGGCCATGTGCAATTCAACTATACAGAAAATTTACCCTTATTGCGCACCCTGGTGGCCTCTCAGATTTGGCCATTCCCTGACCAGTTCAAACTGGAGGCCATATTGAACAAATACAAACAACAGGGTAAAGCAGGTGCAATAAAAGCTGCTGCGGAATTAATTAAAGCAGGATTTAAGGGTAATGCCAGATGGTAAACAAGAAAGAAATAGAAACCCTGCTGGACACACACTTCAAGGTCACAGGCAAAGTGAACATAACAGATCAAGGTGTTGTGAATGTGAAGGGAGGTGTGTACAATCGCATCATATTGGATCATGTGCCTGTGCAATTTGGTAAAGTGACAGGGGACTGTGATTTGGGTAATGGTCAAGTGACCAGTCTGATCAATTGTCCCACACATGTGGGGGGTAGTTTCCACTGTGATGAAAACCGCCTCACAAATTTGATAGGCGCACCCACACATGTGGGCGGATCCTTCACATGCAACTACAATCTGCTCACAAGTTTGGAAGGGGCTCCCACACATGTGGCAGGGTCATTCCTTTGCCAAAACAATCAGCTCTCTAATCTAAAAGGTGCTCCCAGTCACGTGGGCGACTCATTTGTGTGTAATAGAAATCCTCTCACAAGTTTGGAAGGTGTTCCTGCACATGTGGGGAAACATGTGGTTGTCAGCTATTCACACACTTTACCCTTGTTGCGATTGTTAAATTATCCCCAGCGTGTGGATCACATATACAACGTGCCCACAGAAATAGCTGCCATCCTTGAGAAATATGCAGGGCAAGGTAAACCTGGCATGATCAAGGCAGCAGCAGACATGATCCGTGCAGGATGTAACAGGAATGCCAGATGGTAGATGTAAAACAAATCAGCAAACTGGTCAGAAAGCATTTCCAGATCAGAGGGAAAGGCACTTTTACTGTGAATCCCCACACCGGGGAAGTGGATGCGGTGGGCGATGTCATATTCAAAGGATTGGACATAAGCCAAGGCATGTTTCATGTGCAGTTTGGCACAGTCAAGGGCGATTTTGTCTGTTACGAAAAAGGTGTGATCAGTCTGAAAGGTTCACCACACACTATACATGGTGACTTTTTTTGCTTTAGTAATCTGCTCACAGATCTTGAGGGTGGACCCCGTGTTGTACGCGGTGGTTTTAGCTGTATGCATAATAAGCTCACCAACTTGATGGGTGCTCCGGAACAAGTGGGTGACTGGTTCTCCTGCTACGATAATCGGTTAACCAGTCTGCAAGGTGCTCCCCGGCAGGTGGGGGGCAGCTTTCATTGTGGTAGTAACAAACTGATCAGCTTGGAAGGTGGTCCTAATCAGGTGGGGGACAGATACGACTGTAGATATAATCCTTTGAAAAGCTTTCAGGGCGCACCACAACAGGTTGGAGATTACTTTGACTGTGATTGGAAAAAGAATTTATCTTTGTTACAACTGCTCACTGTGCATGCTAAAACAGTGAACATGTTGGGCGCTCCCAAACAGGTATCCACAATCATGAACAACCATGCAGGTCAAGGTAAACCAGGTGCAATTAAAGCTGCTGTGGAATTGATCAGAGCAGGATACAAGGAGAATGCCAGATGGTAGATGTTAAACAAATTGAGGCCACATTACACAAATATTTTTTAGTGACGGGTCCCATCACACTCATTAATCCACAAACAGGCCTGATAGATGTGGATGGCAGTGTGTATCTGAGGAAGAAGGTGAGTCGTATGCCTGTGCAATTTGGTCATGTGAGTGGCAGCTTTGGGTGCGCTGATGGTAAACTGACCACACTGTTGGGTGCGCCCCATAGTGTGAGAGGCTCGTTCAGTTGCAGCCGCAATCAGCTCACCAGCCTTAACCATGCTCCTGAATATGTGGGCAGGGATTTTAATTGTACACACAATAAACTGACCAATCTGATAGGTGCGCCTGACCAGGTGGGTCAGGATTTTCAATGCCACTCAAATCCGCTCACAAGTTTGGACGGAGCCCCTGTGGTGATACCTGGATGGTTTTGGGTCACATACACTGCCACGTTGCCTCTGTTGCGCACACTGGTTGCCCAACAGCGTGTGGAGTTATTTGGATATCCCCCACTTGAAGTGGAAGCTATCCTGAATGACCCTGAGTTCAAGGGCAAAGGTAAACCGGGGGCCATCAAGTGTGCTGTTGCACTAATTAAGGCAGGCTACAAGGATAATGCCCGATGGTGATGCCTTATGCTCACACCCAATTGAGTGCACATGAATTTGAGAGAACTTTTAGAGTGGATGTTAGTGACGCAGAAATGGTGTGGCATCTTGATCGCAACCACAGACACATCACAGTGATCCAAGGTACAGGTTGGCAGTTCCAGTTGGACAATCAGCTTCCACACACACTACAAGTGGGTAACGTATTCGAAGTGCCAGCTCATGTGTATCACAGATTGATAAAAGGTGACTCAGATCTCAAGTTGCGGATTTGTGAGCTTGAATCCATTCATCAGGAGTGACACCTTCTGCATGCACAAATGCATCATGTAGATCGTGCACATGAACCTCATGCACCTGACTTATTTCCCTCATCAGCAAATCAATACCCTGATAACTGACGTCATCTAAAGTCAATAACTGCTGTTTAAGTTGATGAACCGCATCATGTATTGATGCAGTTGTATGCTCTGTGCTGGACAAATGTTTATAACGAGATACAAGAGATTGAGTCTCAAGCTCTTGTATGTTCAGTACTTCCGTTAGTTGTTTGAATCTCATGAATTCAAGTCAGGAGCTTCTCTGGAAAAGTCTCGCTGATTCCAAGCCTGAACACCAAAGTATTCTCGTAGTAGCTCAATAACTGTCTGGCTGTCAAAATCCATACAAGAAAAAACGTCCAGATGTAGAGTCCAAGTCTTTGGCACGTAATGACACACAATTGCAGAGGTTTCAATTAGCTGCACTAACGTGAATTATATTAAAGTTAACTATAATAGCGGATGTGTCGATTAACTGACACTAAATAAAAGTGTAGTTCACGATGTTGCGAGCATCCAACTACTCTAAACGCTATTAAGGAGCATTCAGCATGACCAATCTTAAACATCAACCATATACCTATATTATAGGCTGGCGTCAACATAATGTTTGGTATTATGGAAGTGAATCGGCCAAAATTACCAAACAAGCCCATCCATCAAATTTGTGGACCACTTATTTCACCAGTAGTAATCTAGTTACACAATTCAGACAAGATCACGGAGAACCGGATGTGGTAAGAGTTGTTAAAATATTTAAATCAGCTAGTGAAGCTAGAGCTAATGAATCTGAATATCTAACACGCATAAATGCAGCAGAAAGACCTAATTGGCTAAACCAACACAACGGATCAGACAAGTTTCACACAAGTGGATTAAGGATGGTTACAAATGGTAAAAAGACTAAAGCTATAGATACTAGTAATGGACTCCCAGAAGGCTGGTGGTACGGTATTAGTGATAAAAGCAAACAGAACAAAAGGTTAGCTAGCTTAAAAAGAGAAGTGCATTTTCCTCCCCATGCATATGAGAGACATAAGGAGGTAATTAAATCTAGTAATGTGTGTCATAACGGTACAATACAAAAGTTGTTGCCCAAGGATGAGCCCCTGCCATCAGGGTGGACCATGGGCCAACTGCCTCAAAAAACAGAAGCACACCGTAAGCGCCTACTGGGGACAAAAATGTCTGAAATAACCAAAGAGAAGATTGGTGCTCAGCATTTGGGTGACCAATGGTTTAATAATGGGCTGATAGAGGCCCATTCAAAAGAATGCCCCGAAGGATGGGTTCAAGGTAGGTTACCTATAACTGATCAGGCCAGAGTCAACAGGGGCATATCTCAGAAAGGTCTAATGTGGTTTACTGACGGTATTAATAATAAACAGTTTAGATCTTATGAAAATGTTCCTGAAGGCTGGAGCAAAGGTAGGGTGTTGCTGCCCGCTAAAAAACCAAGACAGATACGATCAACCAAATGGTACTGGATAACAAATGGCTCAATAGATAAACAGCATGTTATAGATACTCCGATACCTGAAGGTTATATCAAAGGTAAGAGTAAAATATACAGAGGGCCTAAAAAGAGAAAAGAGGATTTGACCACCTATACCTTATACCACCCCAAACACGGGGAAGTATCAGGAACTCGCCGCCATTTTGAAGAGCAATGGAGCTTATCTCCAGGTAAATTTAATAGGATAAAACGTGTAACTAAAAACAAACCATCTGGATGGAGGATGATCAAATAGTCATCCTCCATCATGGTAATTATGCCTGGCGAGTGAGGAAGTTGGTCCTGATACGTTCTGGCTCGAAATACTTGTTAAACAGATCCACAACCTTTTGTGTGTCATAAGTCTTGCAAGAAAACACATCGAAGTAGGCGTCCCCACTTTCATCGCACCAGTGACCAATAATATTGGAGGTAGTAATCAGCTGAACGCCAGTCCAGCCAGTCTTATTGTCCTCACCAAAATGGACCACTTGAGGCGAACCATGAGCAATCATATCAATCTCAACAACCAGATGTTTGAGGAAGCGAGCAATAAGTTCACCATCTCTGGCAGACTCTATCTTGCATGCTTTAGCGTCAATTGTGAGGTGGTAACCCCAAAATGGTTCACAAGTCATAGATTTAGTTCCTTCACGTGTTATGAGTAGCATATTTAATACTATAGTTTAATTTATGTCAAACCCAACTCACATGCACGTGAATAAACTTGCTGTGAAGCCAAGTTTTTCATTTTGGCTTCCACACACAAATCAAACTGATCCCAAAACTGAAGCACATGGTCTGTTACGGCCGGAATCCATGCATAATCACTGTGTGCTCGCAGTTTGGTCTTTTTATGACCTTCTGTGAGTAATGTGTCCATGTCCGGCAGCTGATCAGGGGCGTGGTGTTTCATGTAAATTTCCGCAGGCCATGCAATGTGCATTTCGGGCCTCACTCCTCGCCATGAATCCACAATTTGTGGAATGCGTGTATCATCAGGTTCCATGTGCTCACCTGTGTGAATCCAATAATGGTTGATGTCCATGCAAATCTTTACCATATGACTCACACACAGCAGGTCGTCCACACAGTGGCTGAACTCATCATTCTCCAAACTCAGCCACTGTTGGCAATGTTTGCTCAATCTGGAAAATGCATGTGTGAAACGGTGTGCAAAGTCTGTACACTTGGGGCCACCATGAATGTTGATTTCCTGTCGTTGGTCTGTGGCATCATAACCCATGAGCTCAAACAGCTCTGCATGATAATCCAGATCCTCAATAGCCCGAGACACAACATCTGCATTGTCAGAAGTTATGATGGTGTATGGCCCAGGATGTAAACTCAAGCGCAGATCCAATTTGCGAGCCAGGTCACCCACCAGCTGCCATTCAGATTGCTGTGCACGGATCACAGGCTCGTCATATATGCCTTTGTACTTGGGAAAGGTCCTCACAGGCATCTGCTCACTGCCCAACCTCACCATGTGCAGAGCTTGGGGCCAAGTGGAGACAATTTGAAATTGGCGCATGAGGGCCTGCTGATTGTGTGCAATGATACCACGCACCTTTTCCACAGCTTGCACATAGGACAGCTTGTCCAGATAAGCCACTGTGGTGCTCTTACCATTATGTGCCTCTTGCCAGGCCACAGCAGCCTTTTTGTTGTCAAATGTCTGCTCAGTTAGTAGCTTACAACAATAGCCTATACGCTTGTCCACAGTGATATCCTTGTTTTGTGATTCATAGTAACATATGATGCACTTGTGTCTACCATACACGGGCCCTGTTCAGGTGAACATCAATTTTAATTGCGTGACCATGTTGACGTCCCTCACCATCACAACAGGAATCTTGCTATAAAATTGCAGCCTGGGATTTAGCAAGTCAATCTCTGGGTGTGCACGATGACTCACACACCATGCACTTAGCTCACCATGACTGCGTCCCAACTGGGTGCGACACATGTGCACAATTTGTGCCTTTATGTGTTTGTTCACACAATAAAATGCATGATGTGCACCCACTTGCCAGGTTTGTACCAGAACCTGCACTAGATCTTCTCGTGTGCGGTGAATCCTCGAAACTGCATGAACACTGGGAAGCGCAAACTCCAGGTGTCTTGATTTTGATCCATGGTGAGTGCATCACCCTTGATCTCCACCACACGACCCATCATGTGTGAGCGATTGGCCCAAATTTCTGTACGCTGAGCTTCGGAAAACCCTGAGCCCACGTTCACACGGATCTTGCGACCTTGGTCTTCACCTTCACACACCAGTGCCCCCAGGGTGCCCACAAACTTGCCTTCACCCTCTTCCACTGCAACAATTTCCAGGTCTGTTGTAATGAATGGCTTGATCTTCAACCAGGCATCTGATCGCTTGGTTTTGTATGATGCATGAGGGTCCTTGATCATGACCCCTTCCAAGCCCTCTGCCAACACCTCACGGTTGAACAGTTGCAGTGCAACTTGTCCTTCCACAGTGTCCAGGTTGACCTCCAGCTTGGGCTCCACAGCCACCACGCCTTGAGTGAGTTCCGCCAAACGAGTCTCAAGTGCACAAAGGCTCTTGTGACGCACCATCTGACCCACCTTGTGCTCACCTGTGCGGAACGCCTTAAGCGGAATAAGATCAAACAGCATGAGCCGGCTGTCTGAAGTGTCTACATCACCCTTGCGGTTCACCTGTGTCATGAGTGCCTGGAAGTTTGCACTGATTATCTCACCATCCAGCACCATGTCCTCTGCCAAGTCTGGTACAAGGGCACTCAGCATGTCACAGATGTGTTGAAAGTTCTTGTTCTGGATACCGTTGCGAGTAAACTGCTGAACTACTCCACTCTTCTGAATCACAGTCAACAGCCTTACACCGTCATACTTGCGATCCACCAGCTTTATTCCCACCATCTTTTTGGGATGGTCATCTGCAGGCTTGGCTAGCTGGCAACTAAACACTGGCACTTCCCATGCCTTACCTGCCTTGCCATTACGACTGAGCACAGTGTTGATGGTCTTCTCAGACGTACCACACTTTAGATCTTGCAAAAGTATGCGGCGATACCATGTGTTCCATACCACAGCCGATGTATTGTTGGCTGCCAATGTGATAGCAGCTCTTGCAGCATTGCCTGATAGTTTGCGAGTGGCCAACTGATCAGCCAAATGTTTAAACTGATCCCATGTCATGGTGCCTGATGCAGCCTCTGATTCTGGAAGCTGCTTGACGCCGTATGTGGTTAAAACATCCAGCGCCATGCGAGCACCCTCAAAGAACTCAGCACAACCTGCATCAAACGCTTGCTGGATGATTTGTTCTTTGTCCAACCTGCTGTTGGTGGCCTCCAACGCTTGTATGACTTGCGCTGCATTATTCATGATGTGGACTCCATTCCAATGCCTAATTATAACATGAGTTGCATATGTGTCAACAGATTATCCACATACTGTTATGGGTATCAAAGCGTTGTGATACTCATGGTCATCACTGTGCAGGAGAGCCACGAACTGTTCAAACACTCCTGCACCACACGTTGCGCTTCTGCGAGCACACCAGGATCTGCATCTGAACAAACTGCAAGGATGGCTGCTGCTTCTGCAAGCCACTTGCGAGCAAAGCCTGGATTGTGTTCAGTTATGCTTGGAGCATTGGATACAATGTCCGCACATTTAATTGTGTGAGCTTGAGCAGAGGCACCCGCAGTGTGCACAAGATCAATTGCCTTTCTCACACGACGCGGACCATCTGACGGCACAGACACATCAGTAAGATCTGATACCAGGTCAGCCACTTGGGCACCAAACTCATCCTGAATCTGCTCCATGGTGATGGGCGTATCTTCCACCGTATCATGCAGAGCAGCCGCAGCCAACATTTCAGGAGTGACAGCATTCACAGCATGTGCCAAGAGCAGATCCATCACATGCAGCGGATGCACAATATATGGCTCATCGCTATACTTGCGACGTTGCCCAATAGATTCATGAGCAGCCGTAGCAAATTCAATAGCCGCCTGCACTAGTGGGTGGTTCTTGGCTGGATTTTCTGTCATACACACATAATAGCACATGCGCATCAAATGTCAACACATTAAGCAGCTTGCGCTTCCACAGTATGTTTACATTTTTTCTTGAACACATGCCCAGGGCAATCGCAGCTCCATTTGTTGGTGATGCCGTTACGTGTAACAGTGTATGTGTCCTTGCCGTTGCTGCTTTTGATCCGGACCACCTTGTCCTGTGTGGGTAAGGGTTTATCAAATTTCTGCTTGTTGATGCTCATAATCAAGTGAGGGGCAATAAAATTGTGGGCCTTGGTCTGGCTGTTCACAATAGTGAAATATTCTTTCATCCAGGTGAACCGTGCTACAACCATGCCCTTCAGCACAGTTGTGGGGCCGCAACGATGTTTGGAATCTGGGGCCATGGCATTGTGTGCCTGCTGAGTGTCAATTTCCACCTCAACTTGGGTACCCACTTCTGGAAACTGCATGCTGTGTTCCTCCATCATGTGTGCATGATAACATATACGGAATACACGTCAAGTACTTTTTTATATGCTTGCACACTATATTAAGGGTAGATTAATGTAAAAAAAAATCGTTATGCGTCAAGTTTTTGTTTGATACTGTATCCAAATTCCGTTAAGATTTTGAGTAAATCTTTGACAGCTTGCATGTGGGGAGATTGAGCTTGCGGTGGTAAACTTTCCCAAGGCTGTAACCAGGGATGTGTCTTGTTTTTGACACTCAAATGTGTGCCATATGACCATCCTTTTTCCAGCTTGTCCTGCATCCATGTGTTATGTTGCGCTTTACACCATGCATCCATGACTTGTGCAATTTTATGTTCAGGTATGTCTGCATGTGTGATGGGCACAGTATGATCAGCTGGCTGACTGTAGTCTATCACAAAGTCTGTGTGAGGAAAACATGCGTCCCAAGCATGGGAGATCTTGTAAACTTCATGATGTACCAGATCTCTTACTAATGGTATCACATAAGTTTGAGCACCAGACGGTAGACTTTTGTGATAGTAACTGGTGGATTTCACATCATGTTGATCAGGCAGTTGAGTATGATGCAACAATCCTGAAGGGGTATTTTGTTGCACACACTTGTACCAAAGTTTTCTATTCTGTGCATCCAGTTTTTTTGCAACTGTGAGTTTGATCCAACTATTCATAATCAATATTTAGGTGGTCATGATCACCAATTGTATTTCTGTTTGATCATGTATATGATATGATCAGGTGTGTGCCACCAGTCTGTTCTATTTTCAATCAAATGCCACATGAGAAATTGCTCTTTTGATTGAAACTCCCTACCTTTTGTGATGTTCATGTTTTCTGGATGTCCATAAATTATGGGATCACTGGGTCCCCACAGCACCACACCAGGCTTACCCAAGTCCCATGCATAATGCTGCACAAAGGAGTCACAGCTGATCCAAAAGTCACATTCCTGAATGAGTGATGCCAAATCTTCCAGACTTAGGCCACATTGGAAATCGGGCACCAGTTGTGTTTCACCTGGCAGACCCACTTGCACAATGGGCTGTGGTAACTTGCTTATAAGTTCTGGCCACCAAGGATAGTTTTTTGGGTTAACATGGTTATCAGGTAATTGTTTGGCCCAGGCACTTATCACAATCATGATTTGATTCCATACATTTTTTTGTAAGCAGATTCCAGGCTTTTGTCCCAGCCCCATTCATGCATCTTTTTATAAATGTTCCATTCATCCAGGCTACCAAACCGGTTCTTGGCTTCTTGTATGCTGGCCCCTGGTATGATGTCCGGATAACATGAATACACCACAGGGTCTTTGAGCATGGGTAACAGTCTCTTAAACACAATATGGTCACCCATGCCATTATCCAGTACCACCACAGTGCGATTTTTAGTTTGGGTATAACTGTGAAATATGTGATTGTCTGCTTCATAAAGAGCTGCCTGATCTTGTGAGCGTATACCACCTTCATCCAGTTTCATGTGCCAGGTGACTGGTCCAGGCACCACCCATAACTGGTAGCCTTTTTGATGCAACTGCCAGCTGAACAATGTTTCCTCTCTGTGGGCCACTCTACTCAATGACAAATTGTAGTCACACACACCAGCTCTGTACAAGAAAGAGCAATGCAAGTGTTCCACTTGTTGTTTGTTTAAAATTCTGCCCCACTGTATGTTGGGTTCAGCATCTATACGATCTATCAATCCTGTGGCCACACGCGGTGATTGATCCCAACTGGGTGTTAAGCATGCAACTGCCACACCGCCCACTTTATCATTCACATGTTGCAATAAGGTTTCCAACACTTGTGGTTCAGCTTGGTTGTCATCATCCACCCTCCACACCCATTCAGACGCCTTTTGGTTGGCCATCTGATGATTGTGATGTTGACCTTTTTTACCTGCCCATATCCATTCCCAACTGATGCCTCTGGCACTCATGATTTTGAACAGATTATCATAAACAGGTACAGACCTAGGATCTATTGCATCCTCATTGTCATCATACACAATCAAATGATCAGGTACTCTGGTCTGCATGGCCACACTTTGTATGGCCAAAGGTAATGTGGTGTTGTACCTGCCTTTGGTGCTTATGGAGCATAATACATGTGGTGCCATTATTTTTTCCAAGTCTCAATGGTGATGTTCAGGGGGTCAAACTTGACAGGGGCACCTGTGTGATCACACCACCAAATACCGAACGGTAGTGTGCTGGTGCATGTGAAACCCAGCATGCTCAGTCTGTGTTGTGCAATCTCAAGGCCCTTGTGTGTGGGATGCATGTCTCCATGAATCTCAACTGCCACATGTGTGATTTTTTCAAACACATGATCTTCACTGTCCATGAGTATGTCATACTCTGCACCTTCACAATCCATTTTCAAAAACACATGTGGCTGTGTGGTCATTTGTATCAATTGTTTCAAGCTCACTGTGGGCACTAACTCAGAATATTCACCTGGTTTATACAAACTGTTCATGTTGCTGTCTGTGTTAATGCCCATTGTGACTGGTCCTTGTGAGACACCCACAATTGCAGCTTTTATGGGTTGTACAACTGAGTTCATGTGTGCTCTGTGTAAATTATTACACAATATGTCATAGGTGCCACCCACAGGCTCACAACTGATCACTTGTGGGGCACCCAACCCTGCTGCCAATATACTAAACATGCCCAAATTGGCGCCCACATCAATCACACTTGTGTCTCGAAATTGATCCGGTGTGACCTGATAAGTGTTTTCTAGAATTACTTCTTTGTACAGTGCCGCACTCTCCTTGTTCACATGTTGTAGCCAATCATACTGTGTGGCCACATCTGTGTGAGAGACAGCTTTTGTTACAGGCACCACAGGGGGTTTAACTTGCTGTGACACTTTGACTGCCAGTTTATTCAGATTGTGCTCAAAGATGGATGTCCATTCCGGAACCAAATTTGCATCATGCATGGTGCCTTCTGCTTTATGGTACAATGGGAATGAGCCTGTGTTAGTGGTGCCTGTATAATGTGTTTGGTCCACATTCACAATCTGAAATCCTGCTTGTTCAGTGACCCAGCAGTATTCCATGTCCTCCCCACCACCCACTTGATAATCCTCGTTTAACGGACCCACTTTGTTGATCACGTTGCGGTCAATCATCACACAAAAGAACACTGCGAAATCTCGTTGTGTCTGCTCACTGAATAATTTGAGTATGCATGTGATACCTACGTCATTCTGTGATTCAAAGGGTGCATTCAACAGATTTAGCCAGTCGTGGGTGGATTGGGGCAGCAACACACAATCGTTGTTCAACAACACTACTCTATCGCCCTGAGATGCTCTGATACCAGCATTACAGGCCTTTGCAAAGCCCAATGGTGCGTCATGTGTGATCACTTTGAAATGGTCATGAAACCCCAAACTTTCAAATTGGTGTGCCAATCTGTTCAAATAATATGAAGTGTTGTCTGTGCACCCATTTGCACAAATGATTAGTTCCACTTGATCCATGTGAGTGTGTGCAAGAATACTATCTATACATGGCTTTAACAAATCATCACAATGATTGAAGGTGGGGATAATTATGGAATATTTCACTATGAATCCTTGGTGTTAGGGTCAGGTATTATATTTGTGTTTTAGTTGGGCATTGTTATGTGATTGTGCTTGTGCATAATCAGGAACCAGTTGAGCATCATATATGGTGCCTTGACCTTTGTGGTAGAGTGGGAATTCACCGCTCCATACTCCTGCTTGTGTAGTAGTATGCAAACCATGGTCACATGTGGTCACGATGAATCCTGCTTCTTCTGCCTCAATACAGAACTCCACATCTTCACATCCGCCCACTTGATATGTCTCGTTCAATAACCCTATACGATCAAACACTTTGCGATCAATCATCACACAAAAGAATAACAAAAAATCTCTGTTCACAATTTGTTCATGACTTTTCACCACACCAGATATCCCTGTGAGTGTGTTCTGGGTGAATGGGGCATGCAGCAGATTGAGCCAATGATCACGTGTTTGATGTAATAGTACACAATCATTGTTCAATAGCACAATTTTGTCAGTTGTGGCCATGGGAATAGCTTTATTGTTGGCCCCGCTGTATCCCAAAGGTGAATCTGACCATGTGTATTTGAAGTGGTTTTGCATGCCCACTTGACGGAATCGGTTATCCAAATCATGCAAATAACTCCATGTGTTGTCCACACAGCCATTTGCACTGATGATGAGTTCCACATTGGTCATGTTAGTATAAGTGAGTATGGAATCCACACAAGGTTTTAGTAAATCTGCGCAATGGTTGTAAGTGGGGATCAATATGGAATATTTCATGGGTATTGATTATTCTTGTTCACTTCTGCCACATTTCCACAAAATAATGACCAGGTGTCCAACTAACTACTTCTCCTTGGGCATTGTACCAATAAATGCCTATATTGTGACTGTGTACACGTTTGAATCCCAACTGTAACAGTCTGTCTGTGATTACTTCTCTAGTTTTATGCACAGGATGCAGGTTGGTGTGAATTTCCAAATGTATGCATTTGATGCGATCAAACACTTCAGGAGCAGTATCCAGTATGATGTCGAATTCTGCGCCTTCACAATCCAGTTTTAGGATCACATTGTGACTGAATGTTTGTTTCATGATATCAGTCAATGTGGTCACTGGAACCAGTTCAGATTGCTCACTTTGTTTGTACACACTGTTACTACCATGAAGATCATGCAACCCCATCATCAATGGTGGTGTGGGCAAGCCCATGACTGCTTGTTTGTGGCATTTGATTTTATGTGAAAGTCCGGTGGTATTCACACTGTTCAACAATTTGTCGTGAGTCACACTCACAGGTTCATAAGCCCAAACTCTGCTTGCTCCCAGTGCTGCTGCCGCCACACTAAAAAATCCCACATTAGCACCTATATCAATCACCTCTTTATTGCGCACATGACCCAGGCTCAAGTGGTATGAATTGTTTGTGAACACCTCTGCAAACAATGCAGGAGTTTCAGCATCGGGAATCAACAGCTGAGGAAACTTTTCTGCAATTTCCTGGGGAGATTGTACCAAATAATCAGGAGTGAACTTTTCTTGTAGCATGATGGTGTTGTTGTTGAACAGCTCTGTCCAGTTGGGCACCAATATGGGATCATGCATGGTGCCTTCTGCTTTGTGCCAGATGGGGAAGTCACTAGCGTTGGTGCCAATGCTGGGTTCATATCTGGTTTTGGCTACACCCACCACACGCCAACCTGCCTCTTCTGCCATGAAACAGTATTCGGTATCTTCTCCTGCACCCACACCATATGCTTCGTTCAACATGCCAATCTGCTCAATCAGTCTCTGATCAATCAGGGTACAGAAAAACACTGCAAAGTCTCTGCCAGTTTGCGGAGAGTGCAACATGAGTGTGGTGGTAATACCCACAGTGGAGTCTGATTCAAAAGGTGCATTCAGTCTGTTCAACCATGTGTTACGTGGTTGATGCAGCAGTATGACATCGTTGTTCAACAATAGCACACGAGCACCAGAGCTTGCTTTTATTCCTGCATTCACAGCACGACTAAAACCCAGTGGTTCATCGTGCCACACCACTGTCAAATGATCACCAAAACCCATGTTTTCAAATTGAGCTTTTAGTTGGTCCAGATATGCTCTGGTGTTGTCTGTGCAGCCATTGGCGCTGATAACCAGTTCCACATCAGTCATACGGCTGTATGCTATCACACTGTCTATGCAAGGTTTGAGCAAATCATCACAGTGATTATAGGTGGGTATGATGATGGAATATTTGAAGGTATGGGTCATGATCACATTATAGGATCTAAATCTAAACCTTTCAATAGACCAGACTCAAATAACACACAAACATGTTAATATCCCATAAGGATCGCATAACATTGTCACTAAATGACTGATTAACAGATTGGTGAGCCTATTCCGACATCCAGTTTACAGACGGTCAGTCTGCTCTCTTAATAAATGCTGTTTGATAACCATTGGGTAACAGAATGGGTTCCAGTTTATCCCAGTTACAATGAATGAAATTGTCTATTGCCAGTTTGGGTGACATCTGCACAGGCTTTTCTCTATTCTTGTCTGTGTATACCCATGTGTGAGAGTCATCACATAAGATAGCACCGCCCACTTTTAATAATTCCCAGGAAAGAACAAGATCTTTTAGAACCCCCGAAGCTCTATGATCTCCGTCAATATAGATCAAATCCGCTTTGACTTTTCTGTACAATAACTCTAACAACGCAGGGGTAGAGTTTTGTCTCATGAACTCCACATTAGATTTGTAAGGACATATTGACAAGTTATGAGTGAATGCATCGTATGCTTTTTTGATGTCTGCATCTTCTAGATCGTGTGAGTATCCGTAAGGATCAATAGCATAATGACGATACGTTGGATTTAGACAAGCAGTACTCTCCACCATGTTGAAAGTGAAATGCCCGTAGAACACTCCAATCTCAATCACTGTTTGTGGTACGCCGATTATATCTATAATGGATGTAACACTACCCTTAATAAAATCGTGGAATTGGAAGAAATTATAATTGGTCATTTGCAAGTCCTGTAAATTTCATTCAGTTGTTCATCTGTGAAGGTCATGGAGTCATGATTGAGCCTATCAGCAAATTCAGAGTCTGGTCCGGATATTCGCATGGGATTGTATATGGTCATTCCTTGTTTCTTATAGATGTTGAACCAGTCTGGGTAAGAAACATTCTGAGCAAATGTGGATCCCAAAATCACAGTGCCTGGTTTTCCAAACGCCCTTGCCATGTGCTGACCCACAGAATCACACCCCACAAAATAATCACATTGTGAAATCATGGCCATGTAAAATCTCAGATCCACATTTGGTATGTTCTTAGCATTCAGCATGAAATCATCCTGGGGATGAATGTATTCGCTAGGACCAAAGTATAAGACCACTGCATCTTGAGATAATAATCTGCCCAGCTTCAGTGCATGATCCACATCCAGACTTCTGGATGATGCATCCATGGGCCTGTTGTTCACAACTTGGATGCCGCTACCATACGGCTGATACACTATGAACTTTTTCTTTTTCTTCATGTCCAGAGCTTGCTGAATCATGGTTCTAGCAGTCTCAATTTCATTATTATGACAGTAAAGTTTTGGCGGCAACAAGTCACCATGATCGTCTGTGTGATTGATCTCTTCGTCAAAAGCCTCAATCATGGACTTTTTTTGATTGTAATATGACCAACGAAAATATGGTTCTGGGGAGACCAAATTATTATCTTTGATCAATAGGTCAAACATGCCTTTCTGGCCAACCCCAAATGTTCTTTGCTGAAGCAAGGGATGATTCCAGTATAAATGCTCCCATCCATGCACAATCACTTTGAAATTGTCATTGGGATTCAACCGATGATATTTTTCCAAAACCGGGATTGCACAAATAATTCGACCTGCGCCTCCAGTCAGCATAAAGGTGGTGTTTCTCATTCACTTTTCCATTTTGATAAGATCATGTTAGCTTGACTGATGGGATTTTCACCTGTGCCCAGATGCACAAAGTAATAACGTTGCCAATCTTCCCAGGTGATGCCGTTGTACTTCAAACCATATCTAGCTAGATTAAACGACAAAGCGAATTCGTCAACTCCGCTTCTTGAATGAAGTAGATACTGTTTGACTTGTTCGTGATCATATGGCAGTGGGCACCAAAGATCATGAGTGTGCCTACAAGTGATCACAGCATTTGATGCTATACCCACATTTCTGCCATCACGTTCAAAGTATGGATTGCGGGTATCAAAGTAATCAGTGGCAAAAAAGTTGTCATTGAAACCCACATGATACTTATTACAGATAGTAGAGAAGTCTGGAAATTGGTGGTGGATCAAAACATCCATGTCTAGCAGGAAGTTGTGATCATAGTTTATGCCGTATTCATAAACCTGCATCTTTTCATATAACACATTCCATAAAGGGTATTTTCTAGTTGTGATTATGTTTAGATCACTTCTGATTCTATCGGCGTATGTCTTGATATTAGGATAAGTGATTGCCCAGAGCTCAGGCAAATAATTGCCAATTCGGACCACATGAATGCATTTTCTTGTCATAGAAGGATATTTGAAAAATCTCTATGGGAAGGTTCTTTGATCCAGTTAGTGCTCATCTTGTCTTCAATCAGCATGAGTTCAGCCTCTTTCCTACCGAACTCCATGTTATTTTTGGCTGCGTCATACAGACCTACAGTTGGTAAATGGTACACATAGGTGATGGCAATCATGGTGGTCATGATATTGACTACCCTGACTTCATGTTCCTGTTCAAGTTTCATTGCATAATCCAATGCTTGTCTGCATGACTTTCTGTTTTTCATGGAGGGAAAATGGGGCTGAAGTTTAAAAAACCTGCTTGGCCATTCATTTTGAGCTGGTTCAAATTCACCCTCTGATGCCTCCTGGAATCCCCATTTCAATATATTAACTGTTCTGACACAAATTGCAATCAGATCATCATCAAAATCTGCAATTTGAAAGTCCACATAAAGATCACGTAACTGGTTGTTCATTATTATTTCTCGCAATTGTGGAAGGTGCAGGTGCGTCAAACGCATAAAGATCAAACATGGCCATGGGGAACAGATCTGCTCTGATCATCATGTCCAAACTATTTATCAAGCCATTTCTGATGGTGTATGAAACTAAATGTCTGGCCACCGCAGGATCGATGGAATAAGCATGTGATCTGCAAAGTGATCTCAAATGTCCTTGATAGTCAGAGGCATGCGGAGGAGTGGCATAAATGGGCTCACCATTGTATTGTTCCCAGGATCCCAGGTAGATGATGGAATTATACAGCGCATGTTTTGTGTATGGTTTGATCATCACAGCATCATGTTCCAGGATGGTGATGGGTTGGTCAATCTCTAAACAATGACACCAAAGAGAATAATGACTCAGGAAACAACCCTGCTGAGCATGGGAAAGTTCGGTGAACACCAGTTTTGGGAACAGAATGTGTGACTTGTTTTTGAGATGGTGTGGTATCTCTAACGTGGATTGAGTGCCATCAAATCCTTCCCATAGGGTGTATGGCTGTTGAACTTGATTGAGTGATGTGATGCATCTGTCGGTCAATTGCACACTTATGGGATTTTTTGGTAGAGTAATGATGTAAGTGGATTCAATTAACGTTTCATACGAATTATGTAGAGAGATCATTATACAACTTTACGAGCTAAAGCATGAGCATAACCAGCTGATATATCATTCCAGTTGGTGCCAGGAATTTGAACTGGTGAACTTTTGCTAATAACCGTACTATCTCCTAACTGACCCCAACTGTTATCACCCCAAGCCCATAGAGTACCATCAGTTCTTCTGGCTAGTGCATATGCAATATCGCCAGATACTGCTGCCGCTATATCATTCCAAGTAGTGCCAGGAATTTGAACTGGCGATGATCTCCAGTTGGTAGTTCCATCACCTAATGTACCATAAGCATTAACTCCCCAAGCCCATAAAGTACCATCTGTTTTTCTGGCTAAAGAATAACTAGTGCCTGCTGCTATATCATTCCAAGTAGTGCCAGGAATTTGAACAGGTGAAGATTTGCTAATAACTGTACTATCTCCTAACTGACCGTATTGATTAATTCCCCAAGCCCATAAAGTACCATCAGTTTGCCTGGCCAGTGAATATCCAAGAGCCGCTATATCATTCCAGGTGGTACCAGGTACTTGGACAGGTGATGATTTGCTAACGATAGTATTATCGCCTAATCCACCAAAACTATTAGATCCCCAAGCCCATAAAGTACCATCTGTTTTTCTGGCTAAAGAAAAACCAGTGCCTGCTGCTATATCATTCCAAGTAGTGCCAGGTACTTGGACAGGTGATGATTTGCTAACGATAGTATTATCGCCTAATGCGCCGCCAGCGCCCCAAGCCCATAGAGTGCCATCTGTTTTTCTGGCTAAAGAATGGGTACTACCTGCTGCTATATCATTCCAAGTAGTGCCAGGAATTTGGACTGGTGAAGATTTCCTTAGGATAGTTCCATCACCTAACTGACCCGTTCCATTTGTACCCCAAGACCATAAAGTACCATCTGTTTTTCTGGCTAAAGAAAAACCCACAAAACTTCCTCCACCAGATATATCAATCCATGTAGTGCCTGGAATTTGAACTGGAGACGATTTACAATTAGTAGTGTTATCACCTAACTCGCCGTGCACATTATATCCCCAAACCCACAATTCGCCTGGATCATATTTCGCGTTGTATACACCAATACACCCATCCACGATCACCTGGTACATTTTGTTGAGAGTGAACACATTAGTTTTTAGCGTACCGGACATTTGCCACCTAAAAAGTTATGTAATTCTTGTTCGGATTCCTGCCAAGAGCCATAAACACTTTGCTTGATGACCTTCACACGTTCTCCATACCAAGGTAAACCCTGCCATACAAAGTAGGACATCAGGGGCACCAATATGATGGTGTATTTACCCATGGATGCAGAAAGATGAGCCACACTGGTGCAACTGGTGATCACCAAATCCAATTGATTAATCACATTATAAGTGTCCACCCAGGTGTTTATGTGTTTACCCACCTTGATGCCCTTGTTTGTGAGTATGTGGTCCAGCTGTAGGTCCACAAGCTCACCATATTGTTCCACACCCTCAAAGATCTCAATGGGAATTTCTCTAAACTGATCATGTTCAAATTCTGGATTACCACGATATTTGATGCCAATCTTACCAGTGTGGCCAGAGTGTGAAGGCAGGAAGGGCATCACACACTCTGCCAGGGGATGTTCCAGTTTGAACAATACTGGGATGGCCATGCTGGGCACAAACTGATCATAGTCAGCCCCCCTGAACAGATCATGATCATGAGCATCAAACCCAAACTGTCTAAAAAGCGGAACCATGCCCTTACTGCAATACACTTGCATGTGATTACAAAATTCAGCCACATGAGGCAGCCAACGAGCAAAGATCAATTCATCTCCATGACCACCCTCCATCAACACTGCCAGTTTGTTCGCTTTTCCACCTGTGTACACTCTGGAGTAATCCACACCATAATGATGAGCCGAACCGAATACTCCAAGATCTCTACCAGAATTTAGTAATTGCATGCCTTCCAGAAACTGGTGTTCCCTTAACAGATGCCAAGCCAGATTGAACCTGGCTTGTGGTGTGTGGATGGATTTGTACATGAGGTGTGCTTCATCAAACTTACCCTGAGCATTCTTATACAAAGCCAGATCAGTCATGCCATTATCATCAAGTTGTGCAATTTGATACAGCAGTTTTTCCGCCAGGTCGGCTCTTTGTAAATGATAGAAACATTTAGCCATATTCAACTTCAGACCGTCTCTATCATAACCCTCTTGACCATGAAGTTCAGTCATGTATTGAAGTGAACCCTGAAAGTCCTTTTTGTCAAATAGTTCTTTGGCTATGTCAGTCATCGCTTGGTGCTTGCCCTCATGCCCAGATAGGGTCTAGTGTCATACAGTCTGTGTTTGAATGCACCATTTGCATCCACATAATGCATGAATGTTTGGTATTGAGTCTTACCCAGAAATTCTTGGCGCCAATGAGTTAGTTGGGTTCCTTTATACACCACACAGTCGCCTGGATACAGATCAGCCACATGTGGACTGCCATGCACTTCAGGGTCAATCAACCACATGGGCCAAATGGCATCATACTCTCCCCCAAAACTGATGGACACAGAATGTTCACATTCTGATCTGTCTGTGTGTGGATCCAGAGTGGCTCCAGGTTTGTAGATTCTGGAATAGGTGTATGTGGGAAGCAGAGCTCTACCAATTGCCTTAGAGATAATCGGTGTCGACATCGCCATAAATGTGTCAAGTGCAGGATCACCGTAAATGCAATCGGATTGAGAAACTTGGCCATCACCTGATTCCATCTTATCGGTTAGCCTAAGTGTCTCTAAATAATTCCTGAAATAATCAGCCATGAACTCAGGAATAAAATTCCTGAGGATTATGAATCCATGATGTTCGTATTCGGGATTTGGTTCAAGTGTTTCGCTCATACAATCTAGTCTCCGTTTCCATCCATGTGACAAGTGCATATCTGGTTCCTTGTTTGATAGGATGCACTCGATGCGAATATTCATAATAACTGGGAAAGGCGATGATGTCACCTTTCTTGGGTTTATAAGTGATTTGAAGTTTTGTGAACTCTAGTTCCCCGCCTTCATAATCATCATTTAGGTAGAAGATCATGGTTATGTCACGAGGAACAATCCGAGTTAGCTTATTATTTATGAAGTCTTCCGAATCGTTATGCTCGTCGTATTTGCCGTCGGTTGAGTATGACAGCAACTGAGGAGTCTCGATTGATTTTAGGGTTGATTTGAACGGAAGATCTTTGTGTATATTAGCGACTGTGTTTTTGATATTGTCGATGGTTTCTTGATCTAGATGGTGTGAATTGGTTATACGATAATCAGAGATTTTTTGTTGACCATCGTTGAACACAGTCGTAGGTAGAGGTGTTTGCGCCTTTGACAGTAGATAATCACAAATGTGTGACGGGATCGCGTTATACTGGATTGATATATGTTGAAATGGATTGGTTAGCATGAAATTGCTAAGCCATTAATTTGTGCTATACTAACAGATATCCATGCACTACCGGGAATTTGAACTGGTGATGATCTATTAATAGTAGTACCATCACCTAAACCACCAACCAAATTATAGCCCCATGCCCACATGGTTCCATCGGTTTTAGTAGCTAAATTATTTACACCAAATTCACCTTTGCCGATGCTATTCCAAGTGGTTCCGGGAATTTGAACTGGCGATGAATAAGCCACGGTATTATTTTGAGCTAAATTACCATAACCATTATAACCCCATCCCCAAAGAGTACCATCTGTTCTTCTGGCTAAAGCATGAAGTGAACCTGCAGATACTTCATTCCAGGTAGTACCAGGAATTTGTATAGGTGAAGATCTCTGGGTAATAGTACTATCTACTTGACCATAATTATTATATCCCCAAGCCCATAAAGTACCATCCGTTCTTCTAGCATATGCCGAACCAGCACCACCGGTGGCATTTGCTGATATATCATTCCAGGTAGTACCTGGAATTTGAACAGGAGAATTTCTCAATGAAGCAGTATTATCTCCCACAGCACCATAAGTCCCTTCACCCCAAGCCCAAAGAGTCCCGTCGGTTCTTCTTGCATACCCATTGTATTGCGCCATGCAAATATCATTCCAAGTAGTACCTGGAATTTGGGTTGGTGAAGAACGTGTTAAGCCAGAACCTTCTGGTATTAAACAAGATCCTGCGTTATTATTAAATCCCCAACCCCACATAGTACCATCTGTTTGTAATCCTAAAGTTGTTCTTCCACCACCGCCCGATGAAATTTTACACCAAGTGGATCCTGGAATTTGAACTGGTGATGATTTAGAAATTACAGTACCATCACCAAGTTGTCCGTAGGTGTTACATCCCCAAGCCCAAAGCGTGTTATCTGGTTTTATACCAAACGAAAATCCATAACCTGCTGTTACACTACTCCAAGTACCAGGAATTTGAACTGGTGAGCACCTACTAATAGTATCATTTTGACCTAGCTGCCCAGCTGCATTACATCCCCAAGCATAAAGTCTGGAACTAAAAGTGTAGTTCCCAGCATTGATCTTCTGATACACTTCATCAAGCAGCCAGGGGCCACATTTGTTTACTGTGATGGTCATGATCAGTTCCTGTAGGTGAATCTGGTCACAATATCATAACCATGATAAGGCACAGTCACAGGCATTTGTTTCTCTATCATGACACCGTTTTCGAAAACCATTTGTGATCTTGTGCCCACTTGTTCTGGTCTCAGATAATCCTGGTAAGCAGCCCAAGGATCCGCACTTCCATTATAAGCATAATCATTCAGTCTATCAAGTAACATGCCACGAATACCTGCAATTGTGGCTTCTTGCAATCTGAATGTTTCATGATGGGATTTGATCCTTAAAGCCAAATCATGAACTGATACACCACGAACATCAGCTTCCACAACCAGCTCTGACCCCATCACAGAGGGATCATTTAGATATGCAACAGCTTGATCATGCTTGTATATGCCAGCAAGTGAAGCGGTGGCATGATACTTGCCCAGGATGGTGTCCCTTGCTTGTTTTTCTGCTGTGTAAAGATCATCTCGGATCCTATTGATGGATCGTTGTATTGTGATTGCAATGATTTCAGAAAATTCTGCTAACGAAATTTCCCAGGTTTGATTTTCTGGGTCGTCAACAGCTTGTTCAGAACCAGAACGACCATACCAGAATTCCGAGATTGCAGTGTCCTGAAACAACACTTCCAGGCCGTGAATAGGGGGCATAATGGGTCCTTCCACAGGAGTTTGTCTGTTGATGGAAATTCCCGTTTTTGCGTCGATCATTGTGAATTTGAAATATTTCATTGGAATTTTTACCCCTTTACATGCATATAATAGCTAAAGAATGACCACCGCCTGCGGCTATGCGATTCCAGGAAGTGCCTGGGATTTGAATCGGGGAAGATTTATCTATGAAAGTGTTATCACCCAACTGACCATAAAAGTTATATCCCCAAGCCCATAAAGTGCCATTTGTTTTTAACGCTAACCCAAAACCACCATCCGCGGCACCTGAGCCTGCTGATATGCTGCTCCAAGTGGTACCAGGAATTTGCACCGGCAACGATCTATTAATCACGGTGCCGTCTCCCAACATTCCGCAATCGTTACCTCCCCAAGCCCATAAAGTACCGTCTGTTTTTCTAGCTAAAGAAAAATTACCACCAAAAAATTGTCCCATGTACATGCCTGCTGCTATGTCATTCCAAGTGGTGCCAGGAATTTGAACTGGTGAAGATCTACGCACAATGGTGTTTTGTCCTAATTGACCCACACAGTTATCACCCCAAGCCCATAACGTACCGTCTGTTTTTCTGGCTAAAGAAAAGAAGTGCTCACCGCCACTAAATTGATTAACAATACCTGCTGCTGCTATGTCATTCCACGTGGTACCAGGAATTTGAACCGGTGAAGATTTACTAACAATAGTATTGTCACCTAAATTGCCGTCTATATTATAACCCCAAGCCCATAACGTACCGTCTGTTTTTCTAGCTAAAGAAAAATTACCGGTATTGTAAGGGTCGCCAGCTGCTGCTATGTCATTCCAAGTGGTACCAGGAATTTGAACCGGTGAAGATTTATTAACCACAGTACCGTCACCCAAATTACCACCAGAGGCTTTACCCCAAGACCACAACGTTCCATCCGTTTTTCTAGCCAAGGAAAACTGTCCTGATGCAGATATGTCATTCCAGGTGGTACCAGGAATTTGAACCGGTGAAGATCGTGATACTCTGGTGTTATCACCCAATTGACCTCCAATATTACATCCCCAAGTCCATAAAGTGCCATCTGTTTTTATAGCTAGAGAATGAGCACCCGCCGCTATACTGTTCCAAGAGTTGCTGGGGATTTGAATAGGTGACGCATAACATGCAACAATATTATTGACCCCCAATTCACCATAACTGTTAACACCCCAGCCATATAAATTGCCTGCTTGTGTCCACTGGTTATTCAAGATGTTATCCCTGACATCTTGTAACTTCCAGACGCCTTTGGTGGTTGTGGTACTAACGCTCATTTACGCCGACACCTTACCAGCAATGATGGCTTGTAAACGGTTTGCAACGCTGCAATACACTCTAACTTTGTATCCGTTTGGTAATCCTTTTGACGCTTCCATAACTTCCACGGTAGCGCCTTGCGGTATAACCAATTCGTAACAGTAATAACCCTGAATGTTATTAGACCCATCTGTCCAAACCACGCGAGCTTTGGCATCGTATGTTGTATCTATGTTAGACAACAGCACACTTTGCACCACACAAACACCAGTTGCAGTGTATAAATCAGTGTAAGTTGCGGCTGATGTGATGGATACACCTGCACCAAACAATACAGAACTTGTTTGTGTCTCGTACGAGATTGTGGCATGCAATGTAGTATCTGCACTTGCTTGTAGTCTCAACACATCAGATGGCTGCATGATCTTGGGCATCTTGAAGAGTTCCACACTGGAACCCACTGGTAATGGCACTGACTGAGCAAATGAAATACTTGAGTAGGTACTACCGTTGAAACTGCCAGATATATTGGCACTAGCAGTACCAATATTTGTAATATGCACAGAGTAAATAATATAACGTAGGCCTGCTGTGGCTGATGCTGTATACACAGATGAAAGTGAGGAAGTCACAGCGAAACCAATAACGTTATTGTTATTTGTGTTAAAGCCACCACCACCACCTGCGCTGCCAAGTCCACTGAAGCCACTTGTGCCGCTGATACCTATGCCACTGAAGCCACTTACGCCACTGAAGCCACTTACGCCACTTACACCACTTACACCACTTACGCCACTGAATCCACTTGTACCTGAGACTCCACTGAATCCGCTTATCCCGCTTGTGCCTGAGAATCCACTTGCCCCAGCTATATTTGAGGCTATCCATGTTGTGCCGTTGCTGAAAAGTGCATTGCCGCTGGTACCTGGAGCCACAAACTGAACAGCAGTAGTTCCGTTTCCCAATATCACATTGTTAGCAGTCAGTGTGGTTGCAGATGTACCGCCATTGGTGGGGCCCAAAATCCCAGAACTGCCAATACCTAAGGCAAGGTCAGCCAAGTTGCGTGAAATGGTCATATTATGGAATCCAGTTTTTTAAATATCACAGACCACACTGGACCATGTTCAAGACGGGGTTTAGCTTGATGGTTAGAAATCATAGTAATATTCCCAAACCTCCTGTGTGCATGATATCTAGCTGGGCTGCTATACAGTTATTTATAGTGTTTTACAGCCCATCTGTTAGGTATACTGTTGCATCCATGATGGTGTAGGATTGTTGATTACTTCTTGGTTCTTAACATACCAAGCATCTATAACCCATTGGTAATCATCCAATGAATCAATTTTTTCATTTTTAATTGCTCTACCATTTTCATCCACCCATTCAATTTCGCCCCAAGTTTCATACCATTGAACAGCGTGTAATCCTGTAGGTAAGGCAGACAGGTCAACAGTATTATTAAAATTGCCATTTATAATAACAATGGAATCGTCTTTTACAATTGTGAGTCTCATCGATTTCCCTCTATTATTTTAGGAACTGTATTCATTGTAGTTGCCAACAACACTTGTTGGTTGGTTTCATTAGCTCTAACCATTTCATTTCTGAATGATTCTACTGCTGCGCCTGTCTGACGCTGTTGTTGACTGTTTTCAATAAGTAACATGGGTAGCCAAGCAATTGCGCATGTGAGAATCCACTGGTGCCACTTGCGCCTGAGAATCCGCTTGTACCACTGTATCGGCTGGTGCCGCTTGCGCCTGAGAATCCACTTGTGCCTGCGGTGCCTCCTGCACCTGCTGTGCCTGAGTATCCACTCACACCACTGAACCCGCTTGTGCCTGCGCCAGCACTGGAACTTGTCCAGGTGGTGCCGTTGCTGGTGAGCACATTACCGTTGGTGCCAGGGGCCACAAATTGTACTGCACCAGTGGCGTTACCCAGGATCACATTGTTGGCAGTTAGGGTGGACAAACCAGTGCCGCCAGCACTGGGGTTCAGCACACCACCAGTGCTCACGCCAGGAGCCAGGTTGAATATGTTACGGGATATGGTTATAGCATGTGAGCCTTTGTGTTATCCATGCACCACACTTGTGCATGTGGCATGTGTGGTGTCTCATGAGTGATCATGCGATATTTAGCCATGTGTGATTCCCTGACCTCCTGTGGTCATGTGATTATTTATACACATGTGTGTGGTGGTGTCTCACATAGGGGCTGCCGCTTGGCACACATGTTCCATGTGCTGGGGTGTGAGCCCAGCTGGCATGGAGGGTCACATGTGTGTGTGCTGTGAACTACTGTTGACCCAAATGTGAACATGATTCCGTCCCATCATACTTTATTGTTTTGGTCAATTCTTTGTGTAAGAGATTTAACTATTGTTTTCAACTCGTCAACTTCGCTGAGTAGTCCTTTGATGGCCTCCACCAGAACCGGTATTAGTTTTTTTTCGTCCACTGTCAGGTATGGATCTTCTGGATCATAATTGATGTCATCTTTCGGTGTGAGCGTCCCATCAGCTTCTTTATTTTTATATTGTAACAACTGAACTGAAGCTGCTTGAGGTAATACTGCTTTGACTTCTTGTGCAATAAGACCTATTTGCACACCAGGCTCAGCATTCCCCAGTATTTTGTTGCCCATATCGTTCCATTCGAAACGATAACCGTTAAGACCATAGATGATATCGCGCCAATCGTCAATCTTTTTTATGTTCTTTTTTAGGCGTCTATCTGACCAATAAGCTATAATGTTACCCTGGGCGTAAATGTTACCACCTGCTTCAAACAGCCAACGTGTTACATCGTCTTGTGTACGAAAACCATGAGACCACTGATTTGACGCACCACCTCTATAATATGAAGTATCACCGGAACTGAAAAGAAGCCGCGCCCAGCCTTCAGAAGAATAATTCCAAGTTCCAGTGTTTAATTTTAAATAATTTAGTCGCGATTCGTTACTCGGATCACAATAATACCCAGTGTCATTACTATCGTAGAATATGGGAGCTCTTAAT
>Ga0209085_1000517_pt1 | contig 27968 bp, 51 predicted proteins | sample C_131016_EF_Meta_FD_187310 | JGI IMG/M metagenome (GOLD analysis project Ga0209085, IMG submission 187310) | Freshwater microbial communities from Lake Croche, Canada to study carbon cycling - C_131016_EF_MetaG (SPAdes) (version 2) | ecosystem: Environmental > Aquatic > Freshwater > Lake...
ACCCTGTCTATATCTACATTGATAAACTCGGTTCCCTGATTAGCCTCCAAAAGCTTTGAGGCGGCAATGTTATTGACCCCGCCCGTGAACGAGGTGGTTGCGTCAAATAGGATCGGATCGTCCAATCCGCTATTCGAGACAATGGGCATTGGTTTATAGGTAGCTTAAGAACGCTGACTTGGAGCCGGAATAGACGGGATAATCCCAATCCGACCTAGACCACTCGCCTGAATCCACCGCAGTAACAGTTAAATTGTAAGCCGACTGACCCCTTTCAATGTTTGTCGCAACCTTAATCTGGGCAACCCCGTCTGCATACATCATCTGCGCTTTCGAGTATTGGCGGTCACGGGTAAGCATATCCCCCTCCGCAAACGCAAGTAGGGCGTTATCAATCCCGTTTAGGGCTGGGCTATCGGTGTCGTTTGTAAGATTGCGAGTCTGGAACTGGGAAGATCCGTCAATAATGCGAAGTTTGATCTTTCCCAATACTGAAAGAGTTTTGGTTTCTGATGGGGTTTGAACGAGCCGGATCTGACACACATTCGATGCGGTCTTAGGCAATGTCACGAAGCCAAGGGGGGTTCCCGTGTTGTCAAAGAGAGTTGGATCAATCGCATATACGGCCTCGTATTGAACTGGGCCGAGGGTTGTGTCTGACCAACGAACAGCCACGATCTGATCTATTGATGTATTTGAGATCGTAACGTCTTGAGTTCCGGCAGTCACGGTTTGCGTGGATGTTCCAAGCGTGTCCCGCCAAAGTTGGCTAGACCAGATTAGCTCATACCTGCGAGCAAGAAATGTCTTACATTGAGATACGGAGTCGGTGTCGGTTTTCCCGATCTTTCCCGTAACAAAGGAAGCCATGTCGGATAAGTTCATTTAAGAATTAGGCTCGTCAGCAGGAAGCGGAGTATTCCCCTCGTCCAGCCACTTCAGGTAGGCTTGGTAATCGGTGTTGGCTGGGTCGAATGGGATCCATGCACCATCAGAAACCCGAATTATGCAAGTATCATATCCTATAATTGTTTTCGCAGTTTTCTTGTACATAAATTAAAGTTCCGCAGTAGCCACCCAATGAAATGTTAATTCTGATTCGCCACTTCCACCCACATAAACTGTTGTTGATCTTTGTCCAACTGCAATTTGATTTGAAGTTCTATTGCCACCAGCATTTGTTGTGACTTTGCCAGAATTTGGTGGGCTAGACCTATCATAAGTTGTAACAGTTGGTGTTGCCCTCATTGGAACTGGAAATGTAAAATTTCTTCCAAGATTTCCTGTTTGTGCGCTGAATGCAGCTAGAAAATACTCAAGACCACCAACTGGATCTCCAGATGCTCCAACAGCTATATTAAGATCGTAAGATTTTGAGAAATACCTCTGACACAACGCCAACTCCGTCCCAATCGGCCTGCGCTCAAAGTCGGTTGCGGTTGAGCCTGCTTCGAGTTGGACTCCAGTGATGTAGAAGGTTGCTCCGTTTGTGCCAACTACTGAAACTGTTGATGTTGGCTGAATAAAGTTTCCAGCAGCCCAAGCACCAGAAGTTCCGCTATATGTAGCACCAGAACCAAGTCCAAATCTAACCGCAATACCAACTGAATTATCGGTTGGCCAAGTTCCACTTGTATCTCCAGAAATCGTAATTGTTATTTTAGTCCAAGTATTTGCGGATGAGATTGTATAGCTGAATGGGTAGCTTCTATTTTGTGCATTGTTTCCAAAAACCCCACCAAAAGTTCCAGTCAATGAACTTCGGACCCAAAAAGACAATGTAATTGCTGATGCAGACCCAGTGCCCCAAGCAAGATCGGAAGCATTAAAGCCTTCTATATATTGATAAAGCCCAAATGTATCTCCAGTTAGAACGCTGTAAGAGGACAATGAGGTTATGCCAAGATAATTGGAAAATCCTGTTGGTGGAGTTATAGAACCAGCATTTTGCTGTGCAGTATATTTACTTGCTTGAGTTAAGGTCGCAGCAAAACGATCAACAAGATACTGGGTATTTGTTGGCGTAACACTCGCCCCAGCATTCCTTTGGTCGATCCGCATATCACCATTGATGATACGATTTCTAAAACCAGTTAATCCACTCGTAATCGCAGCCGTACCAGTGCTTGTAACTTGACCCTTTGCATTGATAGTAAGGATTGGAATTAAGGAAGAAGATCCAACGCTTCCGGCTGGACTCGGAGAGAGATCAGCCATCTTTGCGCTAGTAACTGATCCATCTGAAGGCACTGCGCTATTAGTTGTCGCACTTGTGATTCTTCCCTTTGCGTCCACCGTGATTGATGGGATTGCAGTTGATCCCCCGTAAGTCCCAGCAGAAACACCAGTCGTAGCTAGGGTGGATGTTCCTGAAACATTTGCACTTCCATCAAAAGAAGCTGAAGTATATGAAACATCCCCCGTCATCGCTACTGTCCTTCCTGTGGCAAGAGCAGTTGCAGTTGCGGCATTACCAGTGCATGAGCCGGATGATCCGCTTACATTACCAGTTACATTACCCGTTACATTCCCTGTTACATTGCCCGTGACGTTACCAGTTATAGCTCCGCTAACCCCACCAGTTGCCGTGATTAGCCCTGTTACTCCTAGGGTTCCGCCAATAGTTGCGTTTCCTGTGACTGGGAAATTGGAGGATGTCCCAGCCTTAATTACGTCAGAAGGGGTAACTTTTTTTAGCGATGTGGCAGAAGCATCATATATCAGCAGATAATCGCTCGCCTGATCCACGGTGGTTTCCGCCGATCTATTGGTAATGGCTTCGGGCTGAACCGAGGCGTTGGCCTGAATGTTATTGAGCTTGGTTGCCGTTACTGTATCGCCATCCGAGAAGCTCTGCGTTGTTGTAATTTCTGCCATATAATTTTCTCCTAGTGACCTGTAAGACGGGATTTGATCCAGTCAAAGAGAAATGAAAAAATAATTCCTATGACAGTTGCCCCGCCCAGAATCTTTGCCCAGATATTCTCTATCGCACTGACCCTCATGGATATGCGCTCCACCCATTCGCCAAGGTTGGATGCCTGCTTCTCCACGATGTCGCAAATATGTTTCTGCCTCTCCTGCATGGAACGCTGAACTTCCTCAAGCCGAGCAAGCCTCTCCTTCACTTCAACAATCGCGTCAACCATATCAATCCCCATGACGCTAATCATCCTTCCTGCCATTGCCTTCTAGGTAAGATACCGCAACCGCAATGTGAACGATGGCCCCAGTAAGGGTTTCCGGCTCTCCAAGATCCTTCCTGACCTTGGCATAGCTGATTAAATGCTTTGTGCGGGGATCATAACCCAACTCTCCGGCATCTAGGTTATGATCTTTAGCAAGTTTGATGGCTCTCTCAAGGATCTGAGAGTTAAGCCTACCGAGGAAAAGCTTGGCCCAGAGCCAGAAAAGAAATCTCTGGAAGATAGTCATTTCTTCCCCCAAGAGGGTTCCTTCCCCCAAACGGGCTCCCTCCACCAATCAGAAGGATCATTCATGGCCTTGGCTTTGATTGCCTTCTGCGCTTCTTCAAGAGTTGTAGTCAGAAATACGGCAGGCTCTCCGTCCCGAAAGCCAAACGAAATAAAGCCTTCGTCAAGGAGGTATTGGAGGGCTTGGGTTGCCTGACTGTCTTTGCTCATGGATATTGTTTGGAATAGCTCTCTGCCGCCGAGGCCATTACAAACTGAACATATTCTTCATCAGTATTAAGGCGATCAGCAGAATCATCAGCTAATGAAGCATTGTACGCCTCCCTAGCTTTAGTAATTCCGTCCAGATGACTCTGTTCGTTGATCTGAATTGTGAAGGTCATTCAGCCTTCTCCTTCGCAGTTAGCTGTTCCTCAATCGCCTGAGCGATGGGGAGTGCAAGGACGGATGCGTTTAAGCCGCCAGCCTTAACCGCTAGGTCGAGGAGTTGCATGGCGTTTTTGGCTTGTTCTTCGGTTAGGGTGATTTGTTTCATAAATTACACAAGTGCTACGGATTTCATTGTTCCACCATCATTAGCCCATAATTTGATTATGCTTGTTCCAGAGTTTTTCCATACAGAAAAACATCCAGAGGTTATGTCTGATGATGTTGGATCTGATGCTGATGTATAAAATGATACTTCCAGAGACCTAGCCGAACCAGTTCCAGCGTTTTCGGATGTAATAGTGTAGCGAGTTGTGTTTGTAGCTAGGAAACCAAGACGCTCATAATTTGATGCATCTGTGTAGGTGCGATAGAGGCGGAAGGTTTGGGCGTTAGTGGAGTTGCGTTGGGCAAGGATGTTGGCGGCGTCTTTGTATAGGAATAAATCATAAACTGTATTTGTTCCTATTGCTCCGACAGCCCAAGCAAAAGCCATGTCGCTTCTTATGCCAATGTAATTTGCACCCCTAATTTCCAAAACGTCAACTGCATCTCCAACTGAATAAAGTTGTGATCTTCCTGATGTTCCATTATTTCGTATCAAAAGATTTCCAGATGCAAGAGTTGTATTTCCGTTTTTATCAATTTTGAATTTACTTGTACCACCAACCTGCAAATCCATTAGTAAACTCGCAGAAGCCGAGGCCGTATCCGTAATGTTTGCTTGAATCCCAGTAAATGTTACACCCGCGCCATTCCAAGTCTGAGTAACTGAAAGAGGGGTTGAAGCTGTAACCGTTCCTAGCGGAAGCCTTAATTGCCTCTGCGTCCCCGTCCCAGCCGCCTCTGCCCCAATTTCTAGGACGCTACTGCTCCACCTGAAGAAACCACGCTCGTAGTTGCTTGCGTCCGTGTAGGTGTTGTAGAGGCGATAGGATTGAGCGTTTGTTCCGTTGCGTTGGGCGAGGATAGCCGCTGCATCTCTGTATAAATAAAGATCAACAGTTCCGCCAACCCCGCTGGTGTTCCACTGAAAAGCTTTTGTATCTGCAATAATGATGCCAGTGGTTGCAACATATCCTTGAAGTGTCCCATCTGATGTTTGCAATCCAAGTGAGCCACCATAATTTCGTATTCCAACCCTGCTTCCAGTGGTTGATCCGATCTTTATTGTTCCAGTATCACTATTGATTACCAAAAGATTAGTTTTGTCCATTGATAATTTTGATGTACCACCCACCTGCAAATCCATTAGCAAGCTCGATGCGTTGCTGGCCGTGTCGGTTACATTTAGTTTAATCGCAGTCGGTGTTCCGCTTGTGTTCCAAGTTCCAGTAATGTTAAGCAATGTTTGAGCGTTGGCTCCTGTTAAAGAGAAACCAGTCGAGCTAAAAGCAGTCGTGTTGGCTGGAGGTGCAGACGAAAGCGTGGTGAATGCACCTGTGTTCGGCGTGGTTGAGCCTATCGGGGTTGGCGATGCTAGGTCAATGCTAGATCCTCCTCCACCTTCTCCAAAGAATCCCATTATTTAACCCTCCAAGGCCACGAAAGCCTTACCAGTTGTAGCACATAAGATGTTGATTGCGGAAGTTGGTATGAAACTTGATTCAAACACAAACCCACCTCCGCTTGCGGAAAGAAGAATGCCAGTCGTAGATGTAGGCGTGTACCCAACCCCTAAATACATTGCAGTATCGGAAATGTTTTGAATTGCAAAATACTTTCTTGATGAATTGGATGCCACAACCTGTTGCGATGTTCCGCCCGTGGTAATGGTTGAAGAGCTATTCGTCAGCGTCCCAGTTGGAGATGAGGCAGTTACGCTTCCGCTTACTGCTACTGTCCCGTTAATGTTTGTATTTATCCTTCCGGCTGAATCAACACTCAACCCGCGCAAGTTCGTCCCATCGGTTCCACCCATTAGATTTGCGTTGGTCGGTACGGATGAACCAGTAGCCCCACCAGAAGAAAGCATTACATCCAATCTGCGTGTAGAGCCTTGAGTTGTTGATGTGATGGCATTCCCTGAGCCATCCCTTACGTCAGAAAGAACTCCGTTGGCTATGTCAGCTTTGATTAAGGCTATATCCGCCTGAGTGGTGGCAAGAAGCGATTCGAGCCCGTCCGTATTAAGATTGATGCTATCTGCGTCAATCTTTACGTCATTTAGACGGCTATATAGCTCTTTAATGCTAGGCATTGCTTAGGCCTTGTATGCGACTACTTTTCCGCTCGTCAGGGTGAATGCGGTGAACTTGCCGTAGATGGTGGCTCCGGCAGGCAGGGGCAGAGATGTGGTAGCATCACCATCCCAATTCGATGCCGTGAGCAAACTAAACACGCTATTCTCAAGGGCGGTGATAGAGCCGAAATTGCCCGTGATTGCGGTAGTCCCATTCTCGTAGGTGGCTCCGTAGCTTCCACCTTGTTTCGTATCCCTACATAATTCTTTAATTGAACTCATTTTTGTTTAACTCCAATTCCAAATTTTTTTGATCCGGCTTTTGGAAAATTTCCGGCTCGTGAGTTTCCCTTTTTCTTCATACTCTCGATAAAACCTTCTTGCGCCTTCCGCCGAAGAATTAGGATCTGAAACCCCTCGGTGGATGTAGGGAGCGGAAGGGACTCTGGTGAGTCCCTTCCGATTGTCCCTATCTTCAACGGAGACGATCTCCTGAACGATTTGCCCATCCTTGTTTTCATACAAATAGATGGGCATAACCAATCAGGAATTGCCTGCGTCTGCTTCTTCGGCCATAGCTCGGATGTCATCCTCGCTCTTTTCCTCATCGCCCTCTTCAGGGGTGAGGTTGGCTTCAAAGATTTCAATGGTTGCGCCTTTGTCGTCCAGCTTCGAAACCTTGCCTTTGAGGGCAACGTAATCACCCTCGGCAGTGCCTTCGGGAAGCTTTTCGGCAGGTACGTCCAAAGACATTCCCAAACCTTCTTTCTCCGAAGAATAATCGGAGCCTTCAGATTCGGGCTTGGGGGAGCCGCCCATTCCTGAGCGGCCCCCCTTTGCCTCGGGACTAGCTATAATTAGTAGTCCTTTATTCATCTATTTAGGCGAAACGAGACTTGGCCTTGATGACCACGGCGCGTTTAGCGTTCAACAGTTTGGCGGCATAGAATGACTTCCATCCGGCAACGGTTGTCTGATTCAGCGGATCAGCTTTGTCAGCCTGATTATTCAGGATGATGCGAGGGCTGAAGGGCGAATCACCAGCAATCTTCACCACGCCGAAGGCATTAGCTCCGAGAACCACAGTGCTGTAAATCGAACCAGCAGAGTTGTAGGTTCCAGAAGTCGTTCCTTCGATGAAGGGGTTAGTGTGCTCGGCAATACGAACTCCGTAGAAGGAGCCCAACGTACCTGCGGGGAGCGAACCAACCTTGTTTTCGACATTACGATAGACCGTGTTCAGGAAGTCGGTATCACGGAACAGGTCTCGGCTGATCTGAGGCGGAACGAGCGCAGTATATTGGCCGTTCAAGGGGTTAGCCTTGTTCGCCTTAAGCGCAGTCACCGCATCCATCAAATCCTCAGCGTCCAAGAAGGCGGAAGCCGCCGCAGTGGAGTTGAGGGTTGCGAAGGATGCAATGCCTTGTCCGTAACGGATCGTGGTGGAATTGCCACCAACGTCAGTTCCAGTCACCAACTGATCGCGGCTAAGGTCATCGGATTTTAACGCCGCTTCCTCGCCCATTGCGCCAACCGCTTCTTTGAGAACGTCAAAGAGGCTGGTCATGGAAAGAACATCGCTGATCTTTACAGCTTCCCCATATTGGGTAAGCGAGACAGAGACGCTATTCAATCCAACTTCACGGAAGGTGCTGATCGGCGTTCCTTCGGTGAGGGTCTGGACGTTGGACGAAGCCGGAACGGTGTCGTACTGGAAGAACTTAACGGAATTGCTTCCGATGTTCTTAGGCAGGTCAACCTGTTGGGCGTAGTCGTTTAGTTTGAGTGTTTCTTTAATACGATCAACCAACTGCTTGCTCAGGTAAGCCTGAAAATAGCTTCCGAGAGATGCAGGGTTGGAGCGAGTCATAGTAGCCATGATTTTTAATCTCCTATGAGGACTCCGGCATCAGAATCCACGGCCATACTGCGAAGGAAGGCTTCCTGCTGACGGGAATCCATCTCATCGAAGGATTTCCGCTTGGCAGGCTTTTGGCTTCCACTTGCAGATAGCGAGGTCTTTTTCCGAAGTTCCCCGTTTTCTTTTCTTAAAGATTCAATTTCAGTCCTCAACGCTTCCGAAGCCTCCGCCGCCTTTTGCATTTTTGCAATCTGAGTGGCATAGACGAATCCGTTAGGCGTGGCATTGATGAGATTACGCAATTCAGCATCCTCGCTCTTGAGAAGAGAGATAACCCTCTTGCCAAGATCGGATGACTCATCTTTGAGTTCAGGATTCTCAGAGATCATGCGATTGACGCTTGAGCTCCAAGTTTCGTTAAACTCCTTGATCCTGCGCTCACCACGTTCCGCATCTCTCTTGAGCTTTTCCTCAAGCTTTTCAGCCTGAACACGAGCGGCTTTCGCAAGATCATCCTTGCCCTCTTCCTCCCACTCACGAGCAAACTTGCGAAGCTCTTCAGGTTTCGCAGGGCTTGTGGGATCGGAGGCCTTCTCAGCTTCTTCGATCTTCCTTTGGAACTCCGCCTGAATAGCGCGAACTTGCGCTTTTTCGGCTTCCAGCTTCTTCCAGCTATCAGCCAAGCGAGCCTCTTCCTTTGCCCTCTTGGTATCCTTAATTTCAGGCTTATCCGAGGTTTCGGAGGCGTTGAGAGACTTTTCAGAATCACTCGATTCTGCTTTTGAATCTTCTTGTTTTGTTTCTTTGGGGGATTCGACTGGCTCATCCGAGCCCTTCTCCTCCTCCTTGTTTTCTGGTTTTTCCGAGGCCTCTTGGCTCTGCTTGGCGATGGCAGACGATTCCGCCTTCGGTTTGTAAGGAACTCCGTCAGCCTGCGCCGCAAGCTCACGAATCATCTCCTCGTTCACCGATTCAACCTTGAGGGAGTCAGAAGGCTCCACAGCCTGCTCGACTCCGATGTTGCTCTCCTCAATCATGGTTTGTCAGGTATCCTTCCCGTTAAGTTTAAGGCCGTAGTTTTTCGAGGAGTTCAGAGACGGCCTCAGGCTCCGATTCCTCGTTAAATTCTTCAATCTCGGCGGAAGCCAGCCATTCGATAAAGACCAGTGCTTCCCGAAATCCAACCGCCTTGCCGGATTCAAACAATCCGCCGCCTTTGAAAACTGCGTTAATATCCTTACGAGTGGCCGCATTTCGCAGACAGGTGATGAACCGCTTGCCGGAGACGGAATCAAAGAACAACTTGGTATTGGCCGTGTCCGACTGCTTCCAGTCAACCGAGGCTTCTCCAAGCTCTTTCCAGAGGCGTAAGACGAGTTTTAATTTATGCAACATATAAATGCTTGTTACACTATTTAGCCCTGAGGCATGGTTTGGGTTGATGTCATCCCCTCCTGAGGCTGGGCCTGATTCTGCATCTGGCTCTGCATATCCTGAGCCTGCTTTCTAAGCATGGCCCGAATTTGCCTCTCGGAGTTCTTGTCCGTTTGACCTAGGCCTTGGAGATGGCCTTCAAGATGTTGGGCATATAGTTGTTGCGACTGCTGAGATCCGCCGCCCTGCTGGGTAAGAAGCTGAATCCGGCCAAGTAGAACCTCGATATGGGCCTTATGGTCATCCTGAGGCTTAACCGCAACAGGATAGCCGCTTTCCATGATAAGATTCTCCTTGGCCTGCTCCTCCTTCTCGTCCTGCCCACGAAGGTTAGGATCAGTGAGGAGTTTACCGACCAAGGCCGGATCATCAATTTCAAGAACCGAGCGAACCAATGAGGGCTGATCCACAAAAGGATTCCCAGCCAATAGTTGCATCCGGCTGAAAGCTTTCTGGTACTGAACGGCCTTGTTGATGCCATCTGCGCTTCCGCTTGGATGAATCGCATATTCAACCTGCAAAGCTTCCGGCGGGATGGTTCCAAAGGCCTGATTAAAATAATAAGAAAGGGATTTCTTCCCAAACTGGCAAAGAACCGAGTAGGCCTGCCGATAGACGTAGCCTAGCGAGATTCGGAAAATCCTAGCCCGAAGATCCGTGGATTGGCCCATGAGAGCCCCGATCTGGGAAATCTCGGTGGCAGTACGGGCATTCTTCATTCCCTGATTTTGGCCCATACCAAAGTCAGGCATGGAAGTCAGGTACTCCGAAATCATTCGTTGGTTAATCATCTCTTGGTCAAAGCTGATCGGAGGTTGAGGCATGGTTACGGGAGACACGCCCACGGGCAGAATCGTAGCAGGGCCAAACTTCAGATTGTTGGAGTTGGGAATGTCCTGCTCGCAACGGAAGAGAGGGCGATTATAGAGGGTCATCGCATCGGCCTTCTCGTTCATCAGCTTGCACATATAGCTCTCGAAAGGAGCCACGATCTCGCAGATTCCCCGACTCGAATAAACGCCTTTATCCTTAATCTCCATCACAAACGGAACGAAAGGCATCTGACCATGCTTATAGGGCAACTCAAACGAAGGCCGGATGTCATCTTCGGGAGCAAGAGGGCTGAAGGTGTGAACAAAGATTTTGCCCTCCTCATCCCTCTCATAAACCTCCCAAACAATAACCTGATCCTCTTCGGCCCCTACGGTGATTCCCTCGCGCCGGAACTTCGTATTCTCAAGCGTGGAAAGACGGGTTCCCTCGCCTGTCCTGCCCTTGATCTTGCGGATCAATTCCTCGTCCTGATTATAGAGCTTGTTTGCTTTATATTGATTCAGGCTGAGTTGGATGACATGGCAGAGGCGATCACAACTACGGATGTCACGGGTGTAATGAGGAACGATGGCAAATACGGGGTCAACCGAATCAAAACGCATGGACTTCGTGTCCTCGTCCCAAGCAATCTTGAGAAGGTTCAACCCGCTCATCAGGGTATGGTCAATCGCTGTTAGAATCTCGCTCTCAAAATTACTTTCCTGCTTGATGCAGTAATCAAACCAACGGGAGATTCCCTGCGTGATTCCATCGGTCTGAGGCGTGGAGGGAACAAAAGAAGCAATCACTTCATTGGAAAAAACCTGCTGATAATAAAAAGGCTTGAGCTTGTTGATGATTGAATCAGCAAGCGGATAGTGAAGATCAGCCTGCCAAGGCAATTTCTTTTTCCGGCGGAGTCCCGAATGCCGCATCTCATACCAAATCCTCTGCCGCTCCTCCCAGCCGCTACGGGCTTTAAGATCGTCCAGAACTGCCTTGTAAAGATCAGTGCGTTCCATCATTTGCTTCTCGCCTCGTATTCAAGATCATTCACCGAATGCAAAGCCTCGGAAGCCCATCGCTTAATCTGAGGGGAGGATTCCCTGACTTCCTTGTATTCCGGCATCTTCATCAATCTCTCCACGTTCCCGTTAGTTCTTGCGATTGGCTGAGTCGTTACGCACCCACCAAGCATCACAGTTAAGATCAGAGTCAATGGCTTCGTTATTCCGCTTCCATTCAGCGCGATTGGATGAATCCTCGATCTCACTTCTGTTTGGGAGCAAACCAAGGATCTTCGCAATAATCTGCAAGATGGCGGAGATGATTCCCACTTAGTCGATTTTGAGGCCCAGCCCCTTGAGAAAATTTACAATCTTTTCGAGGAAGGAATCGTCTGCCGGAGTTGGGGTTAGTTTCACGATGATCCGGCTTGCGAGAACAATCCCGCCGACAGCCGCTACGATTTGAGTCCAGTTTTCCGTGATCCAAGTCCATGCTTGCATTTATTTCATCCTCCAATATCGAAGCCAGCACATACAGGTTCCCCTTCCGAGTATTCCTGCATCTCGCTCCATTGATCTGATCCCGTATTGCCGGAATCAAACACTGCAAGATTATTTTCAGGCCTTACGCAACAAACCCCGCAAACGGCATCCCCGCGATCCGGCGAGCACACCCCCCGCCTCCTCATCTCATCCTTGGACTCCAATCCCAGCTTGCCCGAAGAGGCTATCTTAGCCTTACGGGAGCAAAGCTGGGCATCCAAGAGCTCATCAGCCGGAAGGATGATTTCAGCCTTCTCAATCTGCCTAGCCGTCTCCCACCAGATTTCAGAGCTCCTATTAACGTAATTATCAGAGTAAGCCCTAGCCCCAAAGTTCACCCTCTTAATAGCCCACCCCTGTTCCCTCATTCTATCGTTCATAGGCTTCCCTAGTCCCCCGTCATCAGCCCAAACATCATTAGGCCTCAGATTGGCCTTCTTTAGCTCTATAATGGCTTTGCCTACACTTCTCATCGTATCCGAGTCCTTCCACCCTATCAGCGGTTCTATCGTGTTTCCGCGCCTTATAGCGATAACAGTCTCATCCCCTCCACCTGCCCAATCTATAAAAGCCACTGGATTGCCCTCCTGCTTCTTGGGAGGGTTGCTCCGGCAATTAAGGATCTTAGAGAAAGTGAAAGGGGAGATGCCGTCATCCTCCCCCATGAACTCACTGAATATCATACTGCGTATAAAGGGGTTATCTCGCCCATGCTGTTCAATCTGCATATCAATCCACTCTTTTTTGATGTGGGGGCAGTCATAGGCTGATACAGAGTAATTTTTCCAATACTTGCGCTTTCCTAGGAAGCATTGAGCAAACTCCCCGTCCATGCCTCCCGTACTGGACATGGCTAACCAAGCGGAAGGCTGACATCTTTCGGCGGCTCGCCAGATGTCGGTAGGGATGCTTTTAGCCTCATCAAAGATCATCAGGAGCTTGTCGTTATGCCAGCCCTCGAATCTGTTAGGTTCGTCAGTAGAGAACCCGATGGCCTTAGATCCGTTAGGGGCAGTTAGGTCGGTAGCGTTGAGAGTCCAGCCTTTTAGCTTGTCCCGCCATCCGGCCAGCCTTTGCCAAAGCTGTTCTTTAACCTGACGATAGACTCCAGCGGTAGTCACTACCTGACTTTGTGGATAGACCGTACACCACCAGAGAACTAAAGGAGCCGCCAAGCAGGAGGTCTTGCCTGAGCCGTTGGCGGCTTTGAGGGCAACCCGATTGCATAGGCCAACATCGAGAAAGACTTTGGCCTGCCAAGGATGGAGGTCTATGCCGAGAAGCTTAGAGAAACCGAGGGGGGTTGCTAAAAGTTGCTCCTGCGTCAGGTTAGTCGGAAGTTGGGAGGGGTCGGATATGGGCATTAGGGTAAAGATCGAGTTTTTTGAAATTTTTCTGAAAGGGGGATATAATTAAACATGGGGGCCGGAGGGGGGTGGTGGGGGGGGCGTGTCGGCGGTCTGGGGCGTTTTCTTGGGATATTTCCTAGGCCTCCCAAGTCTTTTATGTTCAACGCTTTCTTCTTTATCCTCCGCAACCTCCACGGCGGGAACTTCCAATGGCTCCTCCTCTGGTGTGGGAAAACTTCTTACAGAATTATTCGGCAACAGAGTAGAAGGGGTGGTGGTGTCGGGAATTTGTAGGGATGCGGATTGGTTACCTAATAGAGACCCCCACGCCCCCATCAATTTACCGATTGCGTCATCACCGAGGGCAAGAACTTGGGTCAAGTTTCCTGACGATGGAGCGACATACGCAGGGGCGAATTCCTCCTTAGCCCTACGCTCTAGCAACCATTGACTGCCCTTCTCATTCCCCTTCGACAACTTCTCTATGTTTCCCACATGATCCCGCACGAATGCCGAATGAGCCTCTTCTAGCATATTAGGAAACTCGGGGAAGTGCTCCCTGACCCATTCCCTAGCCGTATTCCAAGGAATCCCGCATAAAGGGGCGGCATAGCGCAAGGGAAGGCCTTTCCTGACCTGATTAGCGATCTGACGAGCTTTCCCTAGGTTATATCGGGGAGGCTTTCCCTTTTTTATGTTCTTCAGCTTGTCGGGTTCGACATTCACCAACCCCTTTCCGTAATACTGAAAAAAAACTTGGCAAACATTAAAACGGCAGTACCGAAACTAAAAGAGTAGGGAGAACACAAAGCCCGAAATGGTGATTCATCCTCGTAAGAAAGACCGAATAGGGACGAGCGTAGAATCTAAGACGGAGCAAACCTCACGCCCTGTTTGCTTAATAATTGGGAGCAATCCCAGCGAGTCCGGCCCACCATAGAGGCCCCATAGGTTTAATGAATACCGACACCTTAGACAATCGCCCTTTCCCTCGAGGAAGGGCGAACTATGCCCACGTACTTTCCGCAGATATTCATTCCTTCTTATATTAAAAGAAACCCACGAACCCCCCGAGAGGTTGCGTCAAGTCTGCGCCTTCCTCGATTTCCCCCTCATCATCCTTGGCTCGCTGATCGGGGGAACGTAAGGCCTTCCCGCGATTGCTCCGCCTTATTTTTTTTTAATAGTTTTTTTTATTTCAGTTTGTGTAACAGGCTCGCGGTTGCTGATAATTATTCATCCCCTCTTCAAATAACTTCCTTTATTTTCATTAGATTCTCTTATGGCCTTTCCCTCCCTTTATTTTCATTAGATTCTCTTATGGCCTTTCCCTCGTAAATCGCCGTTTTTGGAAGTTGCATAGCATTAGTCTTACTAATTACTAGTTAGAGCATATTGACGCAAGCGGTTACGAAGTGTAACAAGACTATATGAACCAAACCAAACAAGAAGCCATAGAAGCCAAGAAAGCCAAGATGAAACAACTCGCGGAGCAGTTCGCCAAGATGACGGAAGCCGAGAGGGTGGAACTATCCAACCAACTAGGAGCCCTCCGAACCATCGAAGGCCGTCCCCTTTCCTTTAAAAACTCAGCCCTCCTTTACTTTCAACGCAAGGGAGTATCTATCGTGGGGGGATTCCAGCAGTGGAAGAAGGCCGGAAGGATCGTCAAGAAAGGGGAGAAGGCTCTCGCGATATTCTGCCCCGCGACCAAAAAGACCAAAGAAGGGGAAACCCCCGATGATTCCTCCCTCTTCTTCTTCACAGGGAACGTCTTTGATATTAGCCAAACCGAACCCCTTACCCCCTCGGAAACTCTTACCCGCGCCCTTGTCGGGAACGTGTAACAAGCTAACGCACAAACCCAGAAAGAACCAAATACCCATGAAAACCACAGCAGAAACAGCCCCTCGCGTATATGTCGGGACTTATGCCAAATATAACAATGGAAGCATCAAGGGAGCTTGGCTCGACCTCGAAGGCCTAGACGCAGATTCATTCCATGACGCTTGCCTAGAGCTTCACAAAGACGAATCCGACCCCGAGCTTATGTTCCAAGATTTCGAGGGATTCCCCCGCCGATTCTATGGGGAATCATTCCTCAAGGATGAACTCTGGGATTGGCTCGAGCTTGACGAGGATGACCGCGAACTCCTTGAAGTAGCTTCCGAGGCCATAGATGCCGAGGACATAGACAAGGCCAAAGACGCATTCCTAGGAACCTTCCGATCCGAAACAAAATGGGCGGAAGCATACCTAGGCGATACAGGTCAGCTTGACGAAATCCCCGAAAATCTCCGCAACTACTTTGACTTCGAAGCCTACGCCCGAGATGCAAGAATGGGCGGGGATGTATGTTTCCACGAACACAACGGGGAAACTTGGGTTTTCTCCAACCATTAAGTGTAACAAGCAAACAAAGGAAAACCCCCCCCCATGGACTTAATTATCATCTTAATCCCATGTTCACGATCCTAAGCCTAGGAGCTTGGACTCTGAACAAATAATCCCAACCCAGAAAGAACCCAACCCATGACCCTAGCACCAACCCAGCCCTCACAATCATTCGCCCACCCCATTCCCCCAGATTTGATCCTAGACTCTGGGCTAGTAATCACGCACTACACGGAGCAAACCCCCAAGGGGATAAGGCTCCGCGCCTCTCCGCTTGATTCAATCCGACTACTCACAGCAGAGGAGAAAGCAGACTACACCGCAAAGATAGTGGAATGGATGAACAGCAACGGATACATCCTAGACAAAATCACAAAGACCAGCAAAGCGGAGGCCTCCGTATGACCCCCACCGACCAACTCTTACAGCTTGTTATGAATGACCCAGAGATGGAGAGAATAACTAGGCCGATCACTTGGGAAGAACGAGTGACCCAGCTTGAGGAGGAAGGCTTAACAAGGAGTGACGCACAAGGAGCGGTGGATGTCGAAATCCTAGAAGGATGGAGGCCGACAGACTTTCAACCTTGGATGCTTGTCGGGGAGGCCTCCCGATGACCGCCCCCTCTCCCTCCTATCATTTACAATCCGAAAGCGGAGAGCTTTTTGGGGAGTTTCCCTCCCACCGATCCGCCCATTCCTTCATTGAAAGGAACGGCCTTGAATGGGAACCCCTCTTAATCGTTTCGGCGGAGAGTGTAAGAAGCATTCATAAGTTCTGGATGCCCAGCCCCCTCCCCCTCTCAGCCCTGCGAAGAACTTCCCTCAATTCACCAGCTTGCGGAGCAAGCCAGTGACCATAGCGAACCCCTAAACCAAGAAAGAACTAGAACCCAATGAAGAACAAAAAACCAAAGCAGTACATCGTAACAATACACGAACAACACGGAGAGTATGAGCATAAAACAAAATGCTTATTCAAAACGGCAGGCGATCCGTTTGAGATCGCCGATAGCGTCTCAAAAACTTGGTATCCCGATGAGTCGGAACCCGCCGACAACGGGGGGTATTGGCATAATGGTGAGATCATATCCTCAGTTGGAGAGGTGCAAGAAATCCCCGCCTCTGACTTCGCAATCCTCAAAAAGTATCTCTCAGTTTTATAACCCCAGAAAGAGCCAAGCAAATGACAATCCAATCCACCCTTAATTCTATCCGCCAATCCATCGAGGAGGAGAGCGTTAGTTATGGAGAGCTTATTCAGCTTGAATCCATCGCCGAATCTCATCCTCACTTATTTGCCGGTGATCCCCGCCTAGCTGAATGGGCAGGGATTCCCGAAAGCAAATGGCGGAGAATTGCGAGCAAATGAATCCCCTCCTCTATGGCCTCCTCTTCGGGCTGGGGCTCTGCCTTGGCCTAGCCATCCTCAAGATTGTCGTGTGGGCGGGGGTTTGGATTGTCGCCCTTGTCTGCTCCTCGATTGAGGAAAGGAACAAGCGATGAGCCCCGACCTCCTCCACCTCCTCGACACCCTAACCCGAATTGCTCTTCCCCTATTCCTATGCGCTATTCTCTTAATGGCTTGGATGGGGCAGAGAAATTGATAAAAAGAAAGGAACCTTAATCACCATGAGTAGCAGAGAAATCGACACCATGCTTGGAATCATCACCCCCATCATCACGACTATCGTTTTAGCAATAGCGTGGTTTTGTAAGAAGGATTAAACAGGAGAACCAAATGAAGAAAATAACTATAGAAAAGCAAATCAAAGATAACGGAGTTGAGCTATCCGCCCACTTCCCGAAAGACAGGATTTACACCATCCACCAAAACGGATCTACCCTCGATAAGTCCGGCAAGGGGGTGAGAGTTGTCATCCGAATCCCGCTTGGCTCAAAGGTTGGACGATGGGAGGTTATCTCGGATGACGAGCAGGGTTATGGTGTCGGGATGCTCTGCTTCGATAAGAAGCTAATCACCGACTATGACGGAGCATTCGAGCTACCCCACCTAGTAGAGAAGGTATTGAAACAGGAGGGCTATGAGCTTGAGTGGGAGAAATTGGAGAAGGCTAAATGAACAAAGTAAAGTTCCGCTGGGGCGAGGAAACCTACACCCTTTGCGTAACCCAAGACGATTGCTGGCTTGAGGATGGCCCATCCGACATCTCCGACAGAATGCTAAAGGGCATGGACGAGCTTGCCATGGAGAACGGAATGCTCCCACCGAAAGGCTTGTGTGCTGAATGCTGGAAAGGAACTTACGAGGCAATAGTCGAGGACTACCACATAGCAGGGGAAACTATTAAAGACCTTGACCTAAACAGATGCCCCAAGTGCGGACACACAACCCTGCCTTGGCAATCGGTGGAGAGAGTTGATGAGATATTAGTGAAACACCAACAAAAGAAAGAACTCAAATGACAACCAAAGAGAGACATGAACTAACTATGAAACTTGCAAAGATAAGTGTGAGGCTTGAGCAGGCCTCAAAAGGATGGTGCGTTACCCATGAAACACCAAAGGAAACTAGGGAGTGGATCGGGAAACTTCACCTTGAGGCTCAGAGTGGTGCATATCAATTAGGAGAGATTGTTAATTCCTTTCCAGAGGCAACCAAATGACCTACCCAAAAAAGCTATCCGAGATAGGGCTGACCAAGAAGAAACTGCTCGATCTTGCTAAAGCGGAGGGATCAAAGCTCTCCCTCAACAATCTCATTGAGATTGCCTTGAATGAATACGGATCAGCAAAAGCATCAGCCCTCAAGGAGTTGATTAACGAGGAAGTATTGAAACAAGCAAATAAAGCGAAAGGGAAAACCAAGTGAACAACACATTCCAGATAACGACCACATACAGACTAAAACAACTTGAGGACAAACTCGCCGACACCGCCGAATCCCTATCCCTTTTAGGACATAGGGTTACTCGCCTAACCCTAGCTATTGAGAAGGCGGAGAGACTTATGGCTAACGCGAAAGACATTCGGGTTGCCGTTGTCCCCCCTCCCCCGATTGAGGTCAGCCCCGCAGTAATGGAGGCTAAATCAAAGCGGGACTTAGGATCAGTGACGATCAGTGACGCAAAGATGGGCAGTATGGGAGAAGATGTATAATGCGGGAATCACCCCCTCCGAAATCTCCCGCAAGTTCAACTGCGATCATGGCTCAGTCCTTTACGCTCGGAAGAATGGATTCAAGCCTTCGTGGAGTTGCAAGCAGAAGAAAGGCCTAGTATCTTAATCCCATGAAAAGGATTCTATCTTATGCCCTGCTCACAGGGATTGCCGTTGCCGGAGGGATGGCGATTCGGGATAAGCCGAAGGATCAGACGCAGGCTTGGGCTGATTACAAGAGGGCAGTAGCAGAGCAGGAGAGAATTGATAAGGAGGAGAGAGCTAGAATAGATGCCATAGTCAAAGAGAGGGCGGATAATTTTCGTGCTGAGTTGAAAGCAAAGTATCCACCCTACAAGCCAGTATGGAGACCAATGCCTGCATCTTTTGTAAGCAAATACTTCCAGCCAATGCCGGAGACTCATTGTAGCCATGACTATTTTGAACCAACCTCCTACTCCTCCCGCCGACAAGAGCAACCCGATCTATCCGGCCTATACTACGAGCGCACCATTGTCGGGCCAAATGCGGGGCAGTGGTCGATTAGATTTGTAAGTGGGCCTTGAGTTAGCGGATCATCTTCCCAATACATTCCACAATCGTCACAACAAGATAGACCAACCCCACGCCCAGCCAGAACACGACCCACACAAAAGCCGCCGCCCCAAGGAAGGCCAAGGCCAGCTTAAAGAGGAGAGCCATTGTTTTTCCTCCGATAAGTCTTTGCCCTCTTAATGGTTTTTCCCTCTCGCCTCTCATTGATATAGGCCTCCCATTCAACCCTCGCCTCCTCCGCCTCTTCCTTGGTCTTATAGGGGCCAAGCCCTATCGCCGGAGGCCTGCCCCCCATGATGAACCTAGGCCCGACTGGATAGCCTGCGTCCGTGATTAGATCCAAACCTGAGACGGAGAGCTTCATCAGAACGGCCTGAACTCCGCAATCGGAATCTGAATCAGTTCCTCCTGATCGTAGCTATCCCTTACGTTGCAGGCTCTCCGGCCTCCCCAGCCCTTCCCAAACCTCTGCCCATGCCACAGGAAGAACCCATCCCCATCATTCCATCTGACCACCAAGAACAGCGGAGCGTGGAATCTCTCGGAGAGTTGCGTTAAATTCTTCCATTTCGTAGCGGAGATAAAGAACGTGTCATGCTTGTCCTTCTCGCAACTCCTGACCCGCATCTCCGCCAATCCCCATTGATTGATGGGAGTCCTGACGTAGTAATCAAAGAGGCAGGCTTTCGGGGCGATGTCCAGTTGGTAGCCCATCTTGCTTCCCCATTCGTCAGCAAGCTTGGCGTTGGCTTCCCGTTGTTCCGGCGTTTCGTAAAGTGGGCGGGGCATAGATTCCAGTTAATAGGTTGAGAGAAAATCCTCGGTCAGTTAGAAGGTCGTATAGAAGTTGATTCAATTTAATGTCTGTAATACCACGGCGAATCGGCACAAGCGTTAGTTCGCCAGTATAAGCAAGCTCAATGGCCTTTGTTAGATTGAGCAAGCCAAGGTCGGTATCTATCACTTCATCCACCATTGTCCTGATCGGTAAGGCCGATCCTTTGGCTAGGCAATCCATCAGCCACTTCTCAAAGTTCATCGCTCAAGAAAGATGGGAGTTCTATCCCCGACAAACGCCCCCTCCACGTTATAGCAAAAGTAATCCTCGGCCTCCTCCCTCTTGAGCTTGTCCCGCTTCATCAGGATTTTAATGCACTTCCCCCTGTCATACACCGCAGAGGGAGACTTATCAAAAGCCCAGCCAACACCCACAAGGGCATCGTCAAATCCATCTGCCAACATGATTTCATGGTCAAACCCATATTCGTTTATGATCTCCTTTATCTTGTTTATTTTCATAAGGCCTTGGGAACGAACTCCTTGAATGTCTGCCTATCCCCGTCAAACCAGAGATCCACGCTCCCTAGGAATCCATTCCTATTCTTTGCCACCTTGAGCTTTCTTGCGTTGTCATCCTTCTTGGTCAGGAGGAGAGCAACGTCCATGTCCTGCTCAAGATCGCCGGACTCCCGCAAGTGATGAAGGCCAGCCTCACCATCACCTACCGCATCTCTGCTTAGCTGACACACCGCCATGACTGGAATGCCTAGCTCCTTCGCCAATGCTTTCAGCCCATGGGAAACAATCGCCACCTCCCGATAGCGTTCCCTCTCCCTAGTGTCAGGAGAGACTTTTCCCAGCAGATCGACTATCAGCATCTCCATCCCCATTCTCTTCCGCCACCTCCGAGCCCTAGCCCTTAGGTCGGAGAGCCTGATTCTGGGTGGATCTTCGATAAAGAAGGGCAATCCTTCCAGCTTGTCCCTTGCCGATTGCAGTTGGATCTTATCGAAGTCCGTCATGCTTGAGGCATCCCGCATCTTCCACATGGACGGGCCCCCAAGATGAGCCAAGGCCCGATGACCCAGTTCCCTTGCGCTCATCTCTAGTTCAACCATGACAATCTTATGACCTTGATTTCCCCAGTCCTTCGTCTCCGCATCCCACTTGTTAGCCGAGGCAAATAGGGAGAGTTGGAGAGCTAGGGCGGTCTTGCCCTCCCCAGTCCTAGCGGCCAGCCCAATCAGTTGTCCGGCCTGCCAGCCCCCGCAAATCTGATCCAGCTTGGGGATTCCTGATGGGATTCCGGCATAGAGGCATCCTCGATTGATAGCCGCCTTAACTCCTTCCAAAGCCTTATCCGCACACTCCGCAATGGTTATCGCTTGAGACGGGGCATCCGTTTCAACGTCTCGCATCGCAGTCTCTAGCCCAGTGGCAATCTCGATGGAGGGTTCTGCCCTTTCCAGCTTGAGCCTAGCCTCTTCAATAGCCCTGTTAATGGAGCGGAGGCGGGAGAGTTCCTTGAGCTTGCCGATATGGGAATCAGCCTGAGTTGGCGAGGTAGGGATAGCCGCCGATATATCTATGATAAGGTTGCGGGTCGTTTCGTTGGATGCCGTAGCCAATAGGGAGGCGCAATCCACCGAGCGTCCGGCGTTAATCTCCTCCGCCATGTAGGTGAAGAGGCTCTGAGCTTCCGGCAGGAAGAAGTCCTTGGACTGAACCTCATCCAGAATCCTCTCCTTCTCCCCGAAATCATGGGCTAAGGCGGATAGAATGGCCTTCTCGACTGGCCCCCAAGTGGTCGAGGAGAACACAGTTAATGCGCTCATTTCTTCCCCCAGATCGTTTCCATCACCACAATCAGGATTAAACTGAACGTGACTGCTTGAATAATTTCCGCCCCACTCATTACGAGCAAATCTGAATGGCTTTCCTGACCACCCTCTCCGCAGGGATTCCGGCTAACACGTTGCAAATCTCGCTTCGGTTGCATGGGCCTGACTTGGGCCAACGTAATCCTCCCTCCCCGTGATGATTGCATGGAGCGCAGTCTCCTCCTGCTTGGATAAAGAAGTTCTTCGGATTCCCTATGGTCGCTCTCTTGGAATAATGGAACGATCCAAAGAGCCCCAATGTAGCCACACCAAGAGCGCACCCGAAATGAACCAAGGATGAGTCAGGGGCAATTAAAAGATCGCAGGATTCCAGCAGAGCCACCGATTCTTCCAGCGTCCATTTTTCGGCGGAGCCATTCAGCACCAGATCGGATTCGCCTAGCGTTGTAGTGGCGTTGGGTTCGTCCAATAAAACAACCTCCACGCCCTTATTTACTAGCCCGACAACCACCTCGCTTGTGTGGGGATAGCTCCTGATCTTGGATGAGGCCTTCATCTGAATCCCCACTCTCACCTTAGCCCTTTTGGGATAGCGGATCAGCATATCCCCAGCCAAAGCCTTGTCGTTCTGGAATGTAAGTTTGAGGGGTAGCCCGTAAAATCCGGCCTTACTCCCAAAGGCGTGAACTCCATGCAAGTCATACTCCGATTCAATTACGTCACTTAGATTAAGAACTGCATCCCGCTTAAGCAGTTCCTTGTGATCCACTGGAAATGATAGATGAGTGCAAAGAGGGTGGACGGCCAGCCTGCTCCTTACCCCACAACAAAACTCTAGCTTCGCCTCCGGCCATGTCTCCTGCATTGCTTCAATCAGGGGAGTAATCATCAGGACATCCCCAATCCCGCCAGCCCTCAGGATTGTGATGGTCTTTCCGTTGTAATCGTTAGCTCTGTTATATTCTGGAAGTTCGCAAGCCTCCACCGAGGCAAGCCCGTTAAGCCGCAGGAGCAGAGCCCCCGAAGCCCTAGGTTCCATCACATAACCCACGCCAGCCTTAAGCGTGATACCCGCCCAGTCTATATCTTGTTCCGGCGTTACCTTTCTCATTCTGTCGGATACCTATTGTTGCCGTGGTAGTCGCAGAACTTTTGAAAGCTAGTCTCGGAGCAGTCATCGTCATCATCCATATCACGCTTGTCACCGTAGTTGCTAAAAACCCAAGGACTGCGCTTGGCTAGATCGAGCCAATCTTTCTCTGCTTCCGTCATTTCATCTTTTGGTTCTGGGTTCATACGTCATCTAGCTCCTTTGGTAATGTTCCTGCCTTGGCCCTTGCCCTGATGGTCATAGCCGCCATCAAATTCCAAGCCGCCGCCGCAAGATGGTTTTCGTCTTTCTTCTTTGCCATGTAGCTGAAGGCGTGGCGGAGGGCTGAATCCATGATCCGGCTGATGGGCTGACCAAGCTCCCAATTCCTATCCCCGTACTTCTTGGCCCCCTCCTCAAAGTGAATGGCAAGCTCATGGACTGCTTCGGGAGGGATAAGGTCATATCTCCCCTTCCCCTCTCGTGAGTCCCTGATTGATCCAGTAGAGAACCTTTCGTTATTTTTCATTGGCTTTCCTCTGCTCCTCTTTGTGCTTCTTGTGAGCCTTGATGATCTCGCCGAGGATCTTTTCGGCAGATTCCACCTGTTGCCTGATCTCCTTCACGATATGTTGAGAAGGCTCATTCACTTCCTTGGAAAGCTTCTTAAGGTTGGTGGAAGCCCCGATCAGGATGTCCCACATCCAATCCAGCCTCTTTGCGATATGCTTCATCGCTCCACCTGAACTTTCTCTAGGCTCTTGCTCTTGGCCCAAGCCATGAGTTGTCGGCTGATGCTTTGCTTCATCAGTGGGCTAAAATTCACGTTCTTGATGGTGGTTTCCTTTTTGGTTTTCTTCTTTGCCATGATTTCTCCTATTCCTCTCTTGATGATTTCCGCGATGGTTGGCCGATACATGGAGCCTTTGCAGAAGTAGGAAGGCTGATGTCCGTCATGGATGGTGATGCCACGAAAAATCATTTGCTCCTCCTTCTTCCCTTGCTCCTGCTCTGCCAAAAAAATTCGTTGTAGCTCTTGGAAACAAGTCCCCGATTGGAGAGAAAGGCCTCTAGCTTCTTCTTGTCCTGTCGCGCCATCTCCCTTGTGTATTTGGATGCGTCTGGAAATCCGCTCATACCGATCTCAGGCCTTTCCCCTTCGAATCCATCCGGCCAATCTTGTGATGTAGTCATGGTTGATTAACGGCCCTGCCAGCCGAATGACCCTGATTCCCATGAGACAAGCCTCGTTATATTTTTCGCAGTCCTTCCAATATCCGACACCCGAGGTATGCCGCGCACGACCTCCAAGCCAGATGCCCCCTTCAATCTCGATATGAATTGGGCCAAGTCCGTCAGACGGATTTTCCACACGGAAGTCGGCTTTCCATCGTCTCTTCGGATGAAACTTAAACTCTTCCTGCAACTGCGGCCCAGAGGCCGCTCTCCACAAAAGAAGGAACTTTTCTCTGGGCCGCATTGCTTCAACTCTGTCTCCGATTAAAAGTCGAAATCAGCTTCGGGCTCGTTCTGCTTGGCGGGAGCCTTGGGCTTGTTATCGACCTGAAGGGAGATGAAAGCCCCCTTCTGACCCTGCTTCTTCCATCCTGCGATGCGGATTTGATTTCCGCCGATGAGGATGTTCCCCTTGAAATCAGGGGCTTTTTCATTCTTCTTGTTTTTTTCGGGGAACAGAACTCCTGATCCCTCTCTGGGTTCGTATGGCATTGTTATTTAACTACTTCAGAATAGTGTTTGCTTATTACACATTCACTACTATGAAATATCCTTTATGCGTTTTGCCAACCGCAGGAGCGCAACGTACACCTCCCAGTGACGCTTCCACTCCGTTAGTTGGCGGGTTTGATGGACTCCTTTGGTTTTATCAATCCGAACTAGGAGCAGGTTTCGGATCGGAAGGCGGCGAAAGTTCTCCTCAAACAGATTGGCGTAAGCCGCCACTTGAAAATCATAAGACTCATAAAGGCCTCCGCTTGTCTTAAAATCAACCAGAGTCAGATCCTCATGCTCATCTAAGCCAATCAGGTCTATGGTTCCCCCGAAGCGGTAGGTTTCGCTAACCAACTGCATCTCTACGGCCACTGGACGAAGGCCTGCCTGCTCGAACCATTTTCGATAGGCTAAGAATGCCACTTGTGCGCTCTTAACCTCTTCACCATCGCACTCAGATAAGTCGGGCTCCCAGCCTAGAAGATCGCACTGACAGAGGAAATGGGTAATCGTCCCAATTCTTCCGGCGGTTTTGAGCTCCTTGTCGGGATTCTTCCCCTCTCTTCCCAACTTGGCCCCCCAATGCACTAGAGCAGGCTTTGGAATATACTGCAAAGCCCTTGTAGTTCCGTCCACCTCAGTTCCGTCTTTCAGAAAATACTTCTGATGTGGTTCGTTCAGATCCAGCTTTACTATCTTATGTTCCTTTTGGGGTAAGGTTATCCCGTATTCGGCGAATCTCTTCACCAAATGAGGGGATATATCCCCAGCCTTTTTATTTCTTATCCCTTTTGGCATATAGTCCTATTACACGGTATCAATACGCTTCTTCTTAAATGCCCTAACAGCCTTGCCTAGCTTCTCATGCTTTGAACCAAGCTCCTTAATCAGCCGTTCAGGAAGCCGAATCCAATCCCCCTGCACATCGCTTTCATCAAACTCCCTGCCCTGATCGGCCAAGAACTCCACAAGATCGGAGGATGAGATGTCTTTGTTGGCAATAAGGAAGCTTTCAACTTTGGCTATCGCATCCCCAGAAGTAAGGTTCTCCGCAGGAATCTCCATCTTAACAATCTTGCTATCCTGCTTGGGCTCCTCCTTCTCCCCGCTGACAACGATTAACTCCTCGTTCTTGATGGCCCCGCACTTCACCATCTCGTCATAGGAAGCCCCGCCACCAAGCCCCATAGCGGCCAATGCCCTGCCAATGGCTGAAGTTTCGGCATTTTCAAGAGCGGCGTTGGAGTTGATGTTCCCCTCCCACTTGGCCTGACTATGCCCTATAAAGTAACGCTCCGGCCTATCCGTATCGGGTGTTACCTTGGCCTTCATAATGACCCGCTCAGTCGGATCTCCTATGATCTCCGTGGTGATGGAGCACCGTGGGTAAGATTGAATTAAAACCGCAATCCGGCCTTCCACCAGATTATAGGTTTTTCCGCCGCGAATGTTAACCGACTTGAGGGGCATAGTTTGATTCATTTGATTCTCTTTCTTGGTTAGGGTTGATTGGGTTTCCGCTTGAATCTACTGGTTGACCTAGGACGTTTCTTGTCACACGCTTTTTCCTGTCTGGACGCTTGCCGTTGACAAGGCAGGCTTCCACCCAGCTTTTATGCGTGAGCCGATTGTTGCCCTTACAACGTCTGACGTTATTTCGCCACATCCAAACTTTCGCCGAAGATTGCTTAATTCCCAAAAATGCCGCGACATCTTTCACATTCCACCACTCTTCCCTCGTTTCATGCCCCGTTTGCGGTGCGCTGTCCATACGCACTGACTAGACACTATGTATGCTAACCACAACATATAATTGCTATGGCTACATAAGAATAAGCAAGCCTTTGTATGGCTATAAGGATTTCTAATAAAACAACGGATGGTATTGTCATGCTACCTCAAGCACCTGTAATCTTACTACATGAACCAAACCAGACACAGATCAGGAAAGAAGATTAAAGAAGGCGGCTTGTCCGACACCATAGGATTCAGGGCTCCGCTGGAAACTCGGCAGAAACTTGAGAAGCTCCACAAACTACTTAACTACTCTTGCAACCTCGTGGTGATAGAGGCGGTTAATTCCTTACATGATCAAATATATATCGGCCCGACTCATACCCCGCAGATTGTACTGCGAGGCCGCGCACTCAAAGACGTAGTTTAATGGCCTCCTTAATCCGGCGGGGGGAGTATTGGCACTTGGGATGGATGCAGGATGGCAAGTGGAGGCAGGTCTCTACAAAGTTCAGGGCTGATGGGAAGAATCCTCCGATTGAGGCTCTTGAGTTAAGGCTCCGTAAGGAGAAGGAAATGGCCTGCCTCACCGCAGGGCTTGAATATGTAAAACCCATCACAATCAAAGAAGCCTTGGCCGAATGGTCGGAAATCGACAAACAGACTTGCAGTTTTGGCACTTGGTCAAATCACCAAAGCTACGTCCCGAAGAGGCTTGAGCCATTTAAGGACAAGCTAGTGTTCCAATTTAACGAGGCCGATGTTCAGCAGTTGGTAGCCTCCCTCAATTCAGAGTCCACCAGCTACGCCACCAAGAGAGTCATGTTCGCCAGTTGCAGTTCATTCTGGAAATTTTGCATGGGTAAGGGATATGCCAAAACCCCCCTATTCGTTCTGAGCATGATGAAGAAGATTAGCGGGGATAGAAATGCAAGGTTTGAGAAGAGGGCTCTTACCCCTGACGAGGAAGAACGGATCTTTTCAGGCCTAAGTGGATGGCCCCTGACCTGCTCCATGATAGCCCTATGGACGGGGGCTAGGGTATCCGAGGCCATTAGGGTGCGTTTTAGTGACGTTGATTTCATGGTTGGGGAGATAAGGTTCAAGGAGAAGAAACTCGGTGGTAGGGCCATTGTGAAGCAAATGCACCCTACCCTGATGGCTTTCTTGAGGAACCTGTCCATTGATGACTACCCGCCGGAACACATCAGAGAGGCTATCCTATCTAGCAAATTCCAAAGGGCGGCTATAAAGGCGGGAGTGCCAAACGCCACCTTCCATTGGTTAAGGCATACCTTGGCCTCAAGGCTCTTTGAGGAGGGCATTAGCGAGCGGGATGCCGCCGCTATCTTGGGCCATACGCAGGCCGTTCATAAGGCTTATGCCCACGCTTCGCGGGAGAGACTTAAAAATAAGCTCTCTTTGGTCAAGAATGTCGGGTTTTTGTCGGGTAAGTGACCAAAAACAGGCTACTTTATGATACCATTTAGCTACACATGGCTACATTAAATCGTCATCGGACTCTTAAAATTATGTAGGCTACTGTGTAGCAAGCGTAATGCAATAATTACCAGAGATTTCATAATATGCTCTGGTTACAATATGTTATAGATAATGCGTCTGGTTAATGTATGGATCAACTTGCAAATAACTCAGCCTCTTGCTTCCGCCTTAG
>Ga0209085_1000518_pt1 | contig 27920 bp, 72 predicted proteins | sample C_131016_EF_Meta_FD_187310 | JGI IMG/M metagenome (GOLD analysis project Ga0209085, IMG submission 187310) | Freshwater microbial communities from Lake Croche, Canada to study carbon cycling - C_131016_EF_MetaG (SPAdes) (version 2) | ecosystem: Environmental > Aquatic > Freshwater > Lake...
ACTACTGATGATATCGAAATTACTAGTTCTTTTGAATTCATGAGACATTCTATTAATACTATTCGTTCACTTTTCGTTTAAATTGTAATACTTAGATACACAGATTCAGTTCTGTGTTTTCTAGGTAAGTTTTTTGAATACTTTTTCAGTACAGAGAGTATTCAAAAGACTTAATTGTAAACTTTTTCAGTACAGGAGATTGATGATGAATACTATTTTCTTCAGCAAACGTCACGAATTAAGAGAAAATTACTATATAATACCTTTTTCTTGCTCTGACTTGATGAATGTTAATACGGAAGTATCATATCGTGACAGGTCGGAAAGTACACAAAAAGTAATACAATCTGTAACGGATCGTATTGCAAAAGCATTACTGAACAACGGTTACATTCTACAAGGTGTAAACTTTAGTTCTATGTCGGTTTCAGCAATAATTGATACTAAAGTATCACAGCGGTAAACTGGAGTACTTTGGTAGTAGGTTGACAAGTAGGTAAAATTCTGGTATAATTGTGTTTTTAATGATTGAGGTAGAATTATGACGAAAAACGAAACTATAGCACTCATTATTGAGTCTATTGTAAACGAAGGTTATAAAGATGCAGATGCGTTTGTGACCTATGTTACTATGATTCTTCCTATGATGAGTACGGAAGAGTTACAAGCCGAGTTGGCGTGTTTGGAGTAATACGAAATGATGAATTTTCTTGAGCAAATGAATACTTTTAACTACCTTGAGCGTTATCGTTCTCCGGGTAATAATTCCTTCTACAAAGGCGTGCCGGTTTCATATCGGAACTTAGTACTGAAGTATTACAAAACCCGTGGGTTCAAAGTAAAACTTAGGTATCGTGGTCCTCGTACACATGGTACACAATCGTATTGCGTCCTTCAGGATGCTACTACTTTTGCAGTATATGTGCGTACATGGTAATCAGTAGGTAAACTTTAGTTCTCCAGGCAAGTAAGTGAGAACTAAGGTGTACAGGTTGACAAGTCAGGTAAAATCTGATAGAATGGTATCTTTAAATCAGTGAGGTAAAAGAATGAGAAACGAAGCGATAATTGAAATGGTTGATGAATTGTTGGATATTGATGGTCCTGTGATGATTGGTAATTTGACATTCTACAAGTCCGACATTGTGCGCCGTCTTGATCCTGTTGCATATCGTGAGATTTGCTTGGATATTGTAAATTCTCAAATTGAGGATTTACAGTATGACTTGGAACATTCGGATGACGAGGACGAGATTGAAGCAATAAAAGAAAGCATTGCTGAGTTGGAAGATTTTTCGGTTTAAGAGGTAAAAAATGCAGCGAAATGACATTCTTGAGATGATTAATGAAATGATTGATTGTGACGGTGACATTGTTATTGGTAACTTAACATTTTCACGTTCCGACATTGTGCGTAAATGCGATCCTACTGCTTACCGCATAATGGTCAATGAAATCATTGATTCTCATATTGAGGATTTGGAATATGACTTGCAGCGCATGGATCCTGAATTCGATTCGGAAGATATGGAATTCGTGCGTGAGCGTATTGCTGAGTTGGAAGATTTTTACGTTTAAGGGGTAAATTATGGAAATGCAAAAACCGTTGATTGACCGTGTCATTACTCAAATTGAGTTGGATATGCGTGGTTATGATTTGACCGCTTTGGAAGAATTGCTGAAAAGTGTGCCAGAGCAGGTATTGGAATCTTATCTGCCTGAGGTAGATTTTGAAAATCTGGATATTGAAATTGACGATATTTCACACTTAAATGAAAATGACATTTTCATTGATGAAAATGACGGTCAACCTGACGAAGCGCAGGAATGGCACGATTTTGATCCAGATTGTTAAGAGGTAAGATTATGGGATGGAATAAAGACGGAAACACAATCAAGGCGGTTTATATTGACCGACCAGTCACTGGCGTGGTGTTAAATTCACGGGTCAAATATGGCGGTCAGGTACAATATCAGGTAAAATTAGATGAACCAGTCTATTTGCCTTGGTCAGGTGGCGAACCACGGGATATTGTGTTGGTTGATGACGGTGACGTTATTGCTGATTTTGGTATTATGATTGATTTGGAGTCTGTATGAGTGAATTTTTTGTTGAACATGAGAATGGTTGCGATTTAATCGAGGCGCCTAACTTGGAAACGGCATATGAAATTGCTAATGAGTTAGGTTTGGTTGTTTACCACATTAATGAGGCGTAAGATGAATCAGGTAAAACATAACGGTGAATATTATGGTATGTTCACCGATGCAGGTAATGCTGCTGTGAATAGCATCGTGCAAGGTGCCATTTCCAATGATTTGGCGTGGTTAGAGGTTTATCAGTGTTTGGTCAATTTGGCAGATAATCCAGATTTTGCCGAAGCGTTGGATACTGTGGTGCGTGAGTTGGTCTATGATGCAGTTGGTTGTACAGGAGATTTTTATGTTTGACCGTGAAATGGCAATTCAGGAATTGGTTGATAATGACTTTGACACCGTGATGAATTCTGATTATGGTGTGGAATTATTGAGGTCCATATTAGATTCAGGTTTCAAAGGTTATCGTGCCATGACCGATGAAGAATTAATTATGGAATTAGAACAGCGTGACATTTCGTCCAATTTTGGTAATGATGATTATTGAGGTAAAATATGAAGGTAAAATTGCCGTTTGATTGTGTGATATATGATACCGAACCAGCAGAGGTAAAAAATCCATTCTCTGGTGAAGGTGTAGTATTGACACCTGAAGCGATTGCCGTTTATGACACAATTAAAGGTTGTGAAATGATTGGTGATTATAAGATGATGGAAAAGGGTTTGCGTTGGTTCCGCCAATACTTTCCTGCTGAATATATGATTTTATTGGATTGATTATGAATTTTATTCTTGGTGTTATTTTCGGCATTGTCGTGTCAACCATTGGGTTTTCAGGTATTGCTAAGATGTTGGATGCTGGTGTTCACACCACAAAAACAGTTGTTCAAAAAATTGAGGTAGATAAGAATTGAAGAAAATCCGTGTAATCTGTAATGGTGTCAGTTTCTACACCAGCAAGAAAGCAATTCGGGAACGCCGTGTAGGTGACTTTGCTTTGCAAAATGATGCGTTATCGTATGCACTAGAGCAAATGGGCACCAATCAAGGTATCGGTACCACAGTGCGGTACTATGACCATAAGATGAAGCAGGAAGTTTTTAATATTCAATTAAGTGAGGTATAATATGGAATTTAATTCAGGTAAACCGACCAAGTCGGCAATGTATTATGTCGACCGTGGTATGCAAGGTAAATATTATCGTTATTACAATACAGAGACTGATACTTGGTCGCTGTGTGGTTCAGACTTTGCAGAAGCAGTCGCTAACATGGATAAACCTTCTCCTGAAGCGGTTGGTTTCTTTCCTTGGGTGGGTCCTATGACTGGTCCTAATTTCAAAGGTCAGGTAGTCACTGTGAGCACCGATGAAGGTAACGAAAAAGTGGTAGATGGTAAGACCAAAAAAGTCAAACCTGTGCCAGTTAAAAAGAAACCTGCAAAGGCGGCAGTTGGTAAATTATCACCAGTGCCAAAATCTACAGGCAAGGCAGTACATCCAGATGGTACAGTATTCTATCGGGAAGACCGTCAGAAGTGGGTTGCTGTCGTAGGTGGTAAACAAGAAGCGGCACGTCCTACTGCTGAGGCGTGTTTGAATTTCTTGACTAAAAAATATGGTATCGCAGGAACAGTTACAGTAAAGGTGTTGAATGACTAATTCAGAGTTGAGAGAAAAACTGGAACAAGCACAAGCGTTGCTTGCTGATGTATATCATTGGGCAGAAATGCCTATGTCAAATGGATTACAAGTGTCTCCATTGAAAACAAATGCCGAAATTGCAAGCCAAATGAGTTGTGCTGATTCGTGTATTATTGACGCTTTGAGTGAATTAGAGGATATGGAGTAAATCATGGGTTTAGATATGTACGCTTGGCGTGTGAAGGCAGAAGATGCCATTGGTGATTTTGAGATTGCTCGTAACGAAGAAAATTCTGCTAAAGTGGAAGAATTGGCATATTGGCGTAAGCATCACGACCTACATGGTTGGATGGAACGCCTGTATCGGTTAAAAGGCGGCACCAAAGAATCCTTTAACTGTGTGCCTGTTCAGTTGTCTATGGCTGACCTCAATGCGTTAGAAAATGATGTATTGAATAACCTACTGCCTGAGACACAGGGGTTTTTCTTTGGTACCAATCCACCTGATGAATACACTATGAAACAGGATATGGAATTTATTGCAAATGCCAAATTGGCCATTGCAGCTGGTGATGCCGTTTACTACGATTCATGGTGGTAATAGTAAACATCGCTTGCCAAGGCACCGATATTATTGTAGAATGTCGGTGTCCCCCCATGAGTTACACTATTAATAAGGATTATAAATGAAAACCAAAACCAATGTACCAAATGAATGGTGTACCTTTGACCTGTATATGTTGATTAACCAAATGTGGTTTGATAGAGTTGTTGTTACTAAGGGCAAGTAATGGGAAAAATGAAAGATTTATACATGGAAGTCCATGACCTCTACCGTGAAGGCATGACACCTGTAGATATTGCTACCAAGTTGAATATTCCACTTGATATGGTTTTTGGTGCATTGAATATGCAGACACCAGCAGAGGATGGTAAATTATCATGATAAATGAACGAATTAAACAACTTGCTATACAGGCTGGATATTTACCTGATAATTTTGGTATTGGCCACTGGGATATGCCAGAATGTAAAAAGTTTGCCGAATTGATTATTGGTGAATGTATTGATATTGTACAGAATTTATCTCCTGGTTATGATGACTATCGTAACCAAATTGAAGATGCGTTCCGTAGAGATTGTGTAGAAGAAATCAAACATAAGTTTGGAGTAGAAGAATGACAGTAGAAGTGGTTCAGGCGATTGGTTTATTCATTGTAGTGCCAATCTGTATTGTGGTGTTCTTTGTGAGCATGATGTATTTTACAATTAGGAAAATGTGATGAACGAAAATGATGAAGAAGAATTTGATATTGTGGTTGATGTATTACAAAAGCAGATTGCTGTATTTGAAAAGATGAACAAAGAAAGCAACCAAGTGGCCATGAATATGGGTTGGGGTGGTATTGGCATTATGGATGAAATTCGTTATGAACAAATATGGCAAATGAAGAAGGCAATTAAAATATGGAAACTGTTGAAGGATGAATTGGCATGAATGAACATATTAAGAAACTTGCTGAACAGGCCACAGTTTGGCAAGACGCCAATCATGGATATATCTTTGACAAAGAAAAGTTCGCCGATTCGATTGTATGGGAATGTATGAAAATCTGTGAAGATGTTATGAAAAAAGATAACTCCGCACTTGCCTGTTGGAGTGAAATCAAAAGAACATTTCGGAGTTGAAGAATGAATGATGAATTGAAAGCATTGGCAATGGCAGCCGGCGCACCAGAAGAATTATTGGAAGAATTGTGGTTCTCCATATTTTGTAAACAGTTTGCACACCTGATTATTGAAGAAGTGGAAAATACCTTAAATGCGTAAGAAAGCCATCGCCGAAGAAATCACCAAAGATATCACCACGGAAGATTTTAATTATCGGTGGAATGATGCCGTTGTCACCCTAGATGACTATAAACGACTGGTCCAAGAGCACCAGGAGTGGGTGGAAGAACAGGAGAAGAAGGCGCTCGCCGCCAGTACACCGTCCACCACAAAGCGTTCCAAGAAGAATACTTGACCAAAAATACTGAGAACTATAGTAGTATATTGCCATCCTCACCAGTTCCTGTATACTCTCTTTATTGATTGAAACAAAGGCGAGAAAATGATTGACGTAAAATTTGTAAACGGTAAGTATGTTGCAGTTATCAATGGCAAGACTGTAAAGCGTTCCAAAAAAGAGCACATGGATTATGTTATCCGCAAAGCACAATCAGAGTCCAACACTGGTTCTCCTGTTGCTGAGTCCCGCTTCTCTATCAACCAACGCTTCGGTTTTGTGTCCGATATGGTTACTATGCTTGCCAATGGCGCACAATCATCCGTGGTTGTGACTGGTCCTGGTGGTCTTGGTAAGTCCTTTACAGTGTCTCAAACATTGACAGCACTTGGTTTCAAGGATGTGTCCGTGCTTGACGATATCGCTGTTGGTTCTATCCTCAAAACCAACAAGACTTTCCGTGTTATCAAAGGTTATTCAACACCTAAAGGTCTGTACCGTACGCTGTACGAAAACAAAGATGGCGTTATTGTGTTTGATGATTGTGATTCCGTCCTCAAGGATCCTACATCATTGAACCTGCTCAAAGGTGCCTTGGATTCTTATTCACGCCGTATCATTTCATGGCGTGCTGATATCAAGGATGAAGATTTGCCTACATCCTTTGAATTCAAAGGTCGTGTTGTGTTTATCTCCAACTTGTCCGCTACCAATATCGACCAGGCTATCCTGACTCGTTCAATGGCAGTTGACTTGTCAATGACCACTAAACAGAAAATTGAGCGTATGCGCCACCTGTTGTCTACAGGTGAATTCATGCCTGAGTTTGACAAGACTATCAAGTCCGATGCCATGGATTTGATTGAGAAGCACCAAGATTCAGTTAAAGAGTTGTCACTCCGTACACTGATTCAGGTAACTAAAATCCGTCAGAGCGCAGGTAAAAACTGGTCTGATTTGGCTGAGTACACAATTTGCGGTTGATGAGGTAAAATTATGATGTGGCGTAAAAAACAAATAGATGATTCAATCAACCATTCATTGGTGAAAGATGAATGTGACAATATGTTGAAAGCATTGTTAGGTTCGGAAGTGTTTGTTGAAAAATGGTGGCAAAGTCCAAACCTATATTTCAACATGAAAACACCATTTGAAGTGTTTGTGCAAGATGCGGATGGCCGCCAAAGTGTGTTTAATTATTTGTCAGGACATTGTGGAGGAGGTTGGTGATGATGCAAGCAGGTAAGTATTATATCGGCGACTTATGCCATATAATGACAGATAGTGAATGGCTCGAAATTTGTGAGCTTACTATTCAAGGTAGTCGAGTCATTGACGGCGAATTCCAATTGAAAGATGGCCGTAAATTTGCCATTTATTCTACAAAATGGGGTGATGGTCTTTATGATGACCATTATGGACATTCATATTCAGTTGATTCGGGTTCTATTGGCTGTATCAGGCTTGAAGATATCAAGTATGTTGACAACTATGACCAATTTTTGGATATAGGTGCCATTGTGGATTTTAAAATTGATTTTGTAACAGGCGGTGGTAGAGGTACAAAAGGATGGGATGGTATAATCCAGTTTGGTAGTATTGCCATTGAAACCGATCCAAAGTATAATGAGGACGAGGAGTAAAGAATGAAAGTTGTTATTAATAGTTGTTTTGGTGGTTTTGGTATGACCGATGCTGCCTTAGATGAATACAAAAGCCGTAAGGATATCACAGACCCTAATTTTTGGTATTATGATATACCAAGAGATTGTCCAGTATTGGTTGCAATGGTTGAAGAACAAGGTACCGCAATCAACACTAGTTATTCAGAATTGAAAGTTGTAGAAATACCCGATGATGTAAATTGGTACATTGAAGAATATGACGGCCTTGAGCACGTTGCTGAACGACACAGGACTTGGAATTAAAGGATAAAAGAATGAGTTACTACATGAAATCAGGCAATACATTCCGTATTGCTACAAAAGAATCTATGGACTTGCATGAATCGTTGCCTGCTGGTAACTATGTCGTGAAGCAGGATCCATTTGAGAATTTTTACATCGAACAGATTCCATCGTTTGATATTCCTGCCAGAATGTACGGTGATACGATTAAGAACACCAATCGTATCATCAGCAGTTTTTGGAACCGTGATAAGTCTACAGGCGTTATGCTTGTTGGTGAAAAAGGTTCAGGCAAAACCTTGCTCAGTAAGAATATCTGTATTGAATTGGCCAAACAAAGTGTGCCGACCATTGTTGTCAATGCACCATGGCATGGCGATAAATTCAATACACTGATTCAATCTATTCAGCAACCATGTATTGTGTTGTTTGATGAATTTGAAAAGGTGTACAGTAGCGATGAACAGGAAGAATTGTTGACATTGCTTGACGGCATCTATTCATCCAAAAAACTGTTCATGTTGACCAGTAATGATAAATGGCGTGTTGATAGCCATATGCGTAACCGACCAGGTCGTATCTTTTACATGATTGACTTCAAAGGTTTGGACGAGGCATTCATCCGTGAATACTGTTTGGAAAATCTGGCCAATCCAGAACCGAAAACAGTTGACACCGTTGTGAACATCAGCTCTGTATTCGCTGCATTTAACTTTGATATGTTAAAGGCATTGGTTGAAGAAATGAACCGTTATGGTGAAACACCACAAGAAGCAATGCGTATTCTAAACGTGAAGGCAGAGTTTGACGCTGGTGCCGCATATCGTGTTGAAATCTTTAAAGGTGACCGCACGGCTACTCGTATCAGTCCTTCTACTTGGAATGGTACACCATTGTCTGCAAAAGAAATCTGTATCAATTGGAAATTTGATCCTAAAAAGAAAACAGGTGGAGAAACTTCCGTTCTCGGTACTGTTGAAGATGATGAAGATGGTGGTTGGGGTGAAGAAGATTTCACCCAAGATGATTTGGTTAAATTCAACAACAAAACTGGTCAGTTTATCTTTGAGAAACAAGGCGTGACTATGATTTTGACCAAAGAACGTCCAAAATATTTTAACTTTGATGCGTTCTGATTATGAAATACCTAAGTAAAGCAATAGCAGGTCTTGGATGTATTGCGTTGGCCTTTTGGGGATATGAACACAATATTGAAGATTCTGTTTGGTTGGTAGTCTTAGGTGTTTTACTTTTACTGGACTTAGAATGAAACATACAATATTGTTGCAAGTCAGGGAGATGATGGATCGAGACTGGAGTTTGCTAGAGATAGCAACAAAACTCCGTATTGATCCTGAAATTGTTAGAATAGCAATGGACATTATACAGGACCTATTAACATGAGTACAGAAGAAGATAAAATCAAGCGTACCAAGCGTATGCAAAAAGATGAATGTGCCGTGGCAAAGCAAGTCAAAATTGCCAAGGCTTCTGGTATGAAAGTGGACGAAGCACACAAGTTTGCTAAACGCCACGCCATGGATTGTGGAACCCCAGGTTGTTTTCTATGTGGTAATGCCAGAACACATGATGGCCCCACCGTCCAGGAAAAGTCCTTTGAGCAGACTTCCAAGTGGATGTACGAATAAACCTGTTGTTTTCCTACACAACCGCTTGCCACTTGCCTAAATTTATGATATAATTGATTCACCGAATAACTGGAGTTTTTATAATGAGTTTAAACAGAAACCAAAAAGCCTTTGTCACAGCGGCAGAAGCAATCTTTGGTGAGAAAGCAATTCTTTCCCGTGACCAAATTCAACGTGTTGTTGAAGAAAATAACATTTCATTTCCCTATTGGTTTGTAACCAAGTCCGACTATCGTGCTGAACGTGGTCAGTATCAACTACCTGACATTGGCACAAAACCTAAAGTACAAGAACCTGAGTTTGAAGTTGCTTTGGCTGCACAAGTGCTTGAGTTCAAACAACCTAAGTTGATTGATGATTCAGATGTTTCAATTCCCGCAAAGTACCCTGATTATGTTCCATTTGGATTCTATAAAGACCTTACTGACATTATCAGGACTAATATGTATTATCCTGTGTTTATTACTGGCCTTTCTGGAAACGGAAAGACGCTTATGGTCGAGCAAGTTTGTGCAAAGCTTAACCGAGAATGCATTCGTGTTAACATTTCGATTGAGACTGATGAAAGTGACCTGTTGGGTGGTCCTACTCTTGTCGGTGGTAATGTTGTTAATAGAGATGGTCCTGTTATCACGGCTATGAAGCGTGGTGCCATTCTGTTGATTGACGAAGTTGACCGTGGATCCAATAAGTTAATGTGTTTGCAAGGTATCTTAGAAGGCAAACCATACTACAACAAGAAAAACGGTGAGATGGTGTATCCAAAGAATGGATTCAATGTGATTGCTACTGCAAACACCAAAGGCCGTGGTTCAGAAGAAGGTCGTTATCTGTCACAGATTCTTGATGATGCTTTCTTAGAACGATTCCCGATTACTGTTGAACAGGAATATCCTGATGCAAAAACAGAAAAGAAAATTCTGTCACCATTGATTGATGACAAAGAATTTGTAGACCATTTGGTCCAATGGGCTGACATTGTTCGCCAGTCCTTTGACCAAGGCGCCGTAGATGAAATTATCTCTACTCGCCGACTTGTCCATATCGCCAAGGCATTCAAAATCTTTGGTGATAGGACGAAAGCCATTGAATTGTGTGTCAGCCGTTTTGATGCTGAAACCAAGACGGCTTTTTTAGACTTGTACTCTAAGGTAGATGCTAAGGTAGAACCTGAAACAGAAACCGTGACTACAAAATTTGATGATGAAATCCCATTTTAATTTAAATAAGGAAATATATTATGAATACAGTTCGTAAAGGTAAGATTAATCGCCATGAAAAAATCACACAGGTTCTCCTGTCTGGCAACCCTGCATCACCTGAAGAAATTGCTTCAGTCTTTAAAGGCACAGACCAAGAAGCGGTGTTGTATCGCTTGTCAACCAACATTTACAATATCCGCAAAGATGGTGGTATTGTGAAAGTTATCAAAGAAGGTCGTAAAGTCAAGGCCTATCAGTTGATGAATTACACCGAGTTTAATGCTGATGGTCGTTATGTTGGTAAAATTGTACCTGCATCACCTGCTGTTGCTGAAATAACCGAAGTTCAAGAAACTGAAACTGCTGAGGCTTGATATGACCGTACAAAAAATCCTAGGCGTTACAATCGGCGCAATTTTATTTGCCGTTGCTCTGAGCTTTTTGCTTAGTTGGCCTGTTATGGCATTATGGAATGATTGTCTTGTTCCTGCTGTTCAAGGTATCAATGAGATAACTTGGTTACAGGCTTGGGGTTTGAGTGTGTTATCTGGCTTCTTGTTTAATAGAACCACAACCGTGAAAGATTGATATGGTATCTCGCACAATTTATACTGAAGTTGAGGTTGATGTTGACCTTACTTATTTTGAAACCGATGATTTGATTGATGAATTGGAAAATCGTGGTTATGCGACTGACACCGGTGTCAAAGAAATTGTAGAATTCATTTATCAAAAACGGAGAAATGGTAAAGCATTTTCAGAAGAATTGGATCAATTGATTTATACTGTGTTGGGTAAGATGGCATGAATGATTGGGACCGTGATAATCTCCATTTCATCCTCAATACAACCGATGAATCATTTGAAGAATGGTTAGACCAAGCAGACAATGATGACGTTGATTATGCTTTGAGTTTGATTCGTATGGCAAAGGCTGAGTTGCTGACACAAGAGCATGAGTTGCTTGATGATATCAGTGACACAGCCGAAGCTAATTTGTTAATTGATAGGATTCGTAATGTTGGAAAAAATAGTTAATTTTTTGAATGAGTATGGTTTTGAGATTGCATGGTTCACCATGGGTTTTATGTTCAGTAATTTGTTGGCTGAGGCTTATGCTGACAATTTTTCTGGTGTGATTTTTGATTTTATTGTTATTTTGTTTATGGCATGGAGTGTGAAGGAGAATTATGATGAATAAATTGTTTTGGTTTTTACCATTAATTTTGGTTGTTGGTTGTGCCAGCAAACCACAGATTGTTGAAGTTGAAGTGCCTGCAAAGCCTAAAGTGGCCGATGCAGCAGTATCACAACCACCACAACCACAGATTATCATTCAACAAGCACCAACGCAAGTGCCACAAATTCAACAACCTGCATGGGTGGTTGGACCATCTAACAATCCCAATGTTGTAAGTGGTTTCAAAGATGTTGAATATATGCAACGTAATGAAGTTATTCAGGCTTCAAAAGATTGTATTGAAAACCGCATGAAACCTGTGGTTCAATATGTTCCGCAAAAAACAACACACGGCACTTTGATGTTGCCTGCAATGGTTAACTGTGAAGTGATTCCTGGTTATACAATTGTTGATGACAAAAAGTCATCATCATTGATGCCTATGGATGGTGTACCGCCAATGGTTTTAGGTACTACAGGTGTTTTGCCATCACATCCAGTTGTATCATCATATGTTCCATCAGAACAAGTGAAAATACCTGATTACAAACTTCCACCAGGAGACTATTGGGCGTTAGATGCAAATGGTTTCCCAAGACCATCATCTTTCTTAGGTTTACCGAAAAGATATTAAACATAGGATTGATTAATGATTGAAGATACAATTCACGATGCGGAATTAATGGAATTGACAGAAAATATAGATTCCATGTTGTTAGATTCCTGCGTTAAACACAAAATTGGTTTTGAGGTTATTACTGCTATAGTACTAGCAAGGATTGTTGCCATTTCACAACAGATTAACAACGAATCCGACACGGAACGGTTGCTTTCTTTAGCCCAATCTAGTATAATGGAGACTTCAAATCAAACACTTCAGTAAATGCGTTATCTCTTATTATTGTTTCTTAGTGGATGCACAGCAGCCAGCACAGTAATAAGTAGTGGTGTTTACGTAGTTACAGATAAAACAATTACAGACCATATGTTAAGTTACAATACTGGACTGGATTGCCAAACTGTTAGGGTGTTTGAAAATCAAACAGTATGTAAACCATACAAAGGTATTTACGTAGAAAGAAAAAAATGAAGATTGCAGTTTGTTCAGACATTCACCTTGAATTTGGTACTATCAGCCTCGAAAATACCGAAGGTGCTGATGTGCTGATTCTTGGTGGTGATATTTGTGTGGCTAAAGATTTGATGAATAGAGATGAACATGGTATTTTCGACAGGTTTGACCGCAATAGCAGAGTACATACGTTCTTTCAAGAATGCTGTGACAGATTCTCTAATGTTATCTACATCGTTGGAAACCACGAACATTATCACGGTGATTTTAGGGACACTATTAAACGTCTACGTGATAATCTTGGTTATTTGGATAATCTGTACATACTAGATAAGGAAATGGTCAAAGTAGGTGATGTTAAGTTCATCGGTGGTACATTGTGGACTGACATGAACAAGGAAGATCCAATTACATTGATGCATATGACCAGCATGATGAATGATTTCCGTTGTGTTACAAACAGTAACAAACAACCTGTTATCTATCAAGGCGGACATACCAATGAAGCTGGTGATTGGGTAAAAGACCCTTGGGGTACTCATACTAAGCCAGCACAATTCACACCAGAAGATGCTGTTGTTGACCACAAGGAAATGCTTGAATATATAAGATTGATGATTGAAGGCAAGTTTGACCAGAAATTCGTTGTTGTTGGTCATCATGCACCAAGTAAATTGTCAACACATCCACGTTATGCGGATGAAGTGATTATGAATGGTGGTTACAGTACTGCATTGGATGAATTCATCATGGATCATCCACAAATTAAATTGTGGACTCATGGTCATACACATGAAGATTTTGACTACATGATTGGTTCTACTCGCATCGTTTGTAACCCACGTGGCTATGATGCTTATGAGGATCGTGCTGATAGATTTAAATTGAAATTTTTGGAGGTTTGATATGGAAAAGAAATTGTATTTGGTTGAAACAGTGTCAATGTTTCGTTTGCGTTATGTTGTAGAGGCTCGTGAAGAAGGCCATGCCATGGATGAAGTGGTGTGTGAAGCAGGTAACCATGAATTTCATGAGTTCTCACAGAAGCACATTGATGAAGTAATCGTATCAACACGGGAATTATCTGCAACAGACTACATGAATTTGTTTGATTCAGATAATGATTATTTGAAATCTTGGTCTAATGAACAAAAAATGTCAATGATTAACACAATTAAGTATGAAGATGAAAAAGATCCTAGTAACGGGTAGTTCTGGTTACATCGGCAGACACCTGCTTGATGTATTGCCTAATTTTTATACTGTAGGTTTGGATCGTGTATTCGCACCACAGTCAGCAGACAAATTCATACTACATAATATCTTAGAAGATAAGATGGTTGAGGGTGAATTTGATGCTGTGGTGCATTTGGCTGGATTGGTTAATGTTGGTGATTCTGTAAAAAATCCAATGCGTTACTATGAGACCAATGTAACAGGTACATTGAAAATGCTTGAGCACGTTGACTACAAACATTTTATTTTTGCCTCTACTGGTGCTGCTGAGAATCCTAACAGTCCATATGCCACATCTAAACGGGTAACCGAGGATATGGTACGACAGTATTGTGAATTGAACAATAAAGATTGTACAATATTCAGATTCTACAATGTGATTGGTTCTGCTGGTTATGATCCAACAAATATGGATGGTCTGATGTACAATCTGATTAAAGCAGGTATGGAAACAGGTGTGTTCAATGTATATGGCGATGACTATGATACATATGATGGTACCGCATTGCGTGATTACATTCATGTATCAGAAGTTTGCCAAGCAATTAAATCTGCCATTAGATTGCCATCTGATGGTACAATACAAAACTTGGCCACAGGTTCTGGATATTCTGTATTGCAGATGGTTGATTTTTTCAAAGAGGTCAACGATATGGATTTTCAGGTAAATGTATTACCAAAACGGACAGGTGATTTGGCTAGAAGTGTGTTAGGTGATATTTCTCCTTACATGAAAGAATTGTTTACAATTCAAGAAAAACTAAAGGTGATTTGATGAAAGTTTATATTAACAGTTATCGCAGTCATTGGATTTCTCCGTACGAAATCTTGGAAAAGGTTTGTTTTTGGGAGAAAGACAAAGATGTATTCTACAACCATGAAGATGAACCTAATCACAAGTATGAAAAGTGGGTGAACCGATTGACACCTATTTGTGGTGCCATTAGAAAGTTCCTTGACTTTGTACATCCCAAAATTGATTATGTAAAGATTGACAAATGGGATACATGGTCAATGGACGCCACACTAGGTATGATTGTTTTGCCTATGTTGAAACAGTTGAGGGTAACCACACACGGTGCAGGTTTTGTTGATGATGAAGATGTACCAGAAGAATTGAAGTCAACCAGTGCGCCATCAAAAGTAAATGTATGGGACACTGATGCTAATCATTTTAAGCGCTGGGATTGGGTGATGGGTGAAATAATTTTTGCCTTTGAATCTAAACAAGATGATTCTTGGATGGATGCATATCGTTCAGGTACCCACGATATGAAAACTGTTGCTGTTGCATGGGATGACAATGGTAAGGCCACAATGTATCAATGGGTTGAAGGACCGAATAATACATACAAGTGTGACTATGATGGAATCAAAGTAGTTGAAGAACGAATTCAAAATGGTTTCCGTCTATTTGGAAAATACTATCAAAACTTATGGGATTAATTATGAAAACAGAAGATATATTGAGAATTATTACAAATTTGGAAGAAGAAATGCGGGTTCTCAGAGATAGAGTTAATTCAATGAGTGAGATGCAGGAACAACTGAATGAAGTTGATGACCGTACACGACAATTCAAAAAGTTTACACAAACCAGCCATCCGGATTTTGATTTAGGTGCCTAATGATTTCATATATACATTACATTTCAGCCAAGCGCAGGCTGCATGAATCCGAGAAAACCATCCGTATGATGGGTGGAGAAACAGAATCCTCACAGATGTTGTGTGCTCAAAGAGACATGATTAAGTTGGAGGTTGAGTATTATGGTGAGGAATCCACCAAGTTGTCAATCCTGTTGGTAGCTGTTGCCTTATTTGGCATTGGTGTGTATAATCTCTTATCTAAACTAGGAAAAATATGATTGATTGGTTCAAAAACAATATATCAAACTTGATTGGTTACATACTGGCCATTTTGTTGATTGTTTATACAGTGGTATTTTATGTCAAACCCACACCAACACCAGATACATTAAAAGACTTTAAAGATGGCATTCAAAACCACCTTGTATGGTCTATTAAAGGTGAATGTTTCTTTGTACGTCCACACGCAGAGACAACAGTTTATTTAATTCGTGTGGCTGATTGTGATAGAAAATAAGGGGAAAGTTATGAGTTTATTTGTTGAAGTTGATTCTATGGAAAAGAATTGTCCAGTTATCATTAACTTGGACCATCTTGTTGAAATTGCACCATTGCTCAATGGTGGATGTGAATTGTCTATGATTCATACTGCTGGCATGAATGTTAAATCAGTAATGCGTGTAAAAAATAGTTATGATGAATTCAAACAATTTGCTATGCAACCAGTATCTGCTGATGATATTGCTCGCCGTTTCCCTAAAGCAACTAAAGAAGAAACACCTACTGTGCCTGTAAAAGTTAAAAAGAATGGTGAATTAGAAATTCCTAAATTTGGTCAAGGCGGCGCATAAAAATGAAATTCGAACTTAAAGCCCAACACATACAAATCTTGTCATTTACTGACAGACACCCAGGAACAAAAATCAATATGGAATTTGAAGCAGAACATATTGATAATGTTCTAGATGAATTTGCCATGTTCCTGCGTGGTTGTGGTTATATTATTGATGGTAGATTGGATGTGGTGTCACACGATGAATGATATTGTTTATGGTATTTTTGAATGGATAAAAAATGATTGGAAGAGTAACAAAATTCGTTTTGTCTTTGAAGTTTTTGCTTGGGCTGCTTCTATTTGTTGTGCTATCATTTTTGCCATCTCTGTACCAAATGTTCCTTTCCATATTCTCTATCCCGTATGGATCAGCGGCTGCGCTATATACAGCTGGGCTGCTTATACTCGGAGAAGTTTTGGCATGGTTGCTAATTATATGTTGCTTACCTGCATTGACACTGTGGGTTTTATTCGGTATTTAAACACATGAACATTTTTTATCTACATAACGATCCTAAAATTTGTGCTGAAATGCACGTTGACAAACATGTGTGTAAAATGGTTATTGAGTATGCTCAGCTGTTATGTACATCTCACCGTGTACTTGACGGCGAAGAATACCGTAGACTAACAGCAAACAATCGGTCAATCAAAGCATGGCGACTACCTGATGCTCGTGAAACACGCCTCATGAAACCAACTATGCAAAATCATCCGTCTGCAATCTGGTCTCGGCAATCAGATAAAAACTATGTGTGGTTGTATACTTTGTGGTGTGAACTGCTTGAAGAATTCACATATCGTTATGGCAAAACCCATGCCTGTGCTAGATTGGTGCCTGACCTTGCAAGAATTCCTGACAACATACCTAAAGGTGAATTCACAGGTCCTACACCAGCCATGCCTGACGAAGTAAAAGTGGCAGGTGATTCTATGGCATCATATCACAATTACTATATAAATAATAAACAGCACCTTGCTTCATGGCAAGGAAAAATTAACTCACGTCCAGTTCCAAACTGGTTTCAACCTACATGATTTATACATTTCTCAATTTAGATACGAATGAAGTTGAAGAACATATCATGCGCCTTGCTGAGTATGATGAATTCAAAGAAAAAAATCCAAACCTACAAAGATACTTTGCACCTAATGGCATACCAGGTCTAGGTGATGGTATGCGTATGGACACACCAGGAACTGGTAAGGCCGACTCTACGTTTGAAAAGTATATCATCAATCGTATGAAAGAAACCATTCCAGGAAACACTATTAAAGGTGGTCATAAAACCAAAATGAATAGGGAATGGTAAAAAAATGTCTATTGAATTGTGGTGGCCAACACCAATATATCATTCCGAATTTGATGAAGATGAAAATTCATTTGAACTGATGCATCAGGAAATTGAAAATACTATAAAAACAATTGAAACAAAACCATCACCTTTTCAATTTTGTGAATTTGAAACTACATTCACAAATGAATATAGTTTTTGTGACAAAACACCTTTATTAAAAAAGTATATTGAAAAACACATTGAAGAATTTTCTCAAATTTATACAAAAATAAACAATTTATCTATTTCAGAATCATGGGTAAATTTTAATGGAAAAGGGCATTTTCAAGAATTACATGACCACTCTGGATCAACAATTTCTGGTTGTTATTATTTTGATACAAATGGCAACGATGGTGATATAGTTTTCAAGCCAACTATTGATATGTATAGGCATACAAATGTTGAATGTTCTTTATATCCAGAACATGTTAAATGGACTCCAGCAAATGGATTAATTCTTTTATTTCCATCATTCTTAAATCATTTTGTCACTGTAAACAAAACTGACCACAAAAGAATTTCAATTTCCTTTAATGTATTTAATAGTTAAAAATATGCCACAAATTCCAGCTCTGTTTCTTCCTAAGAAAGGTGACCATGATAAAAAATCCAGCGTGATACCTAACCTGAAAAAAATTCGTAAGAATAAACCGAAGCAACAAAACAATAAAAAATATGCAGCTTTGTTGCAATTATAAATCTAACAGGGGTCTTGATGGTAACCAAAAAAACACCAGCTCGTCAGAGAGTTGAAAATAACGAAAACGAAGAATATAAGCAACCATCAGTTTCAAATTCATTAAAGATAAAACTGGATCACTTAAAAACATTTGATGCACTAACAGAAAATCAGCAGAAGTTTTTTGATGCATACAAGCGTGGAGACTATTTCATTGGCCTATTTGGTTCTCCAGGTGTAGGTAAAACATTCTTGGCAATGTATCGTGGACTAGAGGAAGTCCTAGATAGGTCCAACCCATTCAAACAAATTGTGGTAGTTCGTTCAGCAGTTCAGGTAAGAGACCAAGGTTTCGTTCCTGGTTCGTTGGATGAGAAAATGGAGATATACGAGACACCTTACAAGGAAATCTCGGAGACTCTCTTTGGTCGTTCTGATGCATGGGACAGACTAAAGGAACAAAGCTATGCCAGATTTATTTCTACTACTGCCATTCGTGGTATTTCTATTGATGATGCTATTATTCTTGTAGATGAATCACAGTCAATGACATTCCATGAATTGAGTTCAGTTATTTCCCGTGTTGGCCATAGGTCTAAAATCATTTTCATTGGTGACCTGAAACAAAATGACCTGATTAAATCTAAGAATGATGTATCTGGACTGAAAGAATTTCTAAATGTGGCAAGACACATGGATGAATTCAGTGAGATTACCTTTACACCTGATGATATCGTGCGTAGTTCGTTGGTGAAATCGTTTATTGTGGCCTGTGATAAGTTAGGAATTTAACGGATAAATATAGGTCATAGGAGAACCATAAAATATGGCAATAACCGCAAACACCACGACAATTATATACAATGATGCTACGACACAATCTACAGCAGACCTTGGTTATATACCATGGACAACACCAAGTAGAGTGGTTGGAACAACATATACCAATAGTACAGGTCGACCAATAACTTGGTGGGGTACTATTGGTAATAATGTTTCGACTTCTAACATAGAAGTGAGGGTTGATGGCGTAACGATTGCTCGATTGTATGATTTTTCAAATACATCACAACAAAATTATGCTGGTTTTTTTGCAGTTATTCCTAATGATTCTACATATGGTTTGTTTGTAACACAAGGAAGTCCTGTTCTCTATTATTGGGCTGAAGCATGAGTATACAACTATACAACGGAAATAATACTATTATTTTTAATAATGGTTCTTATCAAACTGATGTTGCTATATGTACAGGACAAACTTGGCAGTCATTTTCGAGAACTGTTAATACACTTTATACAAATAGTACAAGTAAAACAATTGTTGTGGCTATAACTGTGTCAATTAGTAACAGTCTAGCGACAGCGGCAACAATAGATATAGATGGTGTTCCTTTAGGTAGACTTGGTTGTAGTAACGGAAATCCATCAGGTGGTAGCAATCGTTATCAAGCACAGTTTTATGTAAAACCTGGTTCTACATATAAATTTACTACTGTAGCAGGTAATGGTAATCCAAGTATTGCAATATGGGCGGAGTTAAGATAATGGCAATAACATTAAATTCAACTGGAATAATTTTTAATAGTGGTAATTTCAAATCAACAGGATCTAATTTTGGAACTGGTGGCCAAACTTGGCAATCTGTTTCAAGAGCTTTGGATACAACATACACTAATAGTACTGGTAGACCAATATTGGTTGTATTTACTGTTCGTGGAAATGCTAATAGCAATTCTTATGCGGATTTTTATGTTGACGCAATTATACAAGGATCATCTGGATCAGGTAGCGCAACAAGAGATGGTGTAGATAGTCCAATCTGTTGTATTGTTCCAAACGGTTCTACATATACTTGTAACGTTGGAACAGGCAGTCCATCTCTACAACTTGCATATGAATTTAGATAAAGGAAAAAAATGAAACATTATAAAGACTCAAACAATCAAATATGGGCTTTTGAATTGGATGGAAGCCAAGACCATTTAATCAAAGATGATATGGTTTATGTTACAGATGAACAAGCAGATATTATTCGTGAAGAAAATAGAGCAGCAGCTGATGCACTATTCAAAAGCACTTTAGATTACAAACAACTACGTCAATTTGAATATCCATCTATTGGTGACCAACTTGATGCTTTGTTTCATGCTGGTGTTTTTCCAGAATCAATGGCAGCAACAATAAGAGCAATCAAAGAAAAATATCCAAAACAATAAAAATTTTAACCATGAGTATATTATGTTCAATTACTGTCCACCTAAAGTATTACCAGACCTAACTTCACAAACATTTCCTGATGGTAAACGTTACTATGTCACACCAGCAGGAAACAAACTCCCATCTGTAACCACAGTCATTGGTGCTCAAAAGAAGGCATCCATTATGGCTTGGCGTAAGCGTGTGGGTGAAGAAGCAGCCAACAAAATCTCTAAACAGGCCAGTTTCCGTGGTACAAATGTGCATACATTATGTGAAAGATACCTAAATAACGATAAGTTAGGTGACATTATGCCGGATGCCAAAGAGATGTTTATCGCATTGGTACCATTACTTGATAGAATTGACAATATACATTATCAAGAACAGGCACTATGGTCTGAGCAATTAGGACTTGCTGGTCGTGTTGACTGTATTGCTGAGTTTGATGGCGTACTTTCAGTCATTGACTTTAAGACTTCTAAACGAATTAAACAACGTGATGATATTCTAGATTATTTTTGGCAGGAAACTGCGTACAGTCTTATGTATGAGGAGCTTGTTGGTCAACCTATCAATCAGCTGGTGACTATTATGGCGATTGATAACGAACCACCTGGCTTGTTTATTGAAAAAACGGAAGACCACATAGATGGTCTAGTAAAAGCAATTCAATTTTATAAAGAGCAAAAATAAAGGATTAGAAGATGGCACAACAACGTTCTGTTGTAGATGTACAGCCAGCTGGAATGGTTTCAATGTTTGGTAACTCTACTGTACCAACAGGTTGGTTACAATGTAATGGTGCTGCTGTATCACGTACTACATATTCAGATTTGTTTGCAAATATCGGCACCACTTTTGGTGTAGGAGATGGTTCAACTACTTTTAATCTTCCAGAATTGCGTGGTGAATTTATTAGAGGTTGGGATAACTCTAGAGGTGTAGATTCTGGTCGTACATTTGGTTCTTTTCAATATGCTACTGGAATGGATGAACAGGCATTACAAGATGCTGCACTTAGATTAGATAATACAGATAGTACTGCATATAATGTACGAGGTGTGAGTGGTGTTCCTGGAGATAATAACACAGGAAGAACATACAGTATGTACAAAATACGACCACGTAATGTAGCGTTTATGGTTTGTATTAAATATTAAGGTATAAAAGATGGCACAACAACGCACATTCGTAGATGTACAACCAGCTGGAATGATTTCGCTATTTGGCAATTCTACTGCACCAACAGGTTGGTTGCAGTGTAATGGTGCTGCTGTATCCAGAACAACTTATTCGGATTTATTTGCAGCTATTGGTACAGTATATGGTGTTGGTGATGGAAGTACAACATTCAATGTTCCCGAATTACGTGGAGAATTTGTCAGAGCGTGGGACAATTCTAGAGGTGTAGATCCTGCTCGTACAATAGGTTCACGACAAGATGCTACCGGTGTTGATGATAAAATTTATCAAGGTGTTACATTGGGTCATGACAATATAGATGGTCCTTCCACATACAATACACAAAGTGTTGCTTCAAATCCAGGTAATGCGGATACAACACAAACACATTATCGTTATAAAGTACGACCACGTAACGTAGCATCATTATATTGCATCAAATATTAAGGTATAAAAGATGGCACAACAAAGAACACTTGTAGATTTACAACCAGCTGGAATGATTTCCAGTTTTTGTGCATCATCAGCACCAACAGGTTGGTTACAATGTAATGGTGCTGCTGTATCTAGAACAACTTATTCGGATTTATTTGCAGCTATTGGTACAGTATATGGTACTGGTGATGGTTCAACCACTTTTAATGTTCCTGAAATGCGTGGAGAATTTTTGCGTGGATGGGATAATTCTAGGGGTATAGATTCTGGTCGTACAATAGGTTCACGACAAAATGCTTACGGAACTGATAACCAAGCTCCACAACGAGTTGATGTGGGTTTTGATAATAATGATGGACCTTACTACACACAATTTAGTGGATCATCATCAACTATTCAAACTGGCGCTAGTCGTACTGTAAGCCGATATAAAGTACGTCCTCGTAATGTGGCATTATTAACGTGTATTAAGTATTAAGGAGTTTTAAATGGCTAATGTAAAAATGGTTGCACAACTTGATGCTGATGGTTATTTCCAAGGAATGACAACAGCACAAGAATCACCACTTGAACCTGGAATTTATTTGATGCCAGCATTAAGTGTTGATGCTGAAGAACCTGCACCTATGCAAGACCATTTGCCTGTTTGGAATCATACTTTGAATAAATGGGACTATGTAATATCACAAAAACCTGTTGTTACCTTATTGAATGATGGTGATATACCAAATTATATCATCCAAGCAAATACCGGCAATACCTCACCAAACAATTGACAAACTATATAATTTAATGTATAATGTGAAGTTATGGTTGTATGAAGCAACTTGAAATGTGTTCTGGACGGGGGTGCAAATCCCCCCACCTCCACCAAAAGAATTCTTCATCCTGTATAGAGACAGACAAGTGCTATAGACTATACTAAAGAGTTCTTTTGATGGGGGTGCATAGTTTCGACAGGGCAAATAGTACAGAAGTGGACAACTCACCAGAGTAGGTGTAAAAACTAAAACAAACGTAAATGCAAACGATAGCTCTTATGAGTACGCATTAGCAGCCTAAACACTGCTTAGGGTTTTTGGTAGTTTATCCTCGTAACAGAATTAAACTACTACAGTATTAACACTGGTGTAGATTCATGATTATCTCTGCTTGACATTCTCATATCTGTCCATATATAATCCAGTTGCAACAATTCGTTGTGACATTATAGGAGAACTAATATGAAATGGTCTACACCACAAGCAAGCGATATGAGATATGGGTTTGAAATCACTATGTACATCGCTAACCGTTAAAGAGTTTTGGTGGGTTTACTCTAAAAAGAAACCCATCATTTTATTAACAACAAGGAGTTTTAATTGAAAAAAGTAGTTCTAGCAACAATCCTAGCCTCTGTATTCGGTATCGCATCAGCAGCAGGTCCTTATGCCGCCATCACTTATGATGTAAAAGACAAACAAAATGCTTCACAAACAAACTATGTTTATGGTTTGAACGTTGGTCAGAAGTTTGACAATGGTTTTACTGTTGAAGCACGTATGGAAGATGAACGTGTTGAAAGCACTTCACAAAAACAAGAAGGTCTTGCACAAATTAAAGTTAGTTATGATATCGCAACAGGCACTATGTTCACACCATATGTTGCAGGTGCAGTTGGTCATAAAAACAAATCAACAATTGACTTCAACATTTGGGTAGCAGAAGCCGGTGTTAAAGCTAAGATGGGTGATTTCGGTGTACGTTATGGTTATCGCCGCCGTTCTGATTGGGCAGAAAGCGACACCAACGCATATAACACTGATGAACAAACAATCGCTCTTGGTTACAACATCACCAAGAATGATAACATCAGCGTTGCATACAAATTGGAACGCCGTAATGATTCAGTATCATCTGAGTACAATACAAAAGGAATCTACTACACACGTAGTTTCTAATTGGATAAATAAGTATATGGGTTCGGTGGGGCCCATTTAAAAAACCACCGCTACACTTAACACACACAAGGAGAAAACTATGTCAAACATGACACCATTTGAAATACGTCTTGAGCTTTTAAAGATGGCAAGAGATATGTTATATGATTCATACAACGCAGAGCGTGACCGCATATCTCAAGGCTGGCACATGCAATGCGAATCGGCAAGGTCTAAGGGTGAAACACCACCTGAACATCCGGCACTGCCAACAATCCCCTCAGAACAAGACATTATCAACAAGGCTATGACCTTGAATGGATTTGTGTCTAATACACCTGTAGCACCTGAAGTCAAGGTCACCAGAAAAACTGCCTGAGGGTTCAAAGGGGGTTCGCCCCCCTTTTTATCACACACAAGGAGTACAGATGAAGTTATTGTCATCTATTGTTATTTCTATCACAATGATTCTGCCAATTTCGGCACAAGAACAAACATTCTCGTATGAACAAATACTAGCACAAGATATTGGCAAGCAAGTTCTTTGCATGGCCAAAAACCTCTACTATGAAGCTGCAAAAGAGTCGTTTGAAGGCAAACTAGCTGTAGCACAGGTCACCATGAACCGTGCAAATAGTTCCAAATTCCCCGCAAATATCTGTGATGTGGTATACCAGAAAACAGGTAGCACATACCAATTCAGTTGGGTTGGTTTAAAAGTAAATGAAATCAAAAATAAGTATGCATGGGAAGAATGCCTAATCGTTGCAAGGAAGGCCTTGACACAGGCAAAGTTACATGATACAATCTACAAAACGCAAGCAATGTACTATCATAATACATCGGTAAATCCGGCATGGAAATTGAAGTATGTTGCTAAGATTGGTAACCATTTATTTTACACAAGAGCCTGATATGCCGACAAAGAATGAGATTAGTGAATTTAGTGATATGATAGGTGAATTGTCATATGCACTTGGTACATCACATATGGATGCTATTGTGCATCACTGTGAAACTACAGGAATGGAAATTGATGTGGCATCTTCTCTTATATCTCCGGCATTGAAAGCCAAGATTAGAGAAGAAGCCGAAGATTTAAACTTAATGAAGAAAAGTTCTAAATTGCCACTGTAAGGAATTATATTATGTATGACAATAACATATTTCATTTGTTTGCTAAACCAGTATATCACAGAAATATTGGTAGAGACCTAACAAAAGAAGAAAATGATTTTATTCTGAAAAACTGTGAAAGAGAAAATACATTTTTCAATTTGGGTAATTACACAAGCAATGATACCTATATTCTGGAGAATCCTGTTCTTGCAAATCTGAAAGAAGATATACAATCAGTAATTGACGAATATGTTGAAAATATCATTAATCCAGTTGATGGATTCAGTTTGTATATTACACAATCTTGGATGAATGTTGCTGACAAGGATAAATTTCACAATGTACATACACATTCAAATAGTGTATTATCTGGTGTTTTTTATTTTGATGTGGATAATATTTCAAATTTTACAATCTTTCATAATGAAGAATATGAAATTTATGGTATAGAAAATAAATCAACAAATTATTACAATTCAAAAGAATATTGTATTGAAGTTGATAAAGGTGATATAATTGTTTTTTCATCAAACATGAGACATTCTGTTCCGCCAAATAAATCAGATAAACCTAGAATTAGTTTATCTTTCAATACCTTTATCAAGGGTACAATTGGCGTTAAGCGTATATTAAATGAACTGGTGTTATGAGTTTTACTTTTGAGGAAGGGTCAGGCTTCTCAGCCTTTGCTTTATTCAATGCAATCAAATTACATTTTACCTCTGATAGTTATGATTATTTTAAGTATGGCGGTAAAACCAATGTCTCAAAGGATACTTTTGCCAACCGAAAGGACAAGTATACATTCTATCGCCTGTCCAGAAAATACAATCTCCAAGACCTAAGGGACTTTTATATCTCCAATTTCTTGGTTAAGGATGTAAATTGGGTTGGTGATATTGCCAATGCCGAAGGTGAAGAAAACTACAAGATATGGCAAAAAAGAAACCAGCGCTTGACATATGAGTTTGAACAAGATATAATACGTATCTTAGAACAGGCAGATAATCCAGATGAACTGATTGTGGTACCATCTGGTGGTTATCCGGCATTGTTACTAGGTGCAAAGCAGCACAAGATTTGTATTGAAACACTGGTGATACTTGATGACATTATGAATTTCTTTCCTATGTGGAACAAAAAGATATCCGATGATATTATATGGCCAACATACCAAAGAAAATGTATGAGGTATAAACCTTTCATTCAGTATGACAAAGAGAAGTTTAAAACCATTCTTAAAGAAAGTATTAAAGAATTATGTCAGTGAAAATCTCAAAAATTTATTTGGACATGGATGGCGTAATCTGTGACTTCCATAAGAGATATGAAGAAATGTTTGGTACATTACCAGAACGTGATGACAAGTCAAAAAAGTTCCATAAGAATTTTGATACATTTATTGAGGCAAGAAGTTTCGCAACACTGGACATGATGCCAGGAGCCATTGCACTCATTCGTTCATTGGAACAAATGTATGAAGAATATGGTGTTCCAACCGAGATTCTTTCATCTACTGCATCACCAAAACGACATGATGAAATTAAAGTACAGAAAGAAGAATGGCTCCAGAAACATGGAGTTACATTCAAACAAAATTTTGTTCCAGGCAAACAATTGAAATATAAGTTTGCTGAACATGATGCACTAATTATTGATGATACTGTAAGTGTTATTGATGATTGGCGTAGAGCAGGTGGTCTTGCAATATGGCATAATAATGTGCCGGCCACTCTGGCAATGTTGAAAGTTTGGCTTTGAAATTGGATAAATATAATATAACTTAGGAGACACTCATGGAATACAAATCAGTTCAACACAAAATCTACATGGAACGTGCCGGACTTCTTAAAAAAAATGAAGAAGTTGAACAGATTGATGAATCATATTCCGAAGAATTAACGCCATCTAAACATGGTAGTTTTTCGGTAAAAAGCAAAGTCATTTCACCAAAAGAAGGTTTTCATAAAGGAGAGCATGTTGGAATGGATACATTGGTACACAAAGGAACTGTTCAACATAAGGACAATTCAAAACCTACCAAATTTGAAGTTCATAATCATGTAAATCGTGGACTTACTTTTCAGACACATCATTCCGATGAAGAAAAACAAGCAATAAAACAGCATTTCGTAAAGAACAAGTATGCAGGTAAAGGAACAGATATAACTGATTGATAAAAGTATGCCAAAAGAATTCTTGACACAGGCTTCGGCCTGTGTTAGAATACAAGAACATTATGAATAATGTGGACAATCCGTTTATAAATTTTATACTCCGTTAATACTAGAAAGGTAATACAATGGTAGATTTTTCAAAAATGAAAAAGAGTTCAGGCAATCTGGACAAACTCAAAACAGCCGTAGAAGCTCTTAACGCTTCATCAGAAGGTGCCTCTGACAAAGAAAAATTCTGGCGACCTGAAGTTGACAAAGCAGGTAACGGCATGGCAACAATCCGATTCTTACCCGCATCACCAGCCGATGGTGAAGATGGATTACCTTGGGTTAAAATCTTTGGTCATGGTTTTCAAGGTCCTTCTGGTTGGCTTATTGACAACTGCTTGACGACTAAGAATCAGCAATGTCCTGTGTGTGAACACAATTCTACTCTGTGGAATTCAGGCATT
>Ga0209085_1000519_pt1 | contig 27912 bp, 29 predicted proteins | sample C_131016_EF_Meta_FD_187310 | JGI IMG/M metagenome (GOLD analysis project Ga0209085, IMG submission 187310) | Freshwater microbial communities from Lake Croche, Canada to study carbon cycling - C_131016_EF_MetaG (SPAdes) (version 2) | ecosystem: Environmental > Aquatic > Freshwater > Lake...
TAAAAGCAAGTTCGCCGCAGTTTACGACCAGCCAATCGTAGCAGGTCAGCCCTATATAGCCCACTTTGATTTTAGTGGTAATTATCTACCCCCACCACAAAAGTGGCTACACACCCCAATTAATATGACTAAATCCCCAGTAGGTGCGGTTGGGAACTTTTATAATGAAGACCTTTTGAAAATGAGTATTTCAACCAGTTCGGTCCAAGGAGCCAATAAAGATTGCTTCATTATTAGTGAAGCCGGTGTTATAATCGCGGACGGAACAAACCCACCATATAGACAACCCTTCGTTTTAACGGGTGCGTCGATACAGGGGTCGTATGTGAATGGTGCATATTATCCTATTGTATCAGCAACGGCGAACGCAACTCAAACACTCACCGCCGCTTTGAATCAATCTACTTTATTACCTACGGCAACCGCAGTATCCATAACACAACTAACCTTAACTACTTCTGGATTGGTTGCCGCTGCGAACTATTACATTACCATTGTGAATCAAAATCTACAAAACAATCCTCTACAAACAACTTCCATTTCTGTTATTTACCCAAGTTCCACTGGCGGAGCAACTTCAACTTATGTCCTACCACTCAACCAGTCGATTACCTTTAATTCCGTTGTGTCCACAAGTGGTTCTTATCTAGTCCCACAATAATCTCTTGATATATATATGATAAACAATTGGAACGACGAGAACTTTTCCGTCCTTGAACGAATGCGAAAAAACTGTATTTTGTTTAGCAAACTGCACCGGCACGAATATCTATACTACCAATCGTGGTTAAAATACTTTAAATTGCCGGTCATTGTCCTATCCGCTTTGGGGTCTGTCGCCTCTGTGGGAATCCAAGAGTATCTGCCGCAAACATATATAAGTGATATTACTTGCGGACTCGCCTTTATTTCTGGGGTCATTACTTCAATCGAACTATATCTCGGCATTTCGTCTTCTATGGTCAATGAACTGGAAAAGTCCAAAGAGTTCTACCTTCTATCCGTGAAAATATTTAAGGAACTTGCCCTATCGGTAGAGCAACGCCAAGAGGCAAAGACTTTTCTAGAACAAGCCCTAGCGGAGTATTGCAAGTTAATTGAGCATTCCAATTTAACAAAAAATAAGATACAGGCAGACGAACTGCAGCCCCTACCAAGATACGCTGTTCCGTCCGTAGTGGGTGGTTCAACAGATACTGGGGAAAATCCCTAATTCATTTTCTCGATATATTGTATAATGTATACGATTACACAATATACCAAAGATAGAGCCAAACACTTGGGTGTTCAAGTATTTCCTAGTGATAATCCAAAATACAAACTAGAAGTGTATGATTATCACGGTAATTTCATTACTTACTGCGGAGACCCCAATTACAAGGACTTTCCCACTTATATGAAAGAAGACGGTTGGGATTATGCGGTGGAACGCAGACGACTCTATAAAATCCGGCACGAGAAGGACAGACACCGAATTGGTAGTAGGGGATATTATGCCGACCAACTATTATGGTAGTTTAGCCAAAATTAAAATCTAGATTAAGTATATATATGTTGACCGATATACAGATATGGGACTTGGCGAATAGAATGGACATACCAATGGTCTTCTGTGATTTTAAGGATAGATTGAAAGGTAAGAAACTCCAACATAACAAGTTCTATATAATTAATATGGAAAATGAGTTCGACGAAGACGGACGACCAAATGAGGGGTCGCATTATTGTGCATTCCAGATAAATAAATATCCCACGGGGAAAATCGAAGGAGTCTATTTCGACCCCTTTGGACAACCCCCACCGCAGATAGTCCAGAAGTTTAGCGGTTTGGGTCATTTACCCTATAATACAAAGGACATTCAATCCCTTATGAACTCTGCCTGCGGGTGGTATTGTCTTGCTTGGGGTCATTACATAAACTCTTATCAAGGACGGACTAAACACCTTTATACCGATTGCGAGGACTTTACCGATATGTTCGAAGACTTGTCCAAGTCGTGTGAGCACCACAAAAATGAGTTCATATTAAAACACTTTTTCCGGTCGAATGATAAAGAGGTAAGAGATAAGAATCCCATAGAAGTATTTAAAAAGGGCGACTTTAGACCCGTCGAAGGGGGACGCTCCGTTCGACCCCTGGAACAAGTTGCAGACCCCAATACCATTGACGGGGAGGACGACGATAGGAAGAAACACCTATAAAGGGGCTTAGTTAGGGACTTTGCGAAATTGCGTAAAAGCGAACATACTTTTATAAACTTTTCGTGTAGGGGATTTTCCTTCTACCACCTGACGCCACTTGGTAGTTGGTAGTTCGAACGGTGGAAAAGTTTATAGAATGGGGGTGGTTTTTACGCATTTTACGCAAAGCCCCTAATTAGGGTAAAAATAAAAAAGCATTTCAATTATTATCTAATAGAATTATATAATAATAATGGAAGAGAAGAAGAAGAGAGGTAGACCAAGAAAAAACCCCGATAATGTTAGAATGGAAGTGGAGGAGAAGAAGCCGAGAGGCAGACCAAAGAAGATTCAACTCTCTTTACCACCGGATATGCATTTCAAGGTAGGTGCCCGTGGATTAAAAGAGGATTTAGAAAAAGCCCACGAAAAGGAGGGGAAAATAATGAATAAAATAATCGAGAAAAAAGACCCGTGTTGGGAGGGATATGAACAATTGGGTATGAAGACCGGGAAAAAGGGGAAGAAAGTCCCTAATTGTGTTCCTGAAGGCAAAGGTCTTTATGATAGTGTAAAGGGGGCATATAACAAGGCAGTAGATATTGTTGATAAAGTAAAGAATGGGAGAATGGCGTATCCCCCTTCTGCCCAGAAAATCTTGAATCAATATGGCGAAAAGAAAATAGCCCGATTGGATTTACATAGGTGCATTGTGCCCGAGGTTTATACCAATATATTGAATGTATGGTCGCAAGGGGAATTGAAAAAGAGATTGGCGGAAGAACCAAAGGATAAACTCTATCATATTTCGATATGGGTTCATTTAGAAGGAGGGACGACGATTCTTTGTGAGAAGAACGAGGTCATTCATTTAAAGGTCAATCCCAAGACCCCAAAAGGGGAAGAGACTCAAACAGCCAAGACCCCAAGTGTATCCTTTGGCGAACTAATGGAGAAGGGTCGACAATTACAAGGAGACGATAAATGGTTTAGTTATTCCGCCAAGAACAATAATTGCGGTAATTGGATAGAGGGGATTCTAATGGCGAATCATTTGGACGATAAAGCGACCCACGACTTTATAGGACAAGACGCGGATAAGATATTAGAGGGATTCCCTAATATGAGGAAGTTCGTCAATACTTTGACCGATATAGCCGGGAAAGCCAATGTAGTAATTGAGGGTGGTAAGTTGAGTCATAAACGACTTGAGGGGTATGCTTCCAGTTCCAGTGATAGTGATAGAGAGTCCGATAGTGATAGTGATTATGAAAAGGGGTCTGGATTAAATATTGATTTTGACGATTTAAAATGGGGTTCTTTTACCAAACAATTCGAGAGATTCAAACATACTAATTCGCATACGGGTATTAAGGATTTAGAAGGATTCGCCCGTCATATTGTTGCCGACCCCAAACATTATAATAAGACGACTTTAAAAAGGGCGAGATTCTATTTAAATGTCCTTTTAAAATCTCACCATAATAAAATGAAAGGAAAAGGATTGGACGACCATTTACCTTCTGCAAACAAGGACGATAGACAAACCCTATGGAAAGGTGGTTCTTCGTATAATGAAATATTTGGTCCGCACAAAGGAGGTGTTAGGGTGGATATAAAAGGTTCTGGAATGGGAACCAATAGCGGACCCGCAGTTGGTTCTTCACGAACGGGAACAATCCCCTATGCCCCTACCCCCTATTTTTCTCACCAGACAATGGCGGGTGGAAGTATACACACGCACCACCACCATTATTATCACCCAATGAGTGGTATGGGTGTATTCGATTCATTAGACCCCAGATTAAACGGAGTTGCAGACGCATTCGACCCTAGGTCAAACGGGGTTATGAGTTCGGTCGAGAACTTGGTCTCTACGGGTAAATCCGCGGCAACGAATGCGATTGGTAAACTAAAATCGTCCGTCCGTCCGGGGATTAAAAAGACAGTGAGTGCTGGTATTGACGAATTAAGTGGAATGCCGGGAACGGGTAGTCTTGTAGGTATGCTTGGATTGAACAACGCAATCGACCAAGGAGTATCTAAACTAAACCTTGGGTTGGGTCTAAAGAAGCCGCATATGGTAAAAGGGTCTGCGGAAGCAAAAGAACATATGGCTAAAATAAGGGCTATGCGTGGTAAAAAATGATTTAGGGGAAAAATATATTTACCTATTATATATATGGACCCGCATTCAATGTCGCCGTCGCCCGTTTACTCTTTACACCCGGGGGCTATGAGTATACAATTTCATTCACCTTCGCACCTACCAGTGGGTTCTGGTATTCACCACCACCACCATTATCATACAATGCAGGGAACAGGTATGTGGGACTGGGCAGACCCCAATAAGAATGGCGTTGCTGCCGCATTCGCTCCCGTCGCAGACCCGGGCACATACGCCCCTATTGTCTCTGTCGCCAATAAAGTCGCAGACGCTAATACATACGCCCCAGTTGTCTCTGCCGCTAATACGGTCGCAGATAAGGACACATATAAACCCGGGGGTATAGCCGAACAGTTCGCACGCAATAATATCCGCCGTGGTATTCACGCGGGTGTAGGAACTGCTATATCCGCCACGACTGGTGTTCCCCTATCTGGTGCATTAGCCGGACAGTTGGGGTTGAACAATGCTATTGACGAAGGACTCGATAAAGCGAATCTGGGATTTGGATTAAAACATAAAAAGGCTCGTATGGTAAAGGGGTCTGCCGAAGCCAAAGCGTTTATGGCTTCCATTCGTAAGAAGAAACACGGAATGAAAGGTGGCGTTATTCCTTCCCCCCATTCTCGTTCATATATTACCGACCCCAGTCTTATTTAATAGTTAATCCCATAATAATAGTGTATTTAAACATTAATTGATATTTAATGTTTAACGAAAGTTAATGATTAATCTCAAAATAACATAGAGAATGCGTAATAAAATCGATTTTATTACGCTTTATATGTATTTTTTGACTATATATATGACTATTTATATTAAAAATCATATTATATCATTATTTATTAACATTTTCCTTATTTTTTGATTAATGTCTGGAATGGATAATGTAAATCGACCCCACTTGTTATTAGAATCTTTACGGCGTTAAAGTCCAACTCCGTTTTTAATCTGTATACGCGTGCACCACACCAACCCAATTCTTCGTCATAACACTTGCCCCACATTTTTGGGGTCTTTCTTATATTACCAATATGCTTAAATACTCTTCTCATTTCCTTAAGGTCTGCACCTTCACATTCAAAGATAAACTCATAGGTATTCATTCTATATAGACTAATGATATATTATCTTTAAATTAATTTTCGAATCAATTTTATGAATCCCGGGGGTTTAGTATATGTATATATAAATGAACGAACCCCTATTAATGCCCGACGACGACCGCTTTGTAGTTCTTCCAGTCAAGTATCCCGACTTGTATGCAATGTATAAAAAGGCAGTTGCTTGTTTTTGGACAAGTGAAGAGGTCGATTTAACCAAAGACATACAAGACTGGTCTAAACTGTCCAGTAATGAAGTCCATTTCATATCTCTCATTCTGGCTTTCTTCGCCTGTATGGACGGACTCATTAATGAAAATCTATGTCTGCGGTTTATGGGCGAAGTGCAGAATAGCGAAGCCCGACTCTTCTACGGGTTCCAAATGGCGATAGAGGGGATTCACCAAGAGACCTATGCGAACTTGATTGATACATATATAAAGAACCCATTAGACAAGGCTAAACTCTTCAATGCAATCAACACCTTTCCGTGTGTTATGAAAAAGGCAGAATGGGTAAAAGAACATATACAAAGTAGCGAGAACTTCGCCGAACGATTAGTCGCCTTTATATGCGTCGAAGGGATTCATTTCTCCGGGGCATTTTGTGCGATATACTGGTTTCGAACCAAGAACCTATTACCGGGGTTGTGCTTTTCGAATGAACTCATTAGTCGCGACGAAGCACTCCATACCGAGTTTGGTATTGCGTTATATAGGAAACTCAAGACCAAATTAAAACAATCCAAAATCCATTCTATTATCAAAGAGGCAGTCGCCATTGAGACCGATTTCATATGCGAGGCATTACCCTGCAGACTGCTGGGTATGAACTCCGAACTTATGACTCGATATATACAATTCGTTGCCGACCGATTATGCCTTCAATTGGGATATGATAAAATATGGAACGCAGTTAATCCCTTTGGATTTATGGAACATATTAGCATTGAGAGAAAAACCAACTTCTTTGAATCTCGAGTTAGTGAGTATGCTCTTGCGACCAGAACCCAAGACGACGGAATATTCGCCTTTGACTTTTAAATGTCTATCTGGGTCAAGTCGCCAATAGGTATGAAAAAATGAGGTGTCTCTGTTCTCTTTCCATAACTGCGAATGGCGGATACATTTCTTATCTCATATTTCGAAAACCTTATTGGGTCATACTCTATATAATATAGCCCGTCCGTATAATGAAATACGAATACCAATCTGCCTTCTGTTCTAGTTTTATTGACTGCTACTATCGTCGTAGGATAGGCAGAGTATTTATTACGCCGGCTCTTGATTTCGTATTTGGTCGTTGGACTATAAGCGTCGAAGGGGCTATAGCGGTCTGTGGCTTTAGCAATGTCTTCGCCAAAATGATTAGATAATAGGTCAATGACCGGTAGTTCATACTTGGTTCCAAACTCTATATCGTCTTTCAATATCTTTATATTGCAAGAGGGAATATTTCCAGCAAGGTCAAACAATAGCATTCCTATATATTAAGACCGAGATATTAATTTTTCCAATTAATTTAATTTCTTCCTAAATATTATATGACCGACTTAAAAGACACGATTCACCATAAACGCCCTAATTTATCCCAGTCCAGTATTACCACCTATAACAGTATTCTAAAGAATCTTTATAAGAATGTATTTGGAGACGGAGAAGTTGATTTAAAGAAGTTCGACGATACGGATAGAATCCTTGGTCATTTAAAAGACTTGCCGGCGAATAAACGGAAGACCATTCTATCTGCTTTAGTCATTATTACCGACGACAAGAAATATAGGGACCTTATGCTGGAAGATATTAAGACCTATACCCAAGATATAGGTAAACAAGAGAAGACGGAGACCCAGAAAGAGAACTGGGTTGGTGGTGCAGAAGTTAAATCACTTTGGGAGACTCTCAAACGAAATGCGGATTTACTATATAAAAAGACAACTCTTACCCAGGCAGACCTACAACAGATACAGTCCTATATCATTCTTTCCTTACTTGGAGGGATATTTATCGCCCCGAGACGGTCAAAAGATTACACCGACTTTAAGATTAAGGACATTGATAGGACGAAAGACAACTATCTCGACAAGGCAACCCTGGTATTCAATTCTTATAAAACCGCTAAATGCTATGGGGAACAAAAGGTCGCTATTCCGCCCACTTTAAAACTCTTATTGTCCAAATGGATTAAAAGGAATCCCACCCCTTGGCTTCTCTTCGATACAAACGGGAATCAACTCTCGTCCGTTAAATTGAACCAACGACTCAATAAACTCTTTGACGGCAAGAAAGTGGGCGTAAATATGCTCCGGCATTCCTATCTCACAGACAAGTATGCAGACACCATTAGCCAGAATAAAAGTATTCAAAACGATATGACTAATATGGGCTCCTCAACTGCTATGGCTACTACTTACATTAAGGATAATTGATTTCTTTTTTAAATACCAATTTTTAAAATATTCCTTACGCTTTTCCTTATTTTTCTGTTCCCATTTTTTAGTAGAAATTGCTTGCATTTCCTTATTGTTTTGCTGGTATAGTTTTTTTGTTTTTTTTCTTTCCTCAATAGATATGATTGGGGACTTTACATTGACGCAATTGTTGTTGTCTATCCACCACCTTTCTCTTTGTAATAACTCCTCTTTGGTATTACAAGGGTAATCCTCTACGAGTTCCAATTTACAATCTTCACACTCTAAAATAGGATTTATAGATAAGTTCTTTCCTATTTTTTTGTCGTTAATATGAACTGCCCTTCTTTTGACTAATGACTGAGTGGTTGAACCAAAATAAGTTAAACCCCCTCCAGTTGCCTTGTAAATCTTTGACTTTGAGTAATCTACCATTTTATATATATATGCAGGTTCTTTTTATATTATTCTCAAAACATATGTGAAAGAAGACTAATTAGTCGATTGCGTAAAATGCGTAAAATCCACCCCCGTCCTAGAAACTTTTCCACTGTTCGAACTACCAACTACCAAGTGGCGTCAGGTGGTAGAAGGAAAATCCCCTATGTGAAAAGTTTATAAAAGTATACTCGCTTTTACGCAATTTCGCAAAGTCCCTAACTAAGCCCCTTTTAGTATCCAGAGCCGGATTTGGCGAATTGCTGAAATGCCGGTGGTAGGGTATGTCCCCATTGGAAGTTGGACGAATAGGCTTGTGATTGCAGTGCCGGCGGTTCTCTTGACCCTATTAGATTCCCCTGAATACCAATCGACCCCATTTCTCTGCGTGGCTTGTGCCGGCGTGGGTGGACTAATGAACCCCCTGCAAACAATCCGTGTCCGCCTCCGGCGTATAGACCCGAACCGCCATACAATCCCGAACCACCATACAATCCCGAACCCCGTCTATGACGGTTGTGGGGGTGGTGGGCATAAGTGTGGTGGGGGTGAGTGTGGTGAATGTGGTGGGGGTGTTGTGGTAGTAAGTGAAGGTGGGACATTCCCAATTGACTTCGCTTGGCGGCTGTCTTTGCTTCCAATGACCCCAATTGTGCATTGGCTATAAAAGACCCCATATTCGCCCTATCCAATTTACCATTGTTCTCTCCAGTGTAGTTGTTGATTGCCTGCGTTAAATGATTACGCGTAGCCATTGGTGGCGGATTCATATGTGCGGGAACACCATAATGCATATTCATTTCATTGGTCTGCGATTGGCGAGACGGTGGTGCATTGGGGTGATACATAGGGGATATGACTTCGCCATTTGGTGCAACTTGTTCCGTATGGTAGGGGTCGTATGAATTAATCGCACCCTTGGCGTAGTTCCCTAAATGCTTTCCACCTGCTTTGCCGAACATAGAACCGGCAGTATAGGCGGCTGGGGCGAACTCCGGGTTGCCCGACGCTACGGCTGCGGCTGCCGCTGCGGCACCCAATGCTTCTGGTGCATATTCGACACCCATATCTATTGCCTGACTGGCTAAATCCTTCGCAATGGGAAGGGCGACTTTTCCCGCTTCATATGCAATGGGTTTAGCGGCTTCGTATCCCGATTTCGCTAAATCGACACCCTGTCTGCCCAAGTCCGTCGCCATATTAACACCGCTCGAAATACCCGATTTAATTGTATCGAATATTCCCTTTCCGTGATTCGCCGCGAGTTCTTCGTGGGTTAGGGCGTGTCTCATTCCCTTGCCCTTGCTGTGGGCTTTCATTAATTTCTGGTGGTGTCCGGCTTGCAATAAAATAGGGAAGGGACCCGGGGCTAGATTCACCTTATCGCCCTTTTTCATTTTGGCTAAATGCCGGTGGTGGCTGTGAATGTGGGCTACTTTAAACTCCATTATATTATTCTATGAGAAATAAAATAATGTATACCGTATTTTTAGATTGGGGTCATTAAACTAAAATTAACACTAAACTCTCGCACCTGTTAAAATGTCCAGACTGACTTCCACGCCGTATTCCACGAAGATAAAAATATCGACATTGAGTGCACTGGTGCTTTGACCAAGAACGGACACCGATTTAGGAACGGCTTCTTCGACCGGCAACATACGGCTACAATCCACATAGTAGTAGTTATAGCAAGTCTCGAATGATTTTTGGTCAATGAGTCCGGAGGTCATTCCTTCCGTCTGTCCGCCATTCACGGCATTCACACCATACACTTGATTGAGGAACTGCTCATAGGCATATCGTTCCTGGTTATAGATTGCATTTTGTCCGGATATTTGGATATTGAACTGGGTAAACATACATAAGGGACTCGTTGGTCCCGCGCCGGCGGGGTCGAAAGGGGACTGAATGGGGACAACCGTCATTGTAGAAGGAACATAGGTCGTCGACTGGGTCGAAGAATAAAATGGAAGACACAAGACCGACTTAATGTTGGCTATACCGTTGGATATAAGGTTGTTGAAATTGGTCGACGGTTTAATCTGATTCACAATCTGGTATTGGTAGACATCTGTGTAGACGACCTTTTTAATAGGCGAAGACAGATAGGAACTTTCGAATACCGGGTTGAAAGAATAGGCGGGGACATTGAGAATGACCGAACCAGACAAAGGACTTCCTTGGGCTGTGGTCTGTGAAGAGTTGAGACTCTTATTACCCACATTAAGAGAGACGACATACGAACCAGTAGGGAATGCTGCGGCGGCACCACTATCAAACTGACCAGCATATTGTCCCTGGTTCAAACTCGCCAACATAAGAGGATTAACACCACCAAGAGGTGAGACCACATTAGTTGTCGCATACAAGAACTGGGCTTGGGCATTTACAATAGCAGTAAAGTTGGAAAGGGCAGTCGCTGCTTGGACATTGGTAATATTAGCCGAGGTTCTAACAACCCATTCGGTTTGCCCGTCATTCGCTGGTTCAACGAATACTAGCGTAATACTAGCCTGTCCACCGACTGTTGCGGTGAAATATTCGCCTATTTTAATGTTATTTGCTGCTCCTGCGGCGGTCGTCAAACCACTCAATATACCAACACTTGCACCTGCGGCAATAGTGATATTCGCTGCAGTTAGTGTCTGGGTGGATATTGCCTGAGTCGTGAATGAAGTCGTGGTCTGGTTAAAGTTGATTGTCGCTTTAAGGAACACGCCCTTAAGAAGAGGGACGCGTTCGAAGAAGGAAGCAATGTGTTTAAGATAGACGGCGGAAGTAATCGCCACTTGCCAGGTGCCCGTTGGTGCCGCACCACCAGAACCGGTCGTTTGGTTGGCGGTGTAGAAAATATAGGATTTCCACAACTGGTTGAGTGAGGAGGTGGTCAAAAGATTGGTAAGGGCGAAAGTGTTTGGAATAATCGACACACCGGATTGACCATTAGGATTGTAGTTCCACGCCATTTGCCTTCTCAACAACCCTTCGTTATAGCCACTGCCTAAAGTGCTAAAGTTCCCTGAAGTCTGGATAGGTGAGAATCCATTAATATTGTTGAACGCTCCAGCATTAGCGGTCGAGGAAGACGCGGAGACATAACCAACCGAAGAAGCAGTATCTGGCCAGAAGCCCAATTGAGAACCAGAAGATACTAGGTCGTTATAGGATAGAGTCGTGCAGAGTTTAAAGGTGTTCCAAAGACCGATATACGGAGTCTGCTGAATTATCGTGGTTCCGTTGTAATCCAGAGTAAAGGAATGAATGACTGAACCATACCAGTTCTTCAAACCAATGGCGTAATCGACTGAAGCACCAGAATTAGCCGGTTGGAAATAAAGATTGAGACCCGCCGCGTCTGTCGCCGTGGAGGCTCCCGTGCAAGTAATCATAAGTGGAATGGTTAGGTAGGCTTCCCGATAATTCATATACTTATTGGAGTTGGCGAGTTGCGAAGTATCGATTACCGACTGATTTCCCTGGTAATTCTGGTTCTGGTTGTCTAGGATAGAAAGCCAGTCCTTCCGGACGAATACGGAAGGCTGACCTTCACTTTGCGAGGACATATCAAAAACAAGCGTATCTGCCGACATTTATATATAACCCAAAGAAAATTATCCTTGGGGTTATATGACTAAACTTTTACGGTTCGAACTTGATATTGACCGGTTTTTTGGACAACGGCTTGATTTTCAAGGCTTCCAATTTCTTGTTGAGAGAATGTTCGCCTAAACCAGACCCCCCTATAGGTCTTCCCGTAATTGCCTGATATTCTTGGACGGACGGATAGGACGAACCTGACCCCGCACCCCCCACATTCATAAGAACGGAACCCATTCCAGTTCCGCACATTTTCTTTCTATGAATACGCCCACCAAGTTGAACATAGGGACTTCGTCTATGTGTAGAGACCATTATATACAATTAGACTAGAAAATATCCTAAACTGATACTCCCTTTAATGCCGTCTTCTTCCTGAAGTTCCTAAATCGAAGAACCCCAATCATTAAGGTGTTGAGTTGGGTAAGTTGTTTTTGTATGGACAATTCCTTATCTGCTTCTTCCGTCTCTCCGCCGTTTTTCAAGGCAGTCATTAGTCGCATTTGCTCCTTGCTAAAGTCTTCGTATACGCGGTTTAAATACTGCTCTGTTAAATCACACCCCATTACGCCGGACATTCTATATAATTAAGACATATATTATTTTCCGCCGGTAATCTTACTTTGTAAATCGTCCAACCCTTCGTGTGAATCTCGAATGACCAAAACAATCGTCATATTAGGGTCGAGTATAGGTAGGGGTTGATAGTTTAGTCCTAAAATCTGTAGACGGATTTGGGTATATGTTCCGTTTAATAACTTGTTCCACGCGAATTGTGGGGGAACGATATTAATCTGCTCCCCGAATGCAACAGCGGGATTCATTGCGTAAATAATCGAGTTGGGCGAGGCATATTTATTTTGAATATTCGATACGGATAAAAATACGGAACTATTGGGCTGCAGTTGCGGGGCGACAGAAGACAGATAAGAATAAGTGTTTAAAAAGTTCTGGTTAATAAGATAAGCGACACTATTGATAGTATTGACGCTTGGTTCAACTACGCCGCTGGGGTAGTCTATTGTATTACCCGGTGAAGTTATTTGGATAGTCGCCGTATTTGCTTTATAACCGAATAGTGTGCTAAATGCCGCCGGCATAAAAATGGCGGGCAATACTGTCCCTAAAGAGATTTGCGAGGGTGTGAATCCTATCCAATTAGTTGGGGTTGTCCAGGTCGAGTATTGTGTCGGTGCTGTTCCATTTGCCGCCCAAGTCTGGGTTGTTGCATTATATGTAAAATAAGTTATATCTGGAATAGCGAATGTATTAATCTGGACGGCATATTTGCTTACATTTAATTGAAACTCGATAAAATAGACATTCTCCGCAACTCCATTAACTGTTGTCTGCATATATAGACCATTTTGAATGCATATAAATTGAAGATATTCGTTTAGAGTCGCAACTTCATATTGTCCGTCCGGTATGACGACCTTCAAAGACAAAAACTTATTAAATGCTGTATTACCCGGACTTCCTCCCGCATTGCCTACGGTGTTATAAGGCCAGTAGATATAGAAAATGTTATTTCCCAATACTGCACTTATGTTTACCCAAGAATAATACATACTCACCGACTGCACTGCAATTTCGTGGTGGGGAAACGACACAGAGTTGGGAAAATTATAAATTAATGTGTTGTTCTGCCCATTGGCTAAAAGATTGTTCTGGTTCAATACTATAACAGAAGGCATTATATTATAGTATGATATTTTTATCCGACTAAATCACTTCTTTCTCCGGTGTGCGTGTTTAACTTTGATATAGGTCGAGTAGCACCCACCCGGGCACGCCGTTGGCTGGGTGTCCGTATTGCCTTTTAATCCTAAATAATAGGCGACTTGATTACCTCCCGCTATAAAGGGGGCTTGGAAACAAGCCGACTGCATTTGTGGTATATTATTGGGGGCGTTCTTATGCCCTACTTTCCACTGCATTATGCCGTAGTCTCCCGCTTGACCATTCGCATATCCAGACATTTATATATTACGGCGAGATTAAAATCCCATAGAAGTTAGGTCTGTTAATATCTCTTGCCCCTCTCTTCGTGGTAATCTACCTTCTTGAATAAATCGCAAAAGAAGAACCTTGAACTCTCTTACTAAAGTCTTGTTGTCGTTCCCCGCCATTATCTCACCCCTAAGAATCTCGAATCTATCCATTTCCTTTTTGCTGTCCGTCTTTGGGGGCGGAACCGGCACATTATCTATGCGGGCTAAATGTAGAACCCGGTGTAGGTGTTCTTGGTCTTTTACTCCTAAACCCATTATCTGGTCGATATGTGGGGTCATTCCTGACGCTATGGTCTTAATTATATGTGCTAGATTGCTAGTAATGCTATGAGTAGGTAATTCCTTTAGTGCACCTCCAGAAGTGCGTCTTACCATTAGCACCCCGTCGCCCAGTTTATGGTGATTCACGACGAATCGACCAAAGGGTTTATATGGCTTGGGTTTTACTATTTCCCCGTCCACGCGACCCAGTTTAGCATAGTTGCGAATACCTTTGCCTTTCATTCTAACCAGTCCGTGTCCCTCCCCTTTGGCTGGGGTTAAAGGGGTTATTGTCGCTGGACTTTTAGAACTGCCTCCCCCTGCCGGTGGAGCCAATTGCAACCCCATAGCATATAAGGATTCTAACCCCGCCTTGCTTCTCGTCTTCGATATATCACTACCCGATACTCCGTGCAATTCTCCCCCGTCCAATAAGTGTCTTAAATAAGTCTTCATATCCGCAACGGACATTCCCGCGAACTCGCTTGCGGAAAGGGGTTGGTCAAAAGACCCCAAACCCTTCTGCAGCAACTCTGCCGACGATTGGGCTGCTCGTGTTGGTGTTTTACTGCCTCCTGCCGCCTGTTGCTGTCCCGCTACTATTTGGCTATTCCCCGCCGCAATCTCCGCCTTGATTCTTGATAATTCCACTCTCTGCTCTTGTGATACAGACAGCAATTCTTGGAGTTCTTTCAAAATAGCCCCTGTGCGTAGGTCGTCTTGATTCGCCGCCGCCACGGACAACTGGTTCATAAGGGCAGATATATCCCGCATTGTTGGTATGTCCACCATTGCCCTATTTAAATCCTGTTGTATATCTCTCAATCTGTCTGCTTGAATATCATTCAATAGGGCTAAATCGTCCCTTGTTGGAATAAGGGCTTGCATTTGCCGGATTTCTTCCTCAATATTACCAAAATACATATCGAATCTATCCCCGTAATGTCTTAAATCCTGTCTTACTGTCGCCAAGTTCATACCAAGATTATTCCAGAACACGGGGTTGGGTAGATTGGCTTCGATATTCCTAGTAGAAAGAAGAATCGCCTCGCCGGTTGCCTGCTGCAGTCCCAATTCAACCCCGTGCGTCTCCTCCGTCTTCTGCTTAAGTTTTCGAACATACGCAACAAAAACGGCAGTGGGAACTCCTCGTCCCTTAAAGTCCGTCGATATAGCCAGTTTATATTGAATCACAAAGGACAGTTCTGCCGGGGTCAATAGACGGCTTACTTCGTTCGCATTGGTGCTATTACAGAAGCCGGACGCCGCAATAAACGACCGCACTTCCGTCCTCATTCCCTCGGTGTCGCCCTGCTTTTCGGTAGTTGTTCGCATATCCGTAGGCTGGTTTGGGGTCTGTCCCGTCTGCTTGTATATCAAGTTGGCGTTTAGATTCTTCTGGTCATTCGCAGCCTGCAATATCAAGTTGCTCATATACTGTTCTCGGTATTTCGCCTCGTCGGTCGCGTGAATCTTAGGTGGGTTCATATATAGTATTCTAAGAAAATATATCCATTACTCTATTAAGTGGATAAGTCTATTTTGAACCCCGTATGGCGGATTTTCTCGAGTTCCTCCGGCTTATCCGCAAAGAACTCCTTCTGCTCGTCCGTAAGTTGGACAGTTAGGTCGTTGTTGACCTCCTGCACCGGTTGCTTTGCTGGGTCAAAGTCCTCATTAAGAATGTCCTCTGCTACGATTTGGTTAAAGTCGGCTAAAAGAGTCTCTTCCCAATCTTCTCCTAAACTCTGGATATACTCATTCATTATTCGATTAAACTTCTTCTTCATTCCTTCCGGCAATGCACGAAAAGGGAACAATGGGAGTTTTCCTACCTTGGGCATTATTATCACAGAAAGACGCTGGGCATTCTCACTGGTAAAGTCTTCTTTCGAAAAAAAGGGCATTATATAATTAACAAAGATTTTATTTTCCTAATTATACTTTTTGGTGGTTGGTAGTTGCCGCGGGTAGTTGGTAGTTGCCGCGGAAGGCTATTATGTCTTTAACTTATTAATTACCGTCAAAGTGGCGTGTATTCTATCGATTTGCGTAGTTGCGTAAAATCCGGGGTGGTTCCAGAAACTTTTCCACGGTCCAGAATCCTTCCTACCAACTGGCGTCGGATGGTAGAAGAAAGTTCCCCTATGTGAAAAGTTTATAAAAGTATACTCGCTTTTACGCAATTACGCAAAAGCCCCTATCTAAGACCCCTTTTCTTTAACTGCCGAACCGCCAACCGACGGACGGGTGCCGGCTGTCCTAGACCTCTTCTTCTTCTTCTTCTTCTTCCTCTTCGACCTCTGCGTCTGCGTCTGTCTTGGGTAATTTCAATCGCCACCCCTTCAATAGTGTGGCTTTTCTATGTTTATCAATATAAACACTACTCTTGTAGAATGCATTTTTGCGGAAGAAGTCTTCTATGACCCCCGATTTCTTATATTCTGCTTTCTTTTGCTTTGGTAAATCGTAAAAGTCATTCGAAGATTGAATACGACCGGCAATTTTCAACAAAGACCAATCTTCGTCCTTTTTCACGCCTTCCCAGTTGGTATATTCGCCTTTTAATGCTTCGTTGCGTTTTTCGAACAATGTCGTGAATATATTGTGTATGGTATAAGAGTTTTGCAGATACGCCAATGACCGTGTTCGAACACTTTCTGGCTTGAAATGGTCGACATTGTATTCTTCTTCACGAACTTCGATTAAATTAATGAGTAGGATATTCAACATTGTATTTCTATGAACAATGGACGACTTCAAGGTCTCTTTGAGACCGGGAACACACGGATATATGTGTTTTTTCTTGTCGCATTCGTTGTCGTCGGTTGCGAACTTGCTGCCGAACAGAATATCGTTGATTCGCTCAATATCTGCGTCGGTGGGTTCTTCGCTAAAGTTGGGTTTTTCATTGACTTCTAATACATTCGTGCCGAAGAGTCGAACATTGGTATTTGAACTATACAACATACGAGCGGAATACATACCGCCACCAGTCAACCCCTTCATAACGGAGTTGTGGAACAGACAATCTTTTGGCGGTTCTTTGCTTATGATATATCGCTTTTTATCTAATTTTGCTAGTTCTGGATTTGCACCGGAACTTGTCTTGTTCTTCTGGGACTCGCAATAAATGGTCGGGGATACATTGGTGCAGTAATCGCCAAAGACTTTTTCTAGGAACTCATTGGTGAGACCTTTGCCGTTGCGACCACCGCCGTTGAATACGAAGAACTTTTCTATGGCTCTGCCGGACATACCGGTAGATATGATTTTGAAGAAGTAATCACGCAGTTTTTCGTCTGGAAAGATTTGCTCGAATGTGCTCATAATAAAATCATACGAAACTGTGAACTCTTCTGTTTGGTCTTCTTTTTCAATTTCAAAAGTCTTCAATTCTTTTGTTTTGGAATCTTCGCGTATGACTTCTAATCCGGGAACATAGGGGGTAAAGTTGAACCCACACGAGAAGGTGATAAAGTCGTCGAATCGATATGGTCTAAAACACGCGTTCGCAATATCAATGACCCCGTTCTCACAACCGAACAGGTCGGGGTTGGTGTCGAACTCGAGAGTATAATTAGCCATAAGTGTTTTTGCGATAGACGCGACATTGCACACGCCTCTAGCAGTCTTTAGTTCTTGTAGTCGGTCTTTCATTTTTCTAAGAGTTTTTAGATAAAGTTCTTGATAATTGGATTCGTCTCGTTTTGTCGTGTCTTCAAAATAGGCGTCCCATTTATCGGTAATGACTCGCCAATGCTTTTCGACCTCATACATAATGGCTTTGCGAAGGGGTGCGTCGCTTCTTTCCCAACGCGAACCATTCCAACCAAACCATTCGCCTCTACTGCCGTCTTCTTTGTTGACGGAATAGATAAAATGATTGGGGAGTATTTTCATTAGGGTCTCGACAATACCACAATCTGCATTATCTATTGCTTTCGTAATAGCACTCATATCTTCGTAGAGTGTTGCATTAGGTGCGGCGTTTTTTTCGACAATTTTTAGCCATTCGTCAATGTCGAAACCGTCGTCGAGAGACTTGGCGGACCATTCTAAATGGAAGCCGGTCAATTCGAAGGTCTTTTCGTTCAACATTGCTAGGACGGCGTCAATACCACCTTCGTATTTATCGACATTCTCTTTCCACAATTTTAGACCGTCATATTCGTATGTGCCGACTGGGGTGTCCGTGCCGGGATACTTCATAAGGTCGGTTTGATTAATTAAATAGCAAAGGACGGCTTCGACAATGCGATTCTCGTATTCTTGATTAAACAAGGCGAAGAATGAACCGAGTATTTTCTTCTCACGACCTTCGCCATTGTCCGTCTTCATTTTGCGGGCTGTCTCGTAAAGGGAAGGATTCTCTTTTTTGATTCGCTTGACTATATCTTCAAGTTCGCGTTCGAAAAGGACAATGAACTCGGTGGGGTATTTCTGGATACAATTCTCTTTCGACCAACCTTCGAATGTGCCGCCGAAACAGATACGAATAAACAAGTCTTTCGCGAGTTGTCTGTCGACCCCATATTCTTGCTGCACTTGTTCGAGTATACCGTCGCGGTTCGAACAGTATTTCTTGATTTGCACACAAGATATGTTATTGGATTCGCAAAGATTTCGAATGATTTCTGGCTGTGCATTCTTAATGTCGCAGTCGTAATAAAGTCCCTTGAGTAGGGCATTACGGACTTTTCGCCGAATGGAAGACAGACCAAGAGACTTGTATGGGAAAGACCTACCCCATTTGTGCTTTGGCTTACCATATTTTACCATAACACCGCCAATTTTGATATTATATTTTGCTAAATAGGCAGATATTTGGGCTACTTCGTTGGGATAAATATCTTTGTCCCAAGTGAGTAGCAAAAGATTGCTCTGGAGAAGGGCTAATATTCTTTCGCGTGGGACGACTTCGAGAAGAGTCAAACCGTCGGTGATAGACACGCGTTTAATCAATGAAAGTGGGAGAGTCGCGTTCATTATATATATACTGTTGTAGATAATAATGACGGATTGTCTTTAAGTAATTTTCCGAATCAATTTTTTTTCCGGAAAGAAAACCAGAAAATATTAGGTGATATATGCAATATGCCTAAATGAAAAAAGGTATTTCAATTTTATGAGGTCGGTCTCATAAAATTGAACCAAAAAGTGAGTAAAAAGTGAAAGGTTTAATTAGGTTTTTAAAAAGACCAGGGATTGCCTAAAGACCAGGGATTCTAGACTAGCAGGTTTGGGCTTTGTTTATGTCGGCTATTAACTCTTCGACCATAGCAATAGGAACACGCTCGCATATAGTCTTTATCTTAATTATATCTGCAAGATAGTGTTTATACTTGTCGAACTCGGCGTCGCTCAACCCCAACTTCGCTTTCACCCGGCAAGAGTTCCTATACTGGCTATTCCTTACGGGGTCTTTCTTATACTTGTTCGCCATATATTCCCTCATATATTCGTTCTTTGAAATTGATTCCATTATATATAGATAGGATATATATTTATGTCCAATTATCTTTAATACATTTTTCGAATCAATTTTTTATCTTGCTTCCAATTCGTCCAATAATTTAAATGAGTCATTGAGTTCCTTGAGTTTATTCATTAACAATAGATATGTCTCGTCGTCAAACGACTCTTTCACTTCGTCGACTTCTTCTAAACAAGCGAATAATCGGTCGCTCAATTGCGTCTTGATTTTGTTCTCGAACGCCAAGAGAGACTGGACTTTGTTGGGGAATACTTCGTCCAATCGCTTGAGTTTGGTCAGTGCTATGATACGCATTTCATAGGCTGTGTTCAATATACATAGGGGAATAGTAATGTATATCGCTGGAACTTGCGATTCCAACGCCTTCATTGACTCATACGCTTCTTTCGAGTCGGACACAAAGTCCTCAATAATGGATAAATGACTTCTTAGGCAGGACTTGCACATATTTGGATATATTAATGTCGATATGTCTTTATATCTATTTCCAGAATCAATTTTTTTTAGAATCAATTTTATGGCTAAATCAATATTCTAAATTGTCGTGTTCCAGAAGGTTTTTGAAATTGGGATAATATCCAATATCCACGCCCTCCACCTCGCCACTCATTTTGTAATCGCCGTCGGTCTCGAAACTGCCGTGAAAGTTGTTTAGGAATACATAGCCGTCCTCCAACAATCTATCCACCTTTTCGTCATTAATTCCCAACTCGGTTTTAATGTGTTCTCGGTTTGGTTTGAGAATATTCTTGCTAAAACTATACCAATCCCAGTCGTATTGCGGGTTTTGGGAGAGTTTAGTAGCAATCAATTCGAACCACTTGTAGTTCATTTTTTTCGGGGCTACGAGACGCTCTCGCACTCCATTCCAAGAAATGACTGCTTGGTCGTCTCCACAAGCACCCATTAAGTAAAAAGGAAAGTATAGAGTCTTTTTATCTTCGTCCGCACCACACTCTCCAATACGAGTGCGAGTATTGTAGGTAAGTCCGTTAATATTTTTAATTCCGCTCATTCTATATATACTAAAGTTGTTTTGTCTTTATGTCTATTTCCAGAATCAATTTTCCGAATCAATTTTATGGCTAAATGTCCTCAATTCCTTCTAAATCCTCTATCCGGACATATTCTAATTCGTAATCGGTTATGGGCGACTTTTCGCTTTTCCATACAAGTTGTGGATTGGGCAAGTTTTTGGGAATATATTCGTGGTGCATTCGCCCATATTTCTTCTTCATAATAACACAATCGGTGTGATTATCATACAATTCCTTCGCTTTCTTATATGCATAATCTTCGACTGCATATATGGTGTCGGTATTACCTCCTTTGCAATTCATTGTCTTGGCTTTGTTCGCCGCGATATGGTTGAACGAAAGGGTGCAGTGTCCGGCTTTTAGTATTCGAAGGAATAAATCCACATCCTCATTATATCTGCCCCTCCACGCGAATTGCGGATATATATCATTCGACAACAAAATCGACGAAAAGACTCGCTTGTTTTTGTATACGGGTGCGGGGTTCTGTATTGCGACCACTTCAAAGGAATAGTTATGACCGGACATTTTCACATTTTCATACCGGTCGGTATAATCTTCGACGGATTTAAATATCGCACCGGACAAAATCTTCGTCTTCTGGCTCTCATTGACTCGATAATAACAACTAATATTATCGTCCAAAATCCAATGGCGTTTTGCACCCGTCGATATGGAATGTTCCCATACAAAATTGCGGACGGGAATACCTCCTTGACCCCGGCGTGAAAAATCCTCAGGGGCAACGAGTAGAATATCGCTGGTGTAATATTTTTTATATTCGGCGAACTCACTTGGTTCGACTACGATTTTAAAATCAATTCCGCATTTAATAAGATAATTCGCTGTCGACTTTTTAAGTGCGGCTCTGCCCTTTGATATGATATAGATAGGATACTTTGGGGTTATGTCGCCAGAAAAACATATTTTATCCTTGAAAGTGTTCAACTTGTCGGGTCTTTCGGGAATCCAACACGACTTATTGGTCAGTTTTTTGACCCCATAATTGTCGAATATGAATTGTTTAATGAAACGCTTTTGGTCGTCTCCCCTAAAGACTAGCCGGACTTCGGGATTTTGCGACAAGTCGACGGGCACATATTCGGGCATTCCTTCCCATTCATAGCCCTTCGTGGGGTCTTTATTCTTTTTATAACAGGGAATCAATTTATCGAGTATTTCGGGATTGGAAAGGTGTCCCAATAAAGTATCACAAAATCCTAGATAATGTGCATAACTTCCAAAATGCAACATAATGTTCTCCGTATCGCTCTTTTTGTCTTCAGGGCAGAACCAAATGCTCGATTTCAACACTGCGACTTTCATTATATAGTATATATATAGATTAATTTTGCCTTTATACTGTTTATTAATGACTAATTGTCTTTAGTGGTAGTTGCAAAAAAGGCTTTTCAATTTTATGAACAACCCCACCCCATTTTTTACCCTAAATAGGGGCTTTGCGTAAAATGCGTAAAAACCACCCCCGTCCTAGAAACTTTTCCACGGTCCAAACTACCAACTACCAAGTGGCGTCAGGTGGTAGAAGGAAAATCCCCTACACGGAAAGTTTACAAAAGTATGTTCGCTTTTACGCAATTTCGCAAAGTGCCTAGATAGGGAAAATATAGGGATATGTATATATGTATAAGGTGGCTGTTCCTACCTATGATAGGGTCGAGACTTGCAAAGATAAAACATTAAATATGCTAAAAAGGCAGAAAGTGCCGGCAGCGTGTATAACCCTTTTTGTTGCTAATAAGGCAGAAGAAAGGAAATATGTAGCGGGTATTCCCCGGTCTCTTTATGGTAATATAGTGGTAGGTCGTCTAGGCTTGTTAAGTCAATTGGAGTTTATTCGCCGGTATTACCCAGAGGGGACGCACTTGGTGATAATGAACGACGACATTGTGAGTATATTTTCGAAAGACCATAAGAAAGAGGAGGATATTCCCCGGTCTGTGTTTAATGAGACGACGGATATACATTTAGATAAATGGATAAAGTATGGTTTCCGTGTGGTTGCAGAGTATGGTTTTCGCCTTTGGGGATTCAACAAGACTTCGAACCCCTATTTTATGACCGACGGATATTCGACCGACCTTCGATTAATCGAAGGGGTATTCTTTGGGGTCATTAATAGTCATTCGACTAAATACAAGTATAAGGTGAATACGGCGTCGAACTATACCACGGACGATATAGAACGCACCATATTGTATTACAAGACGGACGGGGGAGTAGTCCGGTTCAACGAGGTGGGATACTATACAAAATGGAATGCAGAGGGGGGAACTAATACTTATATTGGGTCGACCGAAACAAGAATACGAAAGACTTTGCAAAGTAATAGAGATATGGCTCGAACATACCCCGAGTATGGTCATTTGGTCGAGAATGATAAACAGAAGGAAGTCTTTGAACTGTATAGAACCCCGCATATATAGTCCCTGGTCTAGTCCCTGGTCTTTTGGGCTAGTCCCTGGTCTTGTCCCTGGTCTTTCGTCAATCCCTGGTCTTTTCGTTTTCGACCAGCCATACGGTTTATTTTATGTCGTTCAATTTTAGGTGCGGTCCTCATAAAATTGAAACACTTTTTTTGCAATGACCATATTGCACAATACCCAGCAAAACAAGAGATTAACTTAATAAAATGGAGATTCTATCGAACCCCGTCCTACCATACTACTTGGCGAACCATATCACTTCCTACCTTGGAGGTCGACCAGAAGCCAAGTGTATTAAAGACTTATCTATATTATTCAAACGAGACCTACACAACGAGGACGACGAGTCCTTGCAAGATATGTATGTCCAAGCCAAAGTCTTTTACGACACGGCGGAGGGAATCATAAAGACATTCCGCGACGCTATGGTGGTTGAAGACCAACACCACGAACAAGTCGAGGCTATATTTTCTAAAATGAGAAAGGAGTCGCAGGGACCCTTCCTAGCAATGAACACGCCAATATGTTGCAGTCCGAAGAAAGAGGGCGGCGTCCAAGTGGTGGTCTGGGAACACGGGCTTGCTTGGTGGTATTTCAAGTATGCACGCCCCGCATTCTGTATCGACTATAATAAGTATACTATTAGGTGGAGCGAACCAGAATCGCTGTCCATTCGCTGGGAAGAGTTGCGAGAGGTCGAAGTTCCCCGCCCCTTCGACTGCGATTATTATTCAAGATATGTCCGACGATTCGAGAGCAGTTCTATATGCTTTTATTGCGAGGAACAACTTCGCAAGTATGAAAACGACTTTAACGACTACAAAAAAAAATTGAAATGGGACGGCGTAGACGAACACTATAAACAAGTGGGCAATTACTGTATAGAATGCATTATCGATAATAAGGAAGAGGGGTTAAAACCCCTATATAATTAAGTCTCGTCGGGTCCGTATTGTTGCGGATTCATATATTCATTAAACCCCTTGCGAAACTTGTGCATTCTATCCTTCTCTTCAATGTCGATAATAAAAGGTGATAATTTCTGTTCCGTAGCATAGTCATACATACCAATCAACTGGTCTTTCGTGCAATTTAGCGAAAAATCTCGTAGAATCGTTTTAATTTCCCTAAGTCCGCCAATTTTCATAAACACCATATAACTACAGTTTTTTCTTATGATTGGCGGAATATCGAAAAAACTCTGGCTCAAGTAGCAGACCGAACAATTGAGTTTACGGGCTCTTATATAATAGTTAATAATGGGAGATTGGTCTTTGGCTAAAATGAGGTCGTCGAAACAGACTAAATGATTGGCTTTTTTGTCCATTTTGTCCAACGGCGGAATATTATGGAGTCCTTCTTTTATCTGGATTTGGTCGCATTTAGAAGTAAGGTAGTTATACGCCGGCTCGTCCTTATTTCTGGTGATTATCGTAATATCTGCGAAGGAACCTTCTCCTTTGCTAAATAGGTGTATCAAGTTTAAAAGGAAGTTGGTCTTGCCCGAACCGGAGGGGGCGGACACACACATACGGAAAGGTAGGTCGATTCCGTGGATATGCTTATTGGGGTTCTCTGCTTTATCCAGCATTTCTTTGGGCATTTTCTCATACCAATTAATCACACCGCCCGTGGGTAATTCGTCTTCGACTTTCTTCTTTCGTGGAGGCATATATAATTAATATATAGATAATATTATCCCCATTATACACATTTTTTTTTATATCTAATTAGTATATAAATGGCTCTTTACCCACCACCAACGGAATCTTTACCCGTATTCAATCCCGCAGTATTCCAGAACGCCACTAACACATTATCGATTGGCGATTTAAAGAGTCAATTCTTGCAGTTCCCCATATCACAAACGGCACAGGAGACGATTAACCAATTGGCGATTACTACTTCGGGAACATATAAGACACAGACTTATAAACAAACTACCAATTTAACAGAATTAGCAACAATAGGATATGTAAATGACGCTGCTGCAGGGGCAGGAGGTGGAATAGCGTCGGGTGTATCAGGTGGAACTGCGGGGTCAATATTAACCCAAACAGGAGTTCCCGCGACCCCAACCACATATCTACAGCCGGGAATAGCAGGACAATATCTTAGAATCAATTCACTTAACCAACCCGCTTGGGTAAGTTCGAATGTATATTCGGTCGTATCACTTAATTCTTCGACAACCAGTTGGAACTTTACCATACCAAGCAATCTTTATGGGCTCCCATTAACATATGCTTTATATTGCCCAACTACACCAGGGTCAATTCCCGTTTTCGCTTCGGGGGTTAGTTTTGGAACTGCACAGGCAACTTATTTAAAGGGAGAGTTCATTTCCACAGGAACCCTTATATCATTCACATATTATGTTGGAACTACAGCAGGTGGTGCATTCTATGGAACAACCACAAGTTTAAATGGACAAACGGGACCCGGAACTTGGACTTCCGTATCTGGAAACGCGTGGAATGCGACATTCACATTAACTTCTTCGTCCAATCTTACCGCAACCACAACAACACTTATTTTATCTTCTTTATAACGATTTTTTAATCTATGGGTAATATATAATGGCTACTTTTCCTACTTTGGATATATTTAATCAAACTGGACTTGTCCCCCAAACGCTTTTAGGAATAGATATATCAGGAAATGTTGCAGTGAGTCTTAACACGGATACAGGACTAGTCCTACAAAATCAGGCAACGAATAATTCAATCAGCATAGGACAAGGGGGAATCGTTTTCGATATTAGTGGTTCCATTACGACACTCAATCAAGACGGGTTTAGTCCTTCTATAGTCAAACCGGCGACGACACAAACCGGATTAGGTGTTATTCAGGATATTAGTGGGACTCTTTTGCTTCCACCCAATTTCGTGTATTCCCCCACTTATAGCACGGATTACCAATTGGATATTACGCAATTAGATAGTCCCGTTCCAGGACAAACTACCAATTTAAATATATCAGGAAATGGTCTTTCTCTCACTCAAAAATATAATGATTTAATTTTACGAGATATTGAGATAAATCAGAACACGATTCTTGTGAATGATATAGACCAAACGAGTGCAAGTCTAATGAACTTTAATGGATTTTCATATTTTGGAAACGGATATGACCCCATTAATCCTATACCCGCTACGAGTAATTTCACAGACCAAACCACAATAGGAAGTAGTTTAAAAGTCCCACTAATAATTGACGGGGCTAATAGTTCGGGTGAGTCAGGTCAAGTTCTTTCTTCTACAGGAGCAGGAGCATTGGAATGGATTACACCTTCGGGCGGTTCTTCTACCATACCAGTTGCTACAGACCAAAGTGGTAATATAGTTTTTGCGGATAGTTCGGGTAATCCACATTCTGCTTCAAGCTGGACTTACGACAAAAGTGGAAAAGACGACAATTACAACTTGACTATAAGTAATAGGTCAGTCGGTCAAACAGGTAAGCAAAATATTGTTAATTGGTCGGGAGTTCAAGCAATGGACGGAGATACACAGGGCTACTTAAGTGCTACTGCTATTGCTACACTTAACACAGCCACCAATATTGGTTCACAATTATCAACAGATAATATTAGCGTTTTTACGCCGGATACAAACATAACGATTTACGCAGATAGTATCGTTCCTTCTTCTAATACGGCGACACTTGGAACAGCAACAAACCCTTTTAAGGAATGTTTTTTATCCACAGGTTCTTTATATATTGGAGACGCAGTAATGAGTTCCACAGGAACTTCGATTAATTTACCAGCAGGGACTTCTGTGGGAACAGGTGCGGTTATTGGAAACAACGCTACTAACGATACAAGTATATATATAGGAACAAACGCCGGTGCTGGTGGCGGTAATCAACTCAATAATATTTTGATAGGTAAAAACACAGGACAAACCCAATTAGGTAATGAGTCTATTGTCGGTATTGGAACTTCTGCCGCCAATTTCCAAGCAGAGGGGTTTTCAACAAGTATAGGTGCTCAAGCGGGACAAAACGGAGCAAAAGCATACTCCACAAGTATAGGGTGCCTTGCTGGTAATCAATACCCTTCTAATTATTCAACCAATATTGGATATTCCGCCGGATTACAAGCCGCAGGTTTTGCGAGTGTGAATATAGGTCTTGAAAGTGGAATCAATCCTAATTACGAAACTGGGGAAAAACAATATACTAATTGTATAGCTATAGGTCGAAGTGCTGGAAACCAGAATCAGGGATATGCACCTTATGGTTCTCCGGCAGGTTATTCGATTGCTATAGGAAACGGAGCAGGTAAAGGTCAGGCACCCCTTTCTTTGTGCATTGGGAATAATGCCCAGACGACCGCCCCGGGCAGTATTGTTCTATATGCTCCTACAGATTATACAATACCTTTTACTGCTACTACTGCGGGATTGTTCGCTAAACCCATAAGGATTAATCCTTCTACTGGAGCAGACACCACCTATTCGGTTGCCTATGACGCGTCGACTTGTGAGGTGTATGCAATAACCGGTTCTGGTGGTGCTACTGGTGCTACTGGTGCTACGGGACCCACGGGTGCCGCAGGTTCTGCCGGTGCTACTGGTGCTACTGGTGCTACAGGTGCTACTGGTGCTACTGGACCCACGGGTGCCGCAGGTTCTGCCGGTGCTACTGGTGCTACAGGTGCAACAGGACCCACGGGGAGTTTTCCTTCACCACAAGGTGCAACAGGAACATACTTGGTCTCATTGGGTGGAACTAATTTCGGGTGGTCTAA
>Ga0209085_1000520_pt1 | contig 27909 bp, 31 predicted proteins | sample C_131016_EF_Meta_FD_187310 | JGI IMG/M metagenome (GOLD analysis project Ga0209085, IMG submission 187310) | Freshwater microbial communities from Lake Croche, Canada to study carbon cycling - C_131016_EF_MetaG (SPAdes) (version 2) | ecosystem: Environmental > Aquatic > Freshwater > Lake...
TGTTCTATTGAAAATTTGTATGGCGTCTATATACTAATTTAAAAAATGTAATTTGAGGGTCATCTGTAAGAAACATATTTTCTTGCCCTACAGCTACTAATTGAATTATACCTCCTGACATTATATAAATTATTAATAGAAAAGTTATTTTTTCTATTAACCGCTACAATAAACAAACTATTTTTTTATATTTATTGATATTAAAAAAGTGTATATAATGGCTATTTTATAGAATATTCATTACTATAAATTAGTATATTATATACTTTATATAATACAAAAGAAATTTAATTGTTCATTATTGTCTGCTAAAGTATAATTTGTTTCATCGATACCACCAGTTTGATGATCTAATTTTGAATGATATATAGCAGTTGACATAAAAAAATTATATTATCTTGATGTATATCATTTTTATGAATACAACCATTTTGATCTTTAAAATTTTCGCATACTAACATATTTTGTATAAATAGTGAGTTATTTGATCTATTAAATTCAATTCCATCATAATTAAAATTTATAAAATCAATAGCACGTTTATCTCCTCTAAAAAATAAAATAATTTTATCTATATTGTTCATTATTATATTATTTTGCTGTTCAATTTGGACTTTTAATACTTTTTTATTTTATAAAAAAGTATTAAAACCAAGAAATAATACGCAAAAATAGGGAATATTTAATTTAGAATCTTTAAATATTTTTCACTAGTGAAAAATATTGAAGAGTCTAAATTAAACAGTCCCTATATAAATATAATTTTATTTTAAAAAATTATATTTTTGTTTATTTTACTGTTTAATTAAATAAAAAATTATGGTACTGGTACAATTACAGAACTTGATCCACCACCTATTACTTGTATTAAATGTGGGTAGAGACCATTTAATAATTTTTGGCAAATTAAGCCTTGTTGATTTACATTTTTGTCTAATGATAATTTTAGATCAGATAATGCATTTTTTAAGTATCCATCTAAACCTGAACTTTCTGCATTTTTGTATTTATCTTGTAAATCTCTTAATTTAACAACTTCTGGTTCATTATCTTTGCCACCGTTTGAATTTACAAATTTAACTAATTTATTGAATAAATCCATATATTTGTATAATTTAATTAAATTAGATTCTAATTTTTCTAATCTATCTAATGCAGCATGAATATTTTGTTTATCAGTTTCATCTAATGATTTTCCATTTAATTTCATTTCTTTAAATGCATTAACAAACATATTGTATATTATTTTTGAATTTTCAACAGATCCTTCTCCTGATTTTCTTCCCATTGCATTATACATACAAGAACCTCCACCCATAGATAATCCTGGTACACTCATTGCAATACCTGTACCTGGAGTAAAAAATGGGGATGATGGTGGTCTATTGAAAATTGGTATAGTATTTAATAATGTTGCACTATAAGATAAAGCTTCTACATTATTTTTGAAAGGATTTGCATATAATTTAAGACCTAAATGTTCCCATTCTTTTGGTATTACATCGGATGGAACTATTAATTTAGTATCATTTAAATCATCATTTAATATTAAAGGATTTGCTTTTATAATTGCCATTAAACCTCTAATGTATTTTACTAAATTTCCTTCTTTAAATTTAGAATAATTTGCTTCTTGTGAAATTTTTTCATCCTTTAAAGTTCTTTCAAGCCATTTATTAAAATCTTCAGTTTTATTTATTTTTCTTCCTAAACTAGAATCATATTCATTTAAGAACTGAACACCAAATTTACGTAAAAGCATTTTAATCATATCTGGGTGAGTATTTTTTACATCATTTTCTGCTATGGCAAATACATCTTGATTACCATCCTTCCCTAATTCTCTTATACAATTTTCTAATTGGTTGGAATTATTTGAAGTTATACAATTTACAAGTTGAGAGCACTTTTCTGGTTTAATACCTGTTGATAAACATTTATCACCTTGTGTTAGCGCCATATCTGAAACATATACTTTTTTACCATTTTCATCTTTATATAATCTTCCATCATCGCCTCTTTTATAAACAACACCAGATGACATATCTAAAAATAATTCATCAATTGCATCTACACAATCATCTTTTTTACTTAATACTGATTTAGGTTCAGATGCCATTTTAAATTCTAGTAATGATTTTCTTATTATAACATCTTGATTTAAACTGAAACAGTTATCTCTTGCTTTGAAACAATATATTGCGTTATTTTGATAATCATCTTTTCTTACACTGGCATATAAATCATCACCATGATAATTATTTTCAAATGCATATGAATATGCAAATAAATATAGTTTTTGTAATTTATATTGATCATTTTTGATTGGTATTTTTACAGCTACCCCTCTCCCTCCAGTCATTGTTACTGGAACTCCTGGAGCCGCTCCAGTACTTGAGATTGAACTCGAAAACAAAAGAGGTGCTAAAGCAGCACTTCTCTCGGGAGCACTTCTAAATGCAGCACTTCTCTGGGGAGTACTTCTAAATGCAGCCCTATCGGCAAGCATTTTATCTGCTCTATCTCTATATAAATTATCACGGGACACTGCATATATTTCATCTCCTCTTGCGATTTTAGCTGCTGCGACAGACGCCAAATTTGCTCTTCTTATAATATCGGCTCTTTCTCTAGCGCTTTTTATTATGGATTCAGATAGAGATTCTGTTACTGGGCCGCTAGCAAGTACGTCTAGAGTGTCTTTTGCAGCTCCAGCCAAGTCTTCTGCAAAATGAACATGTTTAACAGCTGATAGAGGTGGAGCACCTCGTGAGTCTACTCCTGTCACTGTATTTAAAGGTACTGATGGTACTGATGATTCAGGGCAATTAATATTAATAACTAAATTTCTGTCTAAAGATTCTTTTGGTATCAATGGTAAACTGGTTGCAAATACCATAGGTCCAGATAATTGAGAATCTCCAAGTACTTTTTTAAAATTTAATCTGTATTCAGCTGTAGCTTCTACTTCTGATAAATCTACATTAATCTCTCTATCATTTACTATTTTAAATGCATGTAAAAATGTACTATAGAAAGTTTTTACATCATTATCAATAAAATTCCATTTTTTAAATACGTTATCTATAAGTAATTTAGCTTCAGGGTGAGCGGTAGAAATATATCCTCCTTGTACACCACCTGTCATTTTATCAATTTTAGCATGATACATACCTGTATGAATTATAAAATTAACAAATTCAGGGTGTATATCATTTTGATGTTCGCATCCGTCAAGAACCCCCCTGTAATTTTTGCATACCATTGCATTTTGAATTAACAATCCATTATTGGATTGTGAAAAATCAGTTCCACTATAGTTTAATTGGGTAAAACATTGACCTAAGTTAGCATCATTGCCATCACCAAAAAAGTGTCCAATTTGTTCTAAACTTTTTTCATCTAAATGTGCCATTCTATATATATAATTTTTATAAAATAATTTTGAAAAATAATTTAATTTAAAAAATATTCGAATATTATAGTATAGTAATATTATAATGAATTTCTTAGAAGCTTTTAAATCTATAGATTTGTTAACTCTAATAATAGTAATAATGATAATAGTAATTGTTCTTCTATTATTCTTAAATTATAGAAAATTAACACAATTTGGTGCGTCAACTACGTGTGATTGTTCTATACAAAATAATCAAAATATAAAACCAGTTGTACAAAATATACAAGAAAATAAAAATGAACAATTTAATGGTGATAATAATGATGATAATAATGATGATAATAATAATGACAATAATAATGATAATAAAAAATATAAATTTGGAGTATATTATGCAATGTGGTGTAGCCATTCAAAAAACTTTTTAAAGGAATATGAAACAAATTTAAAACCAGCATTGGAAAATGATCCAAAATTAAAAGATACTGTTATTGTAGTATTAAATGATTGTGAAAAAAATAAAGAAGTATGTCAAAATATACCGGGATTTCCAACTTTAATATTACATAAACCTGATGGTAAAAATATAGAATATTCTGGAGATAGATCATCACAAGAAATAATAAAATTTATTAAAGCAAATATGTAGAATTTATTTTTTTAATTAAATAGTTTTTATATTTTCATTCAAATAGAATTTTGAATAAATCTGTTTTGCCAATGATTCCAATTCATTTTTAAATTCTAAATATTTCAACATTGATTTAGGTATATTATCAATACCAAAAAGCAACCCAAAAAGCCCCCCTGCAATAGCTCCTATAGTATCAGTATCCCCTGAATTTAACATTGCATAAAATATTAATTTTTCCCATATTCCATCAGAATCTAATAAACAATCATAAGCCATTATATTAGCACAAAATCCAGTTACGCCAAGTTTTTCATTATCAGAAATAAAATTTTCAATATAATATCTTTCTCTAAATATCAAATTTCTATGAGATCTTGATTTAATAGGTTTTCCATCTGAAAATTTAGTTTCAATATAAATATTCCAATAACGTAAATATGATTCATAATCCGAATATTCCTCATTTGAATTAATATTTATATATTTTAATATTTTATTAGACTCTAATAAAGATATTAATTTAAATGGCCATTGCTGAATAGGATATTTTTCAATAGCAAAACTTGCAAATAATGCACTTGTAAAACCTCCCAAATATCCAATAGGAGAATTATGTGTAAATTTACTAGTTATAATAGAAAATTCAATTAATTGATCAAGTTTATCTTCTCCAAAAAAAGCTAATCCTATAGGAATACATCTCATTGCACAACCATTAGTAATAGATTTATTATTATATTTTTCATTTCTTGCATCATAATTATCTTCAAATTTTTTTATAGAATTTTTAGTTATATTACCCATAAATCTTAATTTTCCAATATTTTCATCATCTAAAATTTTATTATAGGTATCGATTAAATTATCTTTAATTTTAATTTCTTCATCTTTAGTTAAATTTCCAGAATATTCCAATAAAGATTTTGCTATAGAAATATTAAATAAAGTATCGTCTGAAACTAGCCAATTTTTTAAATTAATATTATTAACACCACCTAATTCTATAAATTCAAAAACTAAATCTAAACTTATACCTATATCTGAATTATTATTTCCATAATTAAATTCCCAATCCCCATTTTTAAAACCAATAGTATCACCTAATGCTAATAGTAACATACATGCAATATATTTATCTTCCATTATAATAGATATATAAAATATATATAAAAAATAAAATTACTCGTTTATATTCTACTTAAAAATATATAAATATGTATTATGTATATGTCGAGTAAACAATCTAAGTCAACAACTCAATTTTCTGAAGGAGATTTACCAGAAGATTTATTTACTGCAATGAAAGGCAAAAAAAATAACGATAAAAAAAGTAAATCAGAAGAATCATCTGAGACAAAAGAACAAAAAAAAATTTCAAATCAGAGAAATTCTCTAATGAAACATGGTTTTGATTATTATAAAATATTAGGAATACCAACCATAACAGAATTTAATGAAGGTGAAACTCCTGAAGAAAATATAAAAAAATATGAAAAACTTGTGAAAAATAAAGCATTAAAATTAATATCTAAATATCACACAGATAAGAGACCAAAGGGATTAACTCAAGAGGAAAAAGAAAAATATGATAATACATATAAATTAATTAGAGAAGCAGCTGATGTATTAACAAATGAAACAAAAAGAAAATTTTATGATTTAAATAGACAAGTTACAAAAAGTAAGGACTTTCAATTACAAAAAAATGGATTTGAAGAATTTATAAAATTACAGGAATCAGAAATTACAGAAGAAAAAAAGGGATTAGCAAAATTAGATTTTCAAAAAGAATTTGATAAAAAAAATAAATTAATAGGTTATGATCCAGAATCTTCTAAAATTAAATTAACAAATCAGGAAATTAAACAAAGATTAAATGATAGAATGTCACAAAGAGATTTAGAAGATATTGAATTAACAAAACCAAATATGTTTGAAAATAGATCATTTAATCCTTCAGAATTTCATAAGAATTTTGAAAAAAATAAAAAGAAGGAAGAAAGAAGACAAAAAATAAAACAGGAATCAGGACAACTAACAAAATTTAATGAGGGTTTTACAGCTTTTAATGATGATGGAACAGCTGCATTTATTGGTGTAGATGATGATTATGGAAATATTTTTGGAGATGACAAAATTAAAGGAAATAATATATATTCCGGTTTAAATAATAACGATGATGATAATTTATCAATTGGATCAATATCTTCAGATGATATTGATGTTAGTTATATAACAGGCCATAGAGATAATAGAGATACTGATGATGCAAATAAAAAATTTAAAGAGTTTATGAAACAAAGAGATGAAGAAAATTCAAAATATAATACAATGAAATATAATGAATTTAAAGATGCATCTGAAGATCAATTTGGAATAAGTAAACAATTTGGTACAATGATAGGAGATAATTTTACAGATGCACAAAAGATTAAACAAATAACAAATGCAAAACGTAAAAAGGAGATATCATATGGTATAATGGATGCATATAATAGATTAATAGGTCATGATAATGAATAAAATTTTAACTTAATTATTTTTTATTAAAGTATTCTAATACAGTATTATAACCTTTCATAAAAAGTTCTTCTTTTTTATCAATAGACAAATTTAATTGCATTGAATCTTTACTATCTAATTGAATTTTTATTGATTGTTTTTCAAATCCTTTTAAAGAATTACATGTAACTCCTTCAAATAGACATTGAATCATATTTAACAGAAATATTTCTATATTATTAATATTATCAATATTATCTCTCAATGATGTTACATAGATACCAATAACAGCATCTAAATTATCTTTAAAAATCTGTATAGGAAAATTATCAATACATCCACCATCAATAAACATTTTATTTTCATACATAACAGGGGCAAAATATATTGGTATTGAAATAGACATTCTTATAGCTTGCAATACTTTCATATCAGGATATTTTTCATGAGAAAAATAATATATTTTTTTATCATTAATACATGAAGATGTTACTATTAATGTTTTACCAGTTTTTTTATAAAGTTTATAAAATGATATATCAGGATCTATTTTTCTTGCCAGAAATAATTTTGTTAAAACTAACATTGTATTTTTTCCATCATCTAAACCATAATTTACCAATATATTATCTGGTTTAAATGATTTCATTTTTGTAAAATCAAATAATGTTATAAAATTATATAATTCATTTGGTTTATATCCTATATTAACAAGACAACCAACTAATGCACCTACAGATGAACCAGCAATAGTTTTTATATTTTTTAAAATACCAAGTTCATCTAAAGCTTTTATAGCTCCTATATGTGAAATACCTTTTATACCACCGCCACTCAAAACTAAAATAGATTTTTTAATAGTATCGTCTGTTTTATTTAAAATAATAGCTAATTCTTTTTCTATCTGTTCATCTATTGATTTTGTTAGATTAATTTTTTTTGATATATTTTTATTTTCTTCCATTATAATTTAATATATTATACTTTTTTTATCAAAATAAACTCAAAAAAAAATTTATAATCTTATCATATATATTAAATAATGGATAGAATTAATATTGAAACTTTATTTCCATCAAAAGACGGAGAAAAAACTTTTTCAGATGGTAAAATAGATATAAATACACTTTATAAAAATAATATGTTTGTAAAGGAATATAATAGAACATTTAATTCTGATATTTTATTAAAAAATATAATTATTAAAAGAAAAAGATTAAGAAAAACATATGTTGAAATGTATAATAAATGCTGTTCTAGAATAAAAAAAATGGATGATATTGGTGGAACAGATCTATTTTATAAAATACCGGAACAGGTAATTGAATGTCCAGAATTTATACATGAAGATTGTCTTAATTATATATCAAAATATTTAAGGGAACAACATATAGAAACAAAAATAATAGATAAATATACAATATTTATTACATGGTATAATATAGAATTAAAAAAATCTCAATTTCAAAAGACAGATGATGAATGAATTAATGTTTTCTAAATAATAAATCAAGTATTATTATTATAAATATTCCTATCAGAATTATAATTAAAACCTCCTTTAATCTTTTATTATTTATTCCTAATATATCATTATCATTATCATTATCATTATCATTATCATTATCATTATCATTATCATTATCATTATCATTATCATTATCATTATTATTATTATTATCATTATCATTATTATCATTTTTTAAAGATTTAATTTGATATTTATTATCATCTTCACTATTAAAAAAATCAATATGATTATTTTTTTTATTATAATTCTTTTTTTTTCGTATCATATTTATTATTTTAGTTCTACATTTTTTACAATTTCTAGCATGATCTAATTCATTTTCAGTACTTCCTGTACTACTACAATTTTCTTCAACTATTTTTTTTATTATATTATGAAATTGATTATGTTTATTTTTTTTACCATCTTTTTTTGCATTAATTAAATAAGTATCTAATGTTTCAGAATCATTAATATTTTCAATATAATTTTCGCTACTATTACTTGATATTGTAAAATTACTACTTAAATCAGAATTTATATTTTTATTTATATTATTTGAATATGGTGCATAAATACCATTTCCATGGTTATCTTGATAAAAATAATTATCTTGTTTATAAGTATCAGATGATATGTCAGAAATAAGAGAAAAGCCTTGATTACTGCCAATATTTTTTACATTATTTATTCCATCTTGAAAGTTATCTCTTTCTATATTGAAATCATTACAAACTGTTTTAATTAATTTTTTTTTATCATTATGTATTTTTCTAGCAAGTTTATCTAATTCAATATTACTGTTATTATATGCGTTTCCTATGTCACAATATGACATATCTATATATTATTATAAAGAAATTAATGATAATAATATAAATTCACGAAAATAATTTTATTATAATAAAAAATATTTACTATAACAAATATATATAAATATGGATCAAATTAAATATGTAGAAAATCAGCTTTTTAAATATACAAATGATTTAGGTAACAATTTAGACATTTATTTAAATACAGAATATATATTAGTACCCTTAGCAATTTTAGTTGCAGCATATGTTGCATTACCAGTTATGGCAATACCAAATTGGCTAAGAAATCTATTTCAAAATGATATATTTAGAGTGTTATTCTTATCTCTTTTATTAATATATAGATTTGATAATGCGCCACATGTAGCATTAGCAATAGCTTTAGTATTTGTATTATCTTTACATTACTTATCACAATTAGAACAAAAAGAAGATTTTGAAACAATAAATCAATATAGAAATTAATTAATAACTAATTAATTTAAAATATTTTAAATTTAAAATCTAAATTCATTTTATATTATGAATTTAAACAATAAAATATATTATGATAATCATAAAAATTTAAATAATTTTGATATTTATAATAGAGTTAAATATGACAAATATGATAATTTAATATTATTAAAATATTGGATAATAGGATTTATTATAATTACATTACTGTATTTTTTAAGTTGTTATTGTTGTGGTGATGAAACAATATATATAAAAAGATTTTCTCCAATTCATAAACAAGTATTAAGAGAATTAACTCCTGCATATCCTCCTCCCTTAGTAAATTTTCTATAATGTTAAATAAAATTGAATTAATAAATATTTAAATTTATTAAATAATGTATATTAATAAAAAAATAATAAATGACTACTATAATTCCAGATAGACCAATGGCATATATTTATAAAGTTTCTGATATTTTGCCGATTGATGGAGCTGATAAAATAGAATTAGTTCAAGTGGAAGGATGGAATTGTGTTGTTAAAAAAAATGAATTTAAAATAGGAGATTTTGGAATATATTTTACAATTGATTCTGTTCTAGATAAAAATATACCTGAATTCGCTTTTCTTGAAGGAAAACCTTTAAAAACAAGAAAAATTAGAAATGCAATTAGTCAGGGATTATTTATGCCAATTTCTATATTAATATCATTTCCTTTATTGATAAATCCTAAAGAAAAAGATGATGTTACCGAACATTATAATGTAAAAAAATATATAAAAAGTGAAGAAAATGATATATATATTCAGAAAGATAAAAATAATTCTGATATATTTGACTTATTTCCTAATTTTATGCCTAAAACTGATGAAGATAGAATACAAAATAATTTATCATTATTACAAAAATTAAAAGAAAGAAAAGTAGTATTTATTAGAAAAGAAGATGGTACATCTTGTACATTTACAATGAAAGATAATGAATTTTCTATTCAGACAAGAAATTTAACTATAAAAGTAGAAACTCAGAATACTTCTAAATATTATGATATCGAAAGAAAACATAATATAGAAAAAACAATGAGAGATAATGGATTTAATAATATTGCAATAAGAGGTGAATTAGTTGGTCCAAAAATTAATGGAAATAAATTACAATTATCAACTAATGAATATCATGTATTTAATGTATTTGATATAGATAAACAAAAATATATAAAGTGGGATGATGTTATTATTTTTGCAAAGAAAATGAATTTATTACTTGCACCAGAAATTTTCAGATATGAAAAATTTAATATAGATAATATTCAGGATCTACTTAAAATTGCAGATGAAATAGAATATAAAAAACATATTCCTGCAGAAGGTTTTGTTCTATCTACAAATGATGATAATAGTAGAATATCTGCAAAAGTAATATCAAATAAATATTTAATAAAAAATGGTTAATTAAATATTTTGATAAGTTTAAAATACATAAAAAAAAACCCCTATTAAAAATATAAGTACTTATGAATATTTCATCAGAAAATAGAAAAACATATAGTGATGAGAAAAAAAAGAATTTTGCAACTGATACTAGTTTTCTTGTTGAACTTTTAGCAAATAGTGACAAATTAATACCTTCTGATCAACGAGAACATTATGATAAAGATAAAGATAATCATGGTGATAAATTAGATGATGATCTTGATAATTATAGAAATAATGATAAAAAGGATTCAAAAATATATTCTGATCATAAAATATATTCTGATCATAAAAAATATTCTGATCATAAAAAATATTCTGATCATAATCATTATTCTGATGAAAAACCTAAACACAATGATACTTATTCAGATAAAAATGATAAATATTCAGATAAAAAAAATTATTCAGATGAAAAACCTAAAAAAGATACAATAACACCTGAAGATTTAGAATTAAAAAAGTTAAATATGTTAAGAAAATTAGGTGAATTAAAATCATATGGAGTAACTTTATCAAAAAATTATAGTATGGTAGATGATTTAAAAATGATGGAAATCGAATATAATTTACATACTGGTATTAAAGCTAAAAAAAATTGGATTGATTGGGTGAGTGGTGGTATGGTTTGGGGTGTTCAAGGTTTAGAAGTTTTAAATGATAACTATAATCCATTTGATGTAAAATTAAAAGGTTGGCATGATAATGTTAATGATAATCTTAATACATATTATGATGTGTTGGGGGAAATATATGAAGATTATAATCAACCAGGTAAAAAAATGGATCCTCTATTAAAATTAGGTTTATTACTTTTAGGTAGTGCTGGTAAAGTTGTTATGCAACGTGGCTATATAAAATCAATAGAGAGTAAAGCTGATAAATTAGATGATGATTCAGAATTGATAAATAATCTAAGAAAACAAGCACATGATGATACAATTAAATCAAAAAATCCTCTAAATGATAAAATGCTTAAAGAACATGATGAGGCTACACAAAGAATAAAAGATTTACAAATGCTAAGAGAACAAAAATTAGAACATGAACGAATGAAAGATATATTAGATGCTGAAAATGACGATTTAAAAAAATTTAAACAAGATTTATTATTAAGTGCTGATACTGCGAGAGAATCAGTAAAAAAAGAAAATAATTCAATAAGCTCATCTTCTAATAGGGTATCAAGAGTTACAAATACAGTCCCTAATATTTTTACACAAATTCCCCAACAATATTTAATACCAAATATTCAACCAATGAATAATTATAATAATCAACAATTAAATGCATTTGCTAATTTAGAAGCTGAACAATTAAAACAACAAAAAAAGAAATTAGAAAAAATACTAAATAAAATTAGTAGCAATGATGATAGTATAAAATCAGAAACAACATCATCTAATTCTTCGCAATCAACAAAATCATCAAAATCAAAAATAACTTTCAATAAAGACATAAATAAAATATTAGAAAATTCCTCAGAATCATCTATTAAAATATCAAATAAAAAAATGTTTTTAAAAGGAAATAAATAAATTAAACAGTAAAATAAATAAAGACATTTTATGATGTTGCATTTATAACAGCTTTTTTAATTAAATCTTCTAAATTTGGTATTGGTTCTTCTAAATTTGGTTCTAATACTTTAACAATTTCTTGTATTAGTTTTGTATTATTTTGTGATTGTTTATTTGTTATTGCTGATGAAATATTATCAGCAAAATGTGATATTAATTGTTTTGATATAATTGTTGCATGTTTTTTTGCATGATTTTTAATATCTTTATAATTATCTGATTGTTGTTTTTGTTGATGTTCTTGTTGATTATCTTTAGGTGATTTAGATTTTTTAGATGATACAGATTTAGGTGATGTTGATTTAGGTGATTTTACTTTAGGTGATTTTACTTTAGGTGATTTTACTTTAGGTGATGTTGATTTAGGTGATTTTACTTTAGGTGATTTTACTTTAGGTGATTTTACTTTAGGTGATTTTGCCTTGGGTGATTTAGATGATGTTAATTTAGGTGATTTTGCCTTGGGTGATTTAGGTGATGTTAATTTAGGTGATTTAGATGATGTTGATTTAGGTGATGTTGATTTAGGTGATGTTGCTTTAAGTGATTTTGCCTTGGGTGATTTAGATTTATTTTTTCCCCCTGTTTTAAATAAATAATATTGTTTTTGTATATTTAGTAATCCACTAACTGTAAAATGTGGTATTAAATTTTGCAAAAGTTGTATTGTAGAATTATTATAATTCAAAGTATTATTTTTTGTTGATATTTTATATAATAAATCTTTCATTTTTAAATTATCATATTGTTTACATAAATTTATATATTCTTTTAATGATGTTTCAATATCTAATATATCCATATATATTAGATATTGAATAAAATTTGATAAAAATTTTCTAAAAAATTGATAAAACAATGTATAGATCTTAAAGACTAGATATATATTATAACAATATTAAATGACAAAAATCAATTTACATAAAGATTCTAGTGAAAAAGAATCAAATAAGGAAATAATAGAAAATAATGATATTAATAAAAAACGAAGAGGTAGACCTAAAAATAAAACAATACAAACAAAACAACAAGTAAAAATATTTGAAAGTGAATCTGAAAATGAATTATCAAATGAAGAAATAATATTAGATTTACCAATTCATAGTGATACAAATTCATTAGAAGAAACAAATTGTTTTACAATGAAAGAAAGTGATAATCAAAGTAAATATAAAAGTAATCATATGACATCATTTGAAATATCTTCAGAAAAATCATGTGAAAAAATTACAATAGAAGAGATAACAAAACAATATAAAAAACAGGAATTAATTATTAATCAATTAAAAAATAATATAAAAGATTTAAAAAATATAGGAGAATATGAAAATATAATTACAGCAACAAAAGATATTAAAAAAACAATAAATGATTTAAAATTAATATCAATTAAAGATGGAAAAACAGTGATAGTTGATAAAACAAATATTGCTTGTTGGTGGTGTTCATATAATTTTGATACTCTACCTGTATTTTTACCTGACAAATATACACTTGGTGCATATTATGTATGTGGATGTTTTTGTAGTTTTTCATGTGCAAAAGCATATAATGATAATGATCTAGATGATGCAAGAACACAAATAAGAAATTCTTTATTAAAAAAATTATATAATACAATATTTAATAACGATAAATTTGTTCCAACTGCACCTAAATGGGAATTATTAACAAAATTTGGGGGTAAATTATCTATAGAGGAATTTAGGAATACAAATACTATTTGTTTAAAAGAATATAAATATATAATTCCTCCATTAATACCATTAATACCAATGATTGAAGAAACATCTAAAGAAAAAATATTTATAAAACAATATTATAAAGATACTGATAATAATGACAATGATATTCCAAAAATATCTAAAATTTCTGTTATATCAAAGGATAAAATAGAACATGGTAAGCAAATAAACAAATAAATTATTTATCAACTTTAATTTTTTTTTGTTTTTTTTCTTTCTTTTTTGGTTCAGGAATATTATCAATTAATTTAAATAATTTATCTGGAACTGGAGAAAATAAATATTGAAATCCTTGAAGAAATGCATCACACATATCATCTTTCTTTTTATATGTTTCTAATACTTTTAAATCATCTTTAGATATTAATGCTTTACAATAAGTTTCACCTAAACCCTTTGTTATTTTATATTCTCCCTTTTTTGATTCAGCTTTAGATAATTTGCTTTCAGTATTCTTTTTATTTACTTTTAATTTATTACTTGGAGAGACAAATCTAACTATTTTTATTAATGATTTATTTTTTAAATTATCAACTATACCTCTCATTATGAAATATGAAAATAGTATTGATGATACTGTTTTCATCATAGGATTCATCAAAGATGGTTGATTTTCTATTAATACTTCTTCAACATTTAATAATTCAGGTATTCCATCCAATACTGTATACATTTTTGTTGCTAAATCTTGAGGAAGTTGATCTTTGCAATCTTGTCCTGTAAGTTTTTTAGGTTTGTATTTATGTAAAAATGATTTGGATAATTTATCTAAATGTTTTTCACACCAACCAATTTTTCCAAATTCATCACTTTTTATACTTTTACTATTACATTTTTCACATTGCAAATCTAAATTATTTATAATATTAGGTATATAATTATCTTTATGAGATTTACATGTATTAATATTATCATTTTCATCTGATTTACTATTATATTTAGCTATTTTACCACATAATTTCTTATTTTTTAATTGATAACAACATAAAGATCTATCATCAACTAAATTTATAACTCCCCATTTTTTTATAGTAAATTCATCTATTGAATTTTTATGTAAAATACAATATGCTAAATTTTTAATTCCAACATCCCACGATAATATATTTTTTTCGACCATCTATATTATTAGTATTAAACGAAATTTTAATATTATTAACGCATACTATTTTATTATTTTATAAAATTATTTAGTCTCATTTTTATCGGTATTAATTTCATTTATAATATTTTCTATATTTATACTATTTATTTCATAATTATGTGATTCTGAGATATCTTCTATTATTTTTTCTCTTTCTATTTTACCATTTTCAGTTTTTTTAAAATATTTTTTTAATGTATTTTTACATTCCTTTATATTTCTAATATTATTTAAATTTGATGATATTTTTTTAATATTATCTTTTTTTTTAATTGTTGTCATATTTGATGATAATGCATTTTCTATTATCGATATATTATTGCCTATTTCTTCTAAATCCATTATATTATATATATTAATTTTAAAAAATTGATTTTTAATATTCTAATTATAGAATACATATAAATATGTGATATACATGTTGAAAAATGCTATTTCAGATAATATTAAAAAAACCCCAGAAAATGTAAAACAAATTTTAAAAGATAATGTATTAAAAGAATTATATTTGAAATATTTACCACAAGATGTATCATTATCTACAATCACTATAATTTATAATCTTGATACAGATCAAAAAGATATGATAGATGTAAAAAATATAGCACTATATATGGATTTATCCAGTGATAATATTATAAGTGTGAGCCATGGTAGAAATTTAGATGCATTAACAAATAGATCGATAGATCCTATTAAAAAACATCCTAAAAAAAAGAAAAAACAAAAAAAGGTATTTTATAATCAGGTAACAATTAGAGTAAAAATACTATCAAAGAAAAAACCTGTAAATGTTAAAATTTTTTCAAATGGTGCTATACAAATGACAGGATGTAAAACAATAGAAGATGGTTTAAATGCATTAGAAAAAATTTTTAAAGAATTTAAAAAAGTAAAAGCAATTACTAAAAACAATAAAATAGTAGAAAAACCTTTTATTAAAGTTCCAGAATTAGCAAGTCTGATGTATATTAAAAATATAAAAATAGCAATGATAAATAGTGGTTTTAAAATTAAATTTAAAATTGATAGAAATCAATTATATAATTTATTATTAGATAAAAAATATGAATGTAGTTTTGATCCTAATGTTCATGCATGTGTCAATGTAAAATATGATCATTCTGATAAAAAAATTGCTATATTTATTTTCGAAAAAGGTTCTATTATAATTACTGGTGCTAAAAATTGTAAACAAATTAGGGATGCATATAATTTCATAAATGAATTATTATATAAAAATTATTCTACAATTGTAAAAAATGATATAATGCCTACAAGTATAATGAAATATGTAGAGGAACATGATGAATTAAATAATAAATCTAAATCATTTAGTAGATTAATAAAAAATTGATAATCTATTTAATTGATAATATCATTAAATTTAATAACATAATTAATATATTAGAATGTCTAAACTTAGTCTACAAAAGAAACAAGAATTTGATAGAGATGTAGATACAAGTTTAGAAATTATGTCTGCACATCTTACTGACTTAAAAATTATTGCAGATACTGCACATGCTACTTTAAATGAACATGACAAAAAAATAGGGGATTTGGAAAATAATATGGATCGTACACAAACAAATTTAGACACTGTTAATTCTAGACTTGATACTTTATTAAAACTTACATCAAGTAATACCCCTTATTATTTTTGTATTGGATTATTAATGATTATAGTTATTATTATGATTGCTATTTATTATAATGTTTCTAAGAAATAAAATTGATTTTTTTATTGAAAATAATAATATTAATTATAAATATAATTAATATTAATGGATATAAATAATAGTATTAAATATGAAAAATATAATGATAAAGAACATAAGAAAAAAATTTTATCAATAGGTACTATTATATTTAAAAATCATTTTAATGGTGAAATGCAAGAACATGATTTAGAATATATGTTAGATGATGCTATTGTCGCAATGTTAGATAATGAAATAATTGGTTTTTGTATGTATAAAATATTTACACATGATGGTGATTTTGATAATGATAATTATATTTCAACAATATCTTTGATAGGAGTACTTGAACCTTTTAGAAAATTAAAAATAGGTACAGAATTGTTATCTAGAACAATACAATTATTTGCAGAAAATAATCCAAATAAAGATATATATTTACATGTTGAAGTTGATACTATGCAAAGTAAATGGTATCAAAGATTTGGTTTTAAAATAGTAAAAGTTATAAATGAATATTATTATAATCCTTATCGTGATGCTTTTTTAATGAAATATACATTATCTAATAATGAATAAAAATTTGAATAATATAATAGCTGCTTATAAAACATATTGATTTATATTAAAAAATGCAGCAAGAAATGAGTATGTATTATAAAGCTATTTCAAATGCTGGAAGAGTTCTTTCTTTAGCATCAGGTAATCAGGAAATAAAACCAGCAAAAAATAATAAAATAGAAAATATATTAAATGAAATAATTCAAGAATCTATGAAACATAAAATGAATTCTGTTTTAAACGAAATGGTGAAAGTAGTTAATAAACATAAAATGAATTCTGTTTTAAATGAAATGATGGAAGTATCTAATAAACATAAAATGGATTCTGTTTTAAACGAAATGATGGAAGTATCTAATAAACATAAAATGGATTCTGTTTTAAATGAAATGATGGAAGTAATTAATAAACATAAAATGGATTCTGTTTTAAATGAAATGATGGAAGTAATTAATAAACATAAAATGGATTCTGTTTTAAACGAAATGATTTACAAAAAATATATGTATAAAATGGATTCTGTTATACAAGAAATTAAAGATAATAGACTTATAATAGAAAATAAGTCTTTACTTAACAATAGTAAAATAGAAAAACCATCATTGATTAGTATATTAAATGAATTACATAAAATATATAATAATAAAGAATATGAAAAAGATAATAATAATTATTTTTGTATTGGAGTTATATGTATATTAGCTATTTTAACAACTTATTTTATTTTTTAATTGAAACATTATTTTTTTGTAATATATAAAGTGCAATTATTAAACATATAATAATAATTAATGCAATTATATTTATTAAATTATTTGCTGAGCCATAAAATGGTTGTTGTACTGATATATTATTAGATGGAGTAATAACAGTATTTGACAATTGTGTATTTTGTTGATTTAAATATCCTGATATTCTTCCTAAAATTTTAGTTAATTGAGTTATTTTTTTTTGATCACCTCCACAATATGTATATAATTTAATATTATTATTTATTAACCAGTTTACTAATTTATTTATAGAATCATCATACTTATTTAATACTGATTCTAATTTATCAAGATCAACTTGATTTAATAATGCAGTTGTCATTGTTTGTGATTGGCATATTTGTTTTTTCATTGCTGCATCTTTTTTTATAACACATTCTGATAATGTATTCATATCAATTGATGTTATTGTATCAATAACTGAATGTAAATGTTGACTTGTTGTTGAATCTAATAAATGATCAAGTGTATTATTTATTGTTTTTGGACTTTTTCCATTCATCATTGTTAAAAAATATTCCTTTTGTGCATTACTTATAGAACCTGCCAAACATAATCCCATACTGGTGCCCAATTTTTCATATTGTAATTGATTTTGCGTATTTAGTTGATTATTTATTTGATTATTCATTCTATATATTATTATATCTAAATAAAAAAATTGAAAATTAATAAATAATATATTTTTATAATAGATAATACATTAAATATTAACTTATAATGGAGTTATCAAATATATTATTGTTAAAAATAGAAAATAAGGAGATAGATTTAAATATTTTATTTTTAACAAAAAATATATTTTCAAAAAGATCGACACCTGAAAATATATATAATTATATAAAAAATATATTATTAGAAGGTAAAAAGTCAAATGTAAAAAAAATATTGAAATATTTAAATATCACAGAAATAGAAATAAGAGAAAAAAAAATAATTCCTATTAATGTTATAAATATATTTGGATGTCCTAATAGTAGAGATATTGATGTAGCAATATTTGTATCTAACCAACAAGATATTGAAAGTTATTCGAAAGGATTTTGTAAAATAGATATTGATAGTCTTAAATTACGACTTAAAAAATTAGATTATGATATTACTAGAGAAATAGATATAAATTTAGTATATTTAGATGAAAGAGACAATATTAGTACTGTTTTAAAAGGAAGTAAAGAAACTCAAAATATTATATTTAATACATATTGTTATCATAAACAGGATTCACCTATTATTGTTTCATCTACAATTGAAATAGATATTACTGAAAAGCTTAGATCAATTGCAAAATTTTTATTAGATTATCTTGAATATTTTATAGGGAAAGAAAATTATGGTATTTATAGAATTGCAAGAAGAAAATCATATATTGACGAATCATCTAGAATTATATTTTCTATTGAAATGTTAAAAATTATTAAAATTAAATCTGTATTATCTGAAATAGAACACAATTATATGAAATCTTTAGTAATGAAATTAATACAATTATCTCTTTTAGATAAAAATATTTTATCTTATACAAAAATTGGATTGGCTGAAGAAATAAATAAAATATTTATAGGATCATATAATTCAGCTTTATGGTATTTAATGAGAGGAACTATGGGGAAATTTGATGCTGATTTTTTTTCAATACTTATATCTGAATATGAAAGAATTTATAAAGAAACATTAGAAGAATTTTCATGGATTAATTTTAATCTTGATACATCTATTAATTCAATAGATATTTCAGATTCTTTAATTTCTGAATTTTTTAAATCTCCAATTAGTCCTACTGAAAAATTTAAATTTGAATTTAGGGAATTATATCCAGATTGTAATATAAATAATATATTTCAAATAAAATGTAATAATATTGATTTGATACCAGATAAAATTAAAAATAATATAATTTCTGTAGATCAGCGATCATCAGAATGGTTAGAATTATTAGAATATTATACTTGCGGAAAATCAAGTGGTATTAAAGGATTGAAAGATTATTCTGATGATGTAGAAAGATATTATAATTTAATAAGAGGTGCAATTATTGAACTTTCAGTTATAAATACTGTTGATTTTACACCAATGATAGATTCTACAATATATAATTTAGAATATCATAAAATTAGTGTAGGTTTTATTGTAGAAAATAAAGATTTAAAAAAATCAATAGGATGTGCTCCTGATTTATTGTTGCTTGTTACTGAAATTCATACTAATAATAAAAAAATAATTCCTATTGAAATAAAATGTATAAATGAAATATCTGCTACTACTCATGATTATAGAAGAGCTATAAAATTAGCAAGAGGTCAATTAAAAACAACTAAATATTTATTAGGTGATGTTTCTACTGATTTTGGTATTATGGTTATAATATTAGTTAATAATTCAAATATTAATAGTAAAATGTCTAAAATTAATTTATAAATCTATTTAGTTAATATCTATGTTTTCAAATAAACTATTCATTACATTATTATCTCCTGAATAATCAACAGATTTAGACCTTTTTTTATCATATGATTTGTAATGAATAGGTTTATAAATTCCTAATTTATATTTAAGTTTTGTATTTTCAATTTCAATTTCATCAATATATTTAATTATCTTATCATCATATTTATTATATGTCAAATCGGATGATGATATCCATAAATCTAAATCATATCCTGCTTTTTTTGTAGCATTTTTTAGTTCTTTTGGATTTTCTTTTGCAATAATTATTAATTTTTGTAAAATATTTGATGGAATACTAGAAGTACAACCACTACAAGAACAATATCTTAATCCTTCTATTTTTAAAATATCATTAAATTTATCCAATATCATTGTTCGCCACATGGATTGTTCAGGATTATAAAATCCTGTAAACATATTCCATGCTTTAAATATATGTTCTTTTGTTTCAATTTTATAATATGGAGGAAAACGAAATTTTGAACATTTCGAAATACAAGATAAACATAAATATAGCCATAATTCAGCATCATAATCAATATTTGCAATTAATGATATATTATAATACATTTCAATATCTGGATGATTGACTAATGCAATTATTATATCATTGTAATTTTTATAATTAGCTTTTTTATATTGTTTAAGTAATTTAATATTTATATTTGTCATTTATTTAACAAAATTTGATTAATAATTAAAATACATTGATATTTCAATTTTTTATAAAATAAAAATTGAAATAATAATCATTAAAAAATCACATATGTTTTTCTATAAATCACTATAAAATGGCATCTTATGATAATCATATTGTATCTTTTTGTAAGAAGTTATTTTCTGAAGGATATCCTATTTCTGATAAATTATTAGATCAACATTCTACAACTATAATATCATTAATAGATAGAAAAAAACATCCAGATATTATATCATTAAATTTAGCATTTGAACAAGCAAAGAAAAATGATATTGGGTGGAAAAATAAATTATTTGTCAAAAATGATAATATAGATACAGAATATGTAATGTTTAAATATAAGGATAATGATGGAAATGATAAAATTTGTGAATGTGTTGTAAATGAAGATAAAATCATAAGAATTATTGATACAGATTATGAAACATATTATAATATAACAATTAGAATGCAAGAAATTTATAAACCAACTCTAGAAAAAATAAAGATGTTACATTCTAAAGGTTTTCCTATTCATCCAAAATTATTGAATTCTATTATACCATCATCTTCAATATTATATAGAACACCAAATAATCATAATAATTATGAAGCTTTTCTAATTACAAAAACTATTGAAATTGGCATTGAACATGCAATACCTGTTCCAGCTGCATATTATCAAACAGATTATTCAATGTTTAAATATTTAGATGATGATAGTAATGAAAAAATATGTTCATGTATTATAAAAGAAGGACAAATTATACATATTTCATCTTTTGATTGTGAAGAAAGCGGATATGGAAATTTTTCACTTATTGATTAATAAATAAATCTAATTTTTCTAATAAAAAATTATCTATAATTTTTAATTCCAATTCAATATCGTATTTTCTTTTAATTATATCTTCTTTTTTACTTAATAAACTATTATATTTTTTATTAATTTTATCCAATTCTTCTTCTATAATAAGTATTTCACCATTTACTATATTATATTCTATTTTAGCAACAGAATAAGGTGATTTTTCCAACATACTTTTAATAAACATATTTTGTGAATAACCAATAAAACCCATTTTACATACTGGACATTCTTTTTTCTTTAAACTATTAAGACAATTTCCACAAAATAAGTGTCCACATGATAATGTTACTATGTCATCGGGACATTCTGAAAATTTATCTAAACATATTGCACATTTTTCTTCTAATATTGGATGATCCGGTTTTAAATATTTTAATATTTCTTCTTTCTCATAAAGTTCATTCTTTTTTTCTTCTAAATTACATTCTAATGTCTTTTTTCTTTCTATTATATCATTAAAATTATTAATTAATGGTATATCATTTTTACAAATATAAAATTTATAATCTTTGTTGTATTTTTTTATAATATATAAAGTATCATTAAATTTATTTTTAATCACATCTGATTTGTCTAAATCAAATGGTAATAAAGAATATTCATAGGCAGCACCTTTTTTTAAAAATAAATAATTTTTAAAATACAAATTATTTATTTGTATTATCATTACAATTTTATTACTTGAAGATAACCCTACAATTTGATCATTTATAATATTATAAATATTAAAACCGCTCATATAAAAACCATTTATATAATCAATTTCGAATAATATAAAATGATATAAAGAAGTCATTGCAATAATTTTGTATTTGTGACTTCCAATTTTTGCCATTTCAGCTGGAAATTCTAATATTATTTTATCAATTGTATTCATATCTATTAATTTATATTATAATATTTATAACATTATATTGTATGAATATTATTCAATTTTTATAAATTAACTTTTATCTAGTTCAGTAATATTTTCTAATATAATTTCTAATTCTAATTTTAATTTATCTCTTTTTTCTATTAATAAATCTTTATTTAATTTAAAATTGTCAATAATATTTTTATTTTCCTCTATATTTACACTTATATTTTTTATTATTTGTTGAATTAAATTTAATTTTTGTTTTCCTATAACATATGTCGATTTTTCTAACATATTTTTAATAAAGATACTTTTTGAATATCTATAAAATTTCATTTTACACATTGGACATTCTTTTTTTTTAAATTATCTAAACAATCACTACAAAATAGATGTCCACATGACAAACTTATTATATTATCGGAAATATTAGGGATTTCATAGAAATGACTTAAACATATTGCACATTTTTCTTTTAATATCGGATTATCTGGTTTTATTTTTTTAAATGTTTCACTTTTATTTTTTAATTTTGTAGATATAAATTTTAATTCTTTTTCTAATACAATAATATTATTTTTTATTTTTATTATACTAATAATAGGTTCGTCGATCTTATTTAAATACATTTTATAATTTTTATTATATTTTTCTATCAATTTTACTATATCGCCAAATGGATATTCCATAAAATCATTTTTGTTTAATTTTTCCCAATGTAAATCATATTTAAAAGAATTTCTATATTTTAGGTATATTTCTTGTTTACAATATATATTATTTATTTGAATAATTGATATAAGTGTATTACATGATAATAAGACTGTTTTTTTATCAATTATAGATGTTGTTGCAATTGCTAAATAATCATCATCATCAGAATCGTGATCATTAGAAACATTAAATATTAAATTATTTATATTTAATTCTACAAAATCGTATTTCGATGTTACTGCAATTATTTTATATTTTTTAGGTCCAATACTTTTTATTGCTTCAGGAAAAGTTGATCCTAATTTGTAAATTGAATTCATTTTAAAATAATTAAATTATTTTTTATAAATCATATTAAAAATTCAATATTCAATTTTTATTTTACATGTTTAATTATTCATATAGCTATTTCTTCACTAATACTATATTCATTATAAATATTAAATATATCATATATATTATAATAAACAGGTTCATCTACAATTTGTTTTATATTTTTTATTACATTTATATCATCTAATTCTATTTTTACTTCTTTAATATCCATATGATCTAATTGTATAAATTCTCCTAATATGTTTACTATTTTTTTATTACTATTTATAAAATTTAATTTTATATCAATTGTACTATCAATAATATTTAAATGATTTAATGGTATATAATACATATTATTATAACTTGGCAAAGTCTTAAAAAATTGATATGGTGTAATATAATGGTAATAATCTCCTTTATATTTATATTTATTTAATTGTTGATTATTTATATTATAATTTATAGTGTCAATTAATAAATCATGATTTTCTTTTTCATTTTCATCAGTAATAATAATTGTAATACCTTCAATTTTACTACTACCATTAAATATTCTTATGGAACTTTCCGATTTATCTATTATTTTTTTAATAATTATAAAATTACTATGTTTGTTTATAAGATTTTCATTATTTTTTCTCATATAACAATTAAGATTTTTTATATATGGAATATTAACTTCTTCATGATTTTGTATAACAGTATTTAAATTACCCCATTCTATATCTATTGATATAGGTCCATTATAATTTATAGCTATTAATTCTGATTTATATGATGATGTCAATTTTATAGGAATTAGAATTATATCTTTATTTTTTGCCTTTTCAATACTTTCTTCTACAGAATAATCATATAGATATTTACCAAAATTAAAGGGAAAATTTTTATGTAAATATAATAGTAATTCACTATTAGTAATTTCATATGTTTTTTCATTTGGTATATTAATTTTTATATTTTTAACTAATTTTAAGGGTGCTAAATGTGTATAATAATTATTATTTTCTAATTTAGGTAATTCTATTTTTATCATAAAATTGTAAATATTGTTTCCTTGATTATTAAAATTATATTTTGTGTGATTTTCTGATATAAATTCTTCTATTAGCATAACATCTTTTATTTCTACCATTTTGTTTATATATGTATTGTATTATTTATATTGAATAAATAAATATAAAATCAAATTTTTGGAAAATTGAAAATAATAATATATGTAATGTACAATATAGATTGATTTATAGTATATATGAATAAAGAAGCTAAATCAGCACATTGTATAGCACCAGATAGGAATAATAAACAATGTAGAAATTATAATTTACAAGATAGTAGATTTTGTACATTTCATCAATATATGAATGAATATACAGAAGATATGATGAAATGTTTAACACAATGTAAAACATGTTTGCATCATTTTTATATACCAGGATTTGAAACATGTGAGAAAGACAGAAAAAGAGGGATTGAAAATAGGAAGGAAAAAAGAAAAAAAGTTATATTATGTAAATATTACAATGAAAAAGATAAAAAACAATGTAATTTTAAAAAGTCCGATAAAAATGATTATTGTGGAAAACACCAATCATATTATAAAACATTAGAAATAGAAAAAGATGGAACTAAAAAAGTATGTATAAATTATGGAAAAAGATATAAATGTGAAAGTGTATTGGATAAAAATGATAAATATTCTAAATGTGAGAAGTGTAGAGATATTGATTGTAAAAAAGAAAAAGAAAGAAACATAAATAAATTAAATCATAAAACTGATAATATTTCCGAAGGAATGCAAAAATGTGGAAAAGCAAAATGTGAATTAATATATAAAATAACTGATTTTATAGATAAAGATGGAAAAAAATTAACAACTTGTCCACATTGTAGAGAAATAGCAAAAACTGCAGATGATAAAAGGACAGATAGACATAAAAATCCTAAACGCAAATATGATGATTATAAAAAAAGAGCAAAAAATAAATTGCATTTAGATTTTTTAATAACATATGATGAATTTAAAGAATATATTAGTAAAAAATGTGATTATTGTAATATAGATCCGAATCCATATAATGGAATAGATAGAATTGATAATACGAAGGGATATATTAAAGATAATTTAGTTACATGTTGTACAATGTGTAATATGTTTAAATCTGATATAACACTTGATAATTTTATGAAAATAATAGAACATATATTATCTGTTTATTCATTAATAGAATCTGAAAAATATCATAAAGAATGTTTTAAATTTGGACAAAATATAACATATAAAAAATATAATTCAGGTGCAGATAAAAGAGATTATGAATTTAAACTTACAGAAGATGAATTTAATAAAATATTAAATAATAAATGTTATATGTGTAATAATAATTCACCAAATAATAAATCATGTGGTATAGATAGAATTGATAATAATATAGGTTATAATACTAAAAATTGTTTAGCTTGTTGTTCAACTTGTAATAGATTAAAATTAGATTATAATATTTATGATGTTATATCTAAATTATATGATATATATTGTAATAAAAATAAAATCAATAAAAAAGTAACAAACGATATGATAGTTTTTAGAATAGATAAACATTTGGAAAAAATAAGAGAGGAATATAAAAATTAATTTATAAAAAATTGAAGTTATTATTTTCTACAAGTTACAATAAACAAATATTTGACTATAATGTGTGATAATCAAGAATGTAAAGTATGTAAACAAACATTTACAAAAGATCAATTTATAGGTAATAAGGGACAATCTGTTTTATCGTGTTCGGTTTGTAGAGAGAAACAAAAGGCATATGATAAAACAAGACCATGTAGAAAGAGGGATTGGAAAGGTGAATTAGATAGAAATCCTGCTAGAAAAGCAAAAAAGATTCAATATAGAAATGAACATCATGATCAGAATGTTGGTTATTGGAGAAAATCAAGAGGTAAAAAAATAAAAGAGATGGGTATTGATGAATATCATAAGTTAAATGCAGATCAAGCGAAAAAGTGGAGAGAACGAAATCCTGAGAAAGTTAAACAAATCAATAAGGCAAAAATAGAAAATCCAAATGAACGATATAAATTTTATAAATATAAAGCTAAAATTTCAGGTTTAGAATTCAAAATTGAATTTGATGATTTTTTAAAATTTATATCTAATAAATGCCATTATTGTGGAATTAAAGAAGATGAATGGAATGGTGTTGATCGAAAATATAATAATATTGGTTATATTTTAGATAATTGTGTTTCTTGTTGTACAATGTGTAATTATATTAAATATATAATTAATTATAATAGATTTTTAAAAATTATATCACATATTGTGTCTACATTTTTATTAAATATACAAATAGAAGATTATAAATTTTATCCAAAAATTTTTAAAAATTATAATTCATCTAGTTATAGTACTTATGAAGTACGAGCAATAAAATATAGTATTAATTTTAATATAACAATAGAAGATTTCAATGAAATAACAAAAAAACCATGTTATATATGCAATAAATATAATAGTAATGAACATCAAAATGGTATTGATAGAATAGATAATAGGAAGGAAATCGGTTACATTAAATCTAATTGCTTATCATGTTGTGCAAATTGTAATTATATGAAAAATTCATATTCAATATATGATTTTATAAATAAAATATATTTGATTTGGTGCAATATTAATGATAAAGAAATATTTTATAATAGAGACATGGTTAATGCAATTATTGATATT